>SMVA01127274.1_pt1 | contig 15948 bp, 16 predicted proteins | sample 2456451 | NCBI WGS metagenome assembly SMVA01 (sample SAMN11095933, study PRJNA526329) | marine sediment metagenome | biome: Marine sediment; feature: Surficial sediment; material: Deep marine sediment; isolation source: Hadal surficial sediment | place: Pacific Ocean | collected 2014-05 | depth...
ACCTCGGAAGCGGTGTTACGGTCTCGGTCGTCAGTGAATGGATCTGCAGGGCCGGTACTTATCGGACTTCGCCTTGTCAATCCTTCTACGTGACAGATTTGCCTACGGCGCGAATGAAGAACCGCACCCGCAGGTCGTGCTCGCATTGGGATTGCGAATAACGAATTGTGCACCCTGTAGATCTTCCTTGTAGTCGATCTCGGCGCCCATCAGGTACTGCACGCTCATCGGGTCGACCACCAGGGTGACACCCTGATTCTCGATGCTGGAGTCACCTTCTTCCGTTTTTTCGTCAAAGGTAAATCCGTACTGGAACCCGGAGCAACCGCCACCGGAAACAAACACCCGCAGCATCAAATCGGGATTGTCTTCTTCATCGATAAGCTCACGGACCTTTTTCGCCGCTGCGTCGGTGAAAATAATCGGTGTCGGTGCTGCCGACGAGCCGATGAATGGGGTTTCAGTTTGCATGTATTAATATTCCATCGATAAGCCCTGCCCGGGGCCTATGTGTTGCTTACAACCTTGACCGGGGATTCTGTCTCACTGCCTCTTCTATCCAGCAGTGGTATCTTACCATCAGGCTGGTGCACGAGTTTGCCATTAATCTCGGCACCAATCGCCATTTCGATCAGATTGTAATACACATTACCTATGACCCTTGCCGTCGGGCCCAGTTCCACACGCTGATTGGCGTACACGTCGCCGCGCACGATACCGTTCAACACGACGTAAGATACGCTGATGCCACCCTCAATACCGCCTTCCTCGGAGATACTCACGGCCGAATTGCTCTCCGGATCTGAGGAAACACTTCCTTTTACCGTACCGTCGATGTGACAGCCACCTTCAAAATGAAGGTCACCGTTAACTCTTGAATTAGGTCCTATCAGTGTGTCGATGACACTGTGTTTGCGTTGTTTGCGCCCAAACATGTTCGCTGCTCCTTTAAACTAGCTCTGGCCAGTGCCCCAGCGGAAACTCTGTTTGACACTCGCAATTGATTTTGTTCGCGAGATGACTTTGATGTTGACCGTCTCCGGCGTAAACCCCGCGGGCAATACCAGTTCGCGATCGAAGTCTTGGAAATATCTGAATGAAAACGGCCAGTTACTGTCAGCATCCGCCGGCAACAACTGCTCCAGGGCGTATGTTACGTCGACGCCGTCCTGCGCACCCTCGATACTGAAATCCACTTTGCCTTTGACGCTGCGATCGTGATGCATCACCTGAACCAGCACCAGTCGCACATGATATTGGCGTTCGCCTTTGCCTTTTGTCAGCTTGAGATCCTGGACTCGCAAGCCACGGCCGCCATCAGCCGGTGACACGATACCCCGATAAAATGCGATTGCTTCACGCTGTTCCTGAATTTTTCTTTGTAAGTCTCCGAGGTTCGTTTCCACGACCTGGTAAGCCTCGCGATCGATATCCCGGTGCGTCTTCAGGAGCGCAATCTCCTGTTTGAGCACAACAATGTGGTCTTCAAGACCCTTTAATTCGTTCACGAGTTCGTGTCGCGCGGAAGTCGCGTCGACAATATTGTAATTGGCCTGAATACGGCCGAACTCAAATATCAGGTAGGCGCCGAAAACAAGTGCGACTGCCACGGTGGCTGTTTGCACCCAGTTGCGGCCCATGCCGGGCATGTGGGACGGTGATTTCATAGGCAGATTGTCTGTATTCTGTCCGGTCCGGGCATCTCATGGTACTCGGTCACCGGGGCAAACAGAAGTGCAGCAGATCACGGAATTGGTTATAAATCATGATTTAGGGCCACATATTGGCTCCTGTTTCGCAGGCAGGGGAGCCCGCTGAATGCAGCTATCTACCTTGTATTTATGGCTAAAAGCACTCCATATCGCCTTCATGGTGACCTGGTTTGCCGGCCTTTTTTACCTGCCGCGGCTCTTTATTTATCACTCGGAGGCGACGGATGACATAAGCCGCAGCCGCTTCACCGTCATGGAGCGACGGCTACTCGTCATTATGAGTATTGGCGCCGTCCTGACGGCGCTGTTCGGCTTTGCGTTGCTGTATTTCAACCCGGCGCTGCTGGGCCGGGAATGGTTTCAGGCCAAGTTGCTATTGCTCGTCGGCATGGTGGTTTATCACTTCCGGTGTATACGCTGGATTCAGCGGCTTGCATCGGGGCACCTGCCTGACAACACCAGGTGGCTTCGCTGGTTCAATGAGCTGCCGACAATTTTTCTACTGCTAATTGTTGGCCTGGCAATCATCAAGCCGTTCTAACCACCGAATTCCTCGTTGGCTTGCGCGAGATCCTTGTCGAAGACTGCTCGCCAACGTTTTGGCCACCATCTCGGCCATGGCGGCAATCCATCCGGATATACATGCGGGCCAAGTTCATGCAGCGCCCTCGCATAGACACGACGCTTGAAATAAATCACTTCGTTAACCGGCCGCCAGAATTCCACCCAACGCCATCGATCGAATTCCGGCGTATCGGACCGATCGACGCGAACGCGTTCGTCCGGCCCGTCGAGCCGCAGAATAAACCAGCGTTGTTTCTGCCCAATGCAAAGCGGTTTGCTGCCGCGCCTCACATATTTTTCCGGCAATCGATAGCGTAGCCAGTCGTTGGTTGAGCCAAGGACTTCGACGTCACTTTCCTGCAGGCCGACTTCCTCATGCAGCTCGCGATACATTGCCTCTTCCGCACTTTCCCCTTTTTGCATGCCGCCTTGCGGAAACTGCCAGCCCTTGCTCCCGATGCGACCGGCGAGTAACAGCTTTCCGTCATCATTGGAAAGAATGATGCCGACGTTGGCGCGGAAGCCGTCTGAATCGATGTGATCGTTACTCATGACTGTTCCCTCATTTTGCACAATTGGGAGAGGCTGTCCAGATGATGGTGCCGATCAACTACAATGCCGGTTTCGTTGACCAAACAACCCAATTTCGAGCGAAAGGAGTGATTCCTGGCACATCTCCGCCCCAGCCTGCTGTTCCCTATACTGACACTACTCGGGCTGCTTGCCGGGATGTTCGCACTGGTGTCGGGAAGCGCCGATATGAGCGCCGCTGATGTCTGGCAGTCGCTTTCCGGCAATGCTCCGGACAGTGCCCGCAACATCATCATGGACTTGCGCCTGCCGCGGGCGTTGACGGCGTTTGGCGTCGGCGGTCTGCTCGCAGTCGCCGGTGTTCTGATGCAGGTGTTGCTGCGCAATCCGCTTGCTGAACCATACATACTGGGTACGTCCGGCGGTGCAGCCGTTGCCGCATTGCTTGCGATGACGTTCGGACTTGGCGCGACCCTCGTCGATCTCTCAGCTTTCACCGGCGCGATGGTAGCAACTTTGCTGGTGTTCTCCATTGCGCAAGGCACCGGAAACTGGACACCAACGCGTCTTCTTCTCACCGGCGTTGTGCTTGCCGCAGGATTCAGTGCCGCAACGACGTTACTCCTGGCCCTGAGTCCGGATCAAAACCTGCGTGGTATGTTGTTCTGGCTTGTCGGCGACCTGAGTTTTTCTTACTCGCCCGCGCAATCTCTGTGGCTGCTGGCGACAATCACCATCGCCGGACTGCTCGCAGCTCGACACTTGAATGTTCTCGCGCGCGGCGACCTGCAAGCGGCGATAGTCGGCTTGCCGGTCGCAGGATTCCGTTTGATTATCTTTGCGGTCACCGCCCTGGCAACCGCGATTTCCGTGACCACGGTTGGCGTCATCGGATTCATCGGGCTGGTCATACCGCATCTGATAAGAATCCTCGCTGGCAGCGACCACAGGATCGTGCTTCCGGCCTCTGCCCTGGCCGGCGGTACCTTACTTGTCATCGCAGACACGCTGGCCAGAACCGTGCTGGCCCCACGTCAATTGCCGGTGGGTGCACTAACCGCCACCATCGGCGTACCGCTTTTCCTGATCCTGATGAGCCGCGCCCGTCGCACCGGCTGAGCATTGGTGGAAAAAATAATTAATGCGCCACCGGCAAGTTGTCTGCCTGTTCCGTAGCAACCCGGTCGCGCCCCAAAGATTTGGCGCTGTATAACGCCACGTCGGCACGCGCAAGCAATGACTCGCCGGTTGTTTTCAGATCATCAACGTCGCGAATGGGTGCAATGCTTGCGAGACCAATGGACGCCGTGATCGTGATGCTGTTGCCGCCACCGATTTCGATGGGGTTCGCTGAGACTGCCTTGCGTATGCGTTCCGCCAGCAGCGTTCCGGATTCGATCTCCGTGCCCGGCAATAACACGACGAATTCTTCCCCACCATAGCGGGCGGCGATGTCGCTGACGCGCACCTGCGACTCAATCCGCTGCGCCAGCTCGCGCAGCACGGCGTCGCCGGCGGCGTGACCGTAAGTATCATTGACGTTCTTGAAATGATCGATATCGAGCATCAGGCATACCAGGCTGCCGGCGTCACGGCGGGCCCGCGCGAGTTCCTCCAGCAGCCGCACCTGCAGATAGCGGCGGTTATTCCAGCCTGTCAGTACATCTGTAAATCCGCTGCGCAGGAGTCGCGCTCGATTAACGACGTTTTCGAGTGCGAACGACGCGATGGTGCCGAGGTGTGCGAAAAAATCAGTCGCGTGCCCGCGCGTAAATCGCGATTCATCAGCACTGCCAAAATTGATGCTGCCGAGCAATGCTCCTTTGTGGCTAAGCGGAATCATCGCCATGCTCCTGATGTTCGACTTGCCCGGAAAGAGCAAAGAGTGATCAGACGCCTTGTAAGGCCCCAGCCACGGCCTGCGTAACGCGATGTATTGCGGGGCAAGGCCCGTCAGCGCCTCAACAAATTGCAATCCTGGCAAATTCTCAGGCTCCGTCCCGCCGGCGACGAGAAGATGGCGCACGTCGTGATCCGGATCGGCTAACACCACCGTAACCTTGTCCAGCCCATAGCTGTCACGCAGGCCTTGGATCATGTTCCGGAATAGTGCAGCAATGTCCTCGGCATTGAGCAAAGTGAGCTCGCGCTCGTGCGAGTGGCGCAGGATGCTCATGTTTCTTTGAAACTCGTCGCTTAGTGCAGCGAACTTCAGGTTAGCCTGATCGAGCTCGTCAGACAGGTCTTTTTGTAGTTCCATCTGCGTCGGTCCCCAAGCGACATTCCCCAGGATTTGCTTGTACCAGAATCCGGCCGCTGCGTCGCTGACTGACAGCTGATTCGCTGAAAATGATCGTCAGCCGCGCATCGCCAGGTACTCGCGGCCGTTCTGCATGAGTTGCACAAAGGCGTTTTCGTCACCGTCGGCGACCACTTCGCGGATTCGCGCGACTGATTCCAGCAGCGCGTCGAGCGGGTCGAGTCCGAATTTGTTGAGGTGCTGAATTTCGAAGTACATGTACGGGTTATCCTGCGCGACCGCTGCCGAGACCAGCAATTGTGCGTCGAAGGTCGTCGAGGATAGCCGGGCGAGTTGCGGTGCTGCCTCGCCACTTTCCGCAAGTGCTGTAAAGAACGCGATGTTGAGCGCATGTGACAGACCAAGCACATAGGAAATCAAGCGGTCGTGCTCGTCCAGGCCCATGTCCAGTTCGTCGACCATCGTCGCGCCAAACAACTCCTTGGCCTCGGCTGTCGCCTCTGGCGAGCCGACATCGACGAAAATCAGGTGCCGGCCCGACAATAATTCGGTATCCGGTCCGTACATGGGATGCAGTGATGCAACCTTGCATCCAGCCTGCGCCAGTGCACTCAGTCCTGACTTGAGCGGCGTTTTGAGCGAACCGATATCAAATACCAGGCCATCCGGAGAAAGGGTGGCGAGTTTCGTGAGAATGTCGCCGGACACGGCCATCGGCGTTGCCACCACGATAATGTCGTAGTCCACCCCGGCCGCATTCCAGTCACTGAAACTGGCCGGACCATCTTCGGCCGTCGTGTCAGCTATGGTCGTCGCAAACCCCTGCGACTTGAAAAAATCGACAAACCAGCCACCCATCTTGCCGGCACCACCAATGACCAGGACACTGCGGCCTTCGCCTTTGCCCTCGGCCACGACGCGGTTACGTTCCTGGTGAGTGAGGGATGAACGGATCAGCGTGGTCAGAATTTCTTCCGCGATATTCGGGTCGACGTTCAGAGATTCGGCCCGGCGTCGGGCCTTTTCCAGCACCTCTCTCTCGCGTTCATAATCTCGCGTAGCCCGGCCAGCTGACTGTTTGCTGCGGCCAATTTCGCCGACTATGCGTTGTCTTTCGGCGATCAACTCAACCAGCTGACGATCGACTGCCGACAGTTCGTTGCGCAAATTCTCAAGGTTCATATTTGATCGAATCCGGTTCAATAAATCCTATGGATCCTACGTTGTACCGCAGACGAGCTTTGAACGCCAAAAGAGAAACCCGGACCTTTGGGTCCGGGTCTCGCGTTGCGGTGAATTAATGTTTACGCTTCCGCCACTTCTTTTGATAACTCCGGTGGCCGTAGTCGCGATAGACCTGTCCGTGATACTTTCGACTGGTCCAGCGATAGTGCTGTTCGAATCGGTAGCGATCATAAATTCTGTGCCAGGTCACGTGGTGCGCGAACCGATATCGACTATGCGAATACCAATGCCGAAATTCCCGGTTCCGCTTAAGCCAACGCGGCAAGAGCCTGGTCCTGCCGTACACATAATGGTCATGCACAATATGCGGACGGTATTGGATCTCGTGTGCCGATGCATCCGCTGCACTGACCAAAAACAGACCTATGCCGAGGCTCAGCGAGCAGATCGTGCGTTTCATGATGTGACCCATATTTGCATTCATGGCCGTTTCCTTTGTTGACGATTCGGCTATAGATTAATACTGGCGACATGAACGCAGACTTAATACAACTCTTTGTTTTTATTAATTTAATGAACGACAGCTGAACAGTCGAAACGACCATGCGCTGGCACGGCTACCGCCATAATGGCATTCGTGCGAACATCCAGCCCGACAATAAAATTTAACAAGGGATGCAAAGAATGAAAACGCGTGCTGCGGTTGCCTGGGAAGCTGGCAAGCCTCTTGAAGTAGAAGAAATCGATATCGACGGGCCGCAAGATGGCGAGGTCATGTTGCGGAATGTCGCCACGGGCGTGTGCCATACCGATGCTTTCACACTCACCGGCGAAGACCCGGAAGGCATTTTTCCGGTAGTACTCGGCCATGAGGGTGGCGCAATCGTCGAGGAAGTCGGTGCCGGCGTTTCAAGTGTCAATGTAGGCGATCATGTCATTCCGCTCTATACACCCGAGTGTGGTGAATGTGATTTTTGCACCTCGGGCAAGACCAATCTTTGCCAGGCAATACGCGTCACCCAGGGTCAGGGGCTGATGCCGGACGGCACTTCGCGGTTTTCAAAAGATGGCAAACAGATTTTCCATTACATGGGCACCTCCACGTTCAGCGAATATACGGTGCTACCGGAGATCGCGGTTGCGAAAGTCAGTGACGAAGCGCCGCTGGAAAAAATATGCCTGCTAGGCTGTGGCATTACGACCGGCATCGGCGCGGTGCTGAATACAGCGAAAGTTGAGCCCGGCGCAACGGTTGCCGTCTTCGGCCTGGGTGGCGTCGGCCTGAGCGCAATTCAGGGCGCAACCATAGCGAAGGCCGGCCGCATTATCGCAGTCGACATCAATCCGGATAAATTCGAGCTCGCGACGCAAATGGGCGCCACCGACACCGTGAATCCCAATGATTACGACGCACCGATTCAGGAGGTGCTGGTTGACCTGACCAATGGGGGTGTGGACTATTCCTTCGAATGCGTTGGCAATACCCAGCTGATGCGGGCGGCGCTCGAGTGTTGTCACAAAGGCTGGGGTGAGTCAGTCATCATTGGCGTGGCGGGTGCCGGGCAGGAGATTTGCACCCGTCCATTTCAACTGGTAACGGGCCGCGTCTGGCGAGGCACGGCATTCGGCGGCTGCAAAGGTCGCTCACAATTGCCGGGAATGGTTGAGCAATACATGAATGGCGACATCAAAGTGGATGAGTTCATCACGCATACGATGCCGCTCGAAGACATAAACAACGCGTTCGACCTGATGCACGAAGGCAAAAGTATTCGCTCCGTCATACACTTCTGATCCACGGCAGGAGTATTCCTACCACGCAGAATCGCCGCAAAGTCGCCGTCGCTACAACGTCGCAGGGTGCAGCCGACGCGGCCGCGGAAATCTGTGAACTCGGCGGCAATGCCGTGGACTGCGCGATTGCGGCCGCCATGTATTCGATTAATACCGAACCCGGTGTGTGTGCGCTGGCTGGCAGCGCCTATGTCTCGATCTGGCAGCCTGGGGACGCGCCCATCACCATCGACGGCAATGTCGCCGTACCGGGCTTCAACCTGCCCGGAAAGACCAATCCGACCGCCGAGGCTGTATCCATGGATTACGGCGGCGGAATCGAAACCCTGGTCGGTGTCGCATCGGTCGCCGTCCCGGGCACGCCGGCCGCGCTGCACCTTGCATCGCGGCGATTTGGTCACATCGAGTGGCGCGATTTGCTGGGTCCGGTCATCCGTGCAACACGGGCTGGTTTTCCCTTGTCCGCCGCCTGTCACTACTATCTCAATTACTCGGGCGATATCATATTCGGCCATAGCGATGATGGACACGGCGCACTGCATGACGGGGAAGGGAATCTGCTTGATGTACGCAGCAACATTGTGGTGCCACACCTTGCCGACAGCCTGACCGCCCTCGCGAAAGACGGCAGCCGGGTTTTCTACGAAGGTGAAATTGCGCAAGCAATCGTGGATCACATCCAGGACGGCGGCGGCTTCCTGACGATGGAAGACCTAAAGCGTTACCAGCCGCTGATTCGAGATTCCCTGATCGTAGGCCTGGGCGACTGGAAGATTGCAACGAACCCGCCGCCTGCGGTCGGCGGCGTAGTTTTGGCGGCCATGTTGCTGGCCTTTGACAGACAACCGGTGGCGCAATGGGATGACGAGTCGTTGCAGCTGCTGCTGCGGGTCCAGCAGACAGCCATGTCATACCGGAAACGCGAACTGGATTTGAGCGAAGACGTGCCGCAAGCCGCCGCTCGCCTGCTTGAGCTGGCGCGCAGTGGCGAATTGCTCTCGCGATGGTCGTCCGGCTCGACGGTACACACGTCGGTGGTCGACGCTGACGGCCTGGCTTGTGCGATCACCGTATCATCGGGTTATGGGTCAGGCGAGATGCCGCCCGGCACCGGGCTCTGGCTCAATAACTGTCTCGGCGAAATCGAACTGAATCGCAAAGGCCTGGATGCCGGCCCGCCCGGGACACGGCTGCCATCGAACATGGCGCCGAGTGTGGCCCGATCGGCGGACCGGGTTCTTGCGATCGGATCGCCTGGCGCAGATCGTATAACGACAGCGCTGCACCAGTTTCTGATCAACTACATTCAGCTCGGCCTTGAACTCGCTACAGCGATAGCGCATCCGCGCCTGCATCTCGAGATCGGCGAGTCCGCGATGAATATCGCGGTGGAACCTGGCCTGGATTTGCCGGACTTAGGCGTTCCGGTCACGAGATATCCGGAGATCGGCATGTATTTTGGCGGCGTGGTCGCCGCACTCCATGACAATGCCAGTGGATTCGCGGCGGCGGCGGATCCACGCCGCGAGGGTGGCACCTTCATTGCCTGACCCGCTGTTGCAAAAATCGTGCATGGTTTTGGCAACAACCTGGCGGGGGGATGATCGCGCCGATCGGGTCTGCTAATCTGCCGCGGACTCCCAGGCTCGAACTATCATCCATGCAGGACATCACCACGGTGAGAGACGAAATGCTGGCAGATCGTTTACCTGACGCCCTGCCGTCAGACCCGATGCATTGGGCTGACGCGTGGCTGAAAGAGGCGACGGCGACGAAAGTACAACGTAACCCCAACTCGATGACGATCGCATCGGTCGGCGCGGATTCGCAGCCATCGTCGAGGGTCATCCTGTGCAAGGATTTTGTGCCGGATCCGGGATACCTGGTTTTCTATACCAACTATCGATCCAAAAAATCACTGGAACTGGTTGCTAACCCAAACGCCGCCGCATTGTTTCACTGGGACGCTCTGGGGCGGCAGATTCGTATCGAGGGTACGGTCGTGCGCTCGCCCGCAGAGGAAAGCGACGCCTATTTTGCAAGCCGCGACTGGGGCAGCCAACTGGGCGCCTGGGGCAGTGACCAAAGCGAAACCATTGTGTCTCACGCTGCGCTTGTCAGCCAGATCAGGCAGCGCGCTACCGATCTTGGTCTGACGCTGGAACCGGACACGCAAACGCTCGCCGACGACAACATTCCGGATATCGCGCGCCCTGCGCACTGGGGTGGATTTCGCTTGTGGGCAACGATGATCGAGCTTTGGATCGAGGGCAAGAATCGAATTCACGACCGGGCCTGCTGGCAACGCGATATTGTGCGCGCAACCGAGCATACGTTTACCACAACACCGTGGACCGGCACCCGGTTGCAGCCCTGACCTGCCCATGATCCCCGATGTCGTGGAACGCAGAATACGTTGCCCGTTCTGTGGCGAAGCGATCAGCATCTTGCTGGACGCCAGTGGCGGCGACCAATCGTATGTTGAAGACTGCCAGGTTTGTTGTCAGCCGATGCACATCAACTTCGCAGTAACTGACGGTGAATTCACGAATCTGCAGGTCGATTGTGCCGCCTAGAATTATGTCGATCTTGACCTGCGCACTATTGCTGATCAGGTCAGCATGTGCGGACGTTATCGTCACGCAGGGCACTAACTTTGGCGCCGACGTATTTCCGGGCGACGGCCGGGTCGCGATGGACCTGCTGGGAAATATCTGGATTCTGCCGGCACGGGGAGGGCAGGCGCAGAGTATGACGGACGGCCTGTTGCCGGCACGCCAACCCCGCTGGTCACCGGATGGGTCGAAAATCCTGTATCAGACCAGCTCTCCGGACGCCGCGTCCTTGTGGATACTGGATGTGGAAACAGCCGCGCCATCCAGGATTGGCAGTGAATCCTATTTTGATCAGAACGCATCATGGCATCCGGACGGCGAACGTATCGTTTTCTCCTCGCAACGCGGAGACACCGGATTCGATATCTGGGAAACCGATTTGCCGACTGGATTGAGCTGGAGACTCAGCAGTCATCCGGGCGACGAGATCGGGCCCGTTTGGTCGAAGGACGGCAGACACCTCGCCTACGTCAGGAAATACGACCATCAATACACGCTGGTCCTGCGGCGCCACGGGCAGGCAGAGGTCGACCTGCTAGTCTCTGAGCAGCCATTGTCGTCACCTTCATGGAGACCCGACGGAAGTTTGCTGACGATCCTGAAGCAGGACAACGACAAATTGTCGCTCAACATCGTCATTCTTTCCGACCCGCCGCTGGTACGGCAATTCGTCGCAGGAGAGGATTTCTTTGCATCGCCAGTCAGCTGGCTAAACCGACAACAAATGCTCTACACAGCAGATGGCGTCATCAAGACACGCAACTTCGGAGACTGGCGATCGCAGCCGCTGCCTTTCAGAGCCACGGTGGCAGCTCCGGAGACACGGCCAAGAACGATCATCGCGAGGCGAGAACTCGAGATCGTCGGTGCGCCGGACCAGCGCCTGGTGATTCGCGGCGCCAGGCTGTTTGATGGCATCTGGACGCGCTATCGCAGCCGCATGGATGTCCTGATTGATGGTGGCCGAATCGCTGCTATCGAGCCGCGCCGTGACTGGGAGGATGCGACGGTGCTGGATCTCGGCAACATCACGATCCTGCCAGGTTTTATTGATACCTGGTCGGCCATGCCTGCCGGACCCGCAGAACAGTCGGGCCCGCGAATGCTCGCCTACGGCGTCACCACGATCGTGACCGACGACCCGACCCACGCCGATAACTTGTGGGAAGGCGAACAAAGCCCGGGGCCACGGATATTGGCAGCGGGCGATCTCAATGCCGCACCAGAAGCAGGCAGCGAACATGCCTGGTTTTTCGTCAAAGTACCGGCAGGTCATGCCGACGATGATGCGACGCGGAAGTCAGTACAGAACTGGCAAGCTCGGGGCGTTCCGGTCCTCGCCGAAAGCTGGAATACCGGACGGGGGATCGGCGCTGACCTGCTCGTGGGCGCCGGCTGGTTGCCGAGCTCACCCGTCGGTGGCCAATACCAGGACATGCAGGTGGCGGTTCGGCAGGACCCGGTCACCCTGATTTCCGGTCTTGCGGACGCCGCTACGCCCGGCATGTCGTCACTGCTCAATTCCCGGCAGGCGCAAGCGCTTGGGCAAAGCGCAGCTACGGCGCGGCGATATGTGTCAGTTCCCGAGCTGGGAGCAGCCTCCCCCTCTATCGTCTTGGGCAGCAAACCGAATGGTTTGCCACCGGGGCTTGCATTGCATGCCGAACTCCGGGCGCTCGCGGCGGCGGGCCTGCGTGGTGACCAGGTGTTGCAGGCAACGGGCAGTGCCGCCGCCATGATCCTGGGGCTCGACAATCAGATCGGCAGAATTACGCCCGGGGCAGCGGCAGATCTCGTACTCGTCAATGGCGATCCGCTCAGCAACGCCATGGACGCCCTGTCCATCGTTGCCGTAGTCAGGAATGGACGCTTTTTCAGCCTGGTTAGTCTGCTGGAGCGGGCGAAAGCCACCGCCGGCGTCGAATAATTTGACAAGTCATGCCCATATGCGTCGCCGAATGACGACATGAACGGAAGTGAACGTGAAAATCGCTGCCTGGTCGAATCTGGCGCGCTCAGGAAAATGTGGCCAATTGCAAAACATTAATATTTTCATATGGTTATAACTTGTTGTTTTATAACCAAATTATGTGCAGGTGCAGCATTTTGTCGGTTTTTTTTACAAATCACCCATCGCAGTTAAACTGTCATTAACGGGATATCTGCTAAGTAGCTGAAATTATTTGGTTTATGGACTAATGGCATGAGACTTGCTTTTAATACCATGCCCAAGCGAAGTGTAACTGAACTCGGCAACCATAAAACGATACACACAGGATTTAGACGCCAGAAGAAAAATAAATACAATAATAATAATAAGATCCAGATCCAATACTAATAATTAAGTCTGTATCCGGTTGCCGAATAAACAGTTACCTCTTTGATTAAAAAGAGTCATTAGCCCCGCCGTCAAACGCGGGGCTTTTTATTGCGCCATATACTGCAGAGGTGTTTAAAGGTACCGTTGGCTGCCGTGCTAATGATTGATTTGGAACGACCATGCTAATCAGACAACTTTTGATGCTCGCACTACTGACGTTGGCTGGCTGCGGCGAGCACACCGCACCTGCTCCGACACAGACGGCTGACGACGCGGCTGATGGTTCAATGGTGTCAATTTACGAGCAGGCAGTCACCAGTCCGGGGCGCACCGATGCCGACCGAGAACGTGACGCCGGACGCAAGCCTGGCCAGGTACTGGAGTTCTTCGAAATTGCGCCCGGGATGACGGTACTCGACATGTTCTCGGGCGGCGGCTACTACACTGAGATGCTCTCTGAGATCGCCGGCCCCGACGGCAAAATCGTTGCGCATACGAACACCGCCTATGCCGGATTCGTCGGTGACGAAGCCGTCGATCGGTATGCCAATGACCGTCTCGCAAACGTTGAAATCCTGCTGGCAGAGAACAACGAACTGGAATTGCCCGACGCAGAATTTGATGTTGTCATGTTGATACTTAGCTACCACGATATTTACTTCGTTGATGCTGCCAATGGCTGGCCGAAAATCGACGCTGCAAAATTCCTGGCGGAACTGGAGCAAGGACTGAAACCCGGCGGCATACTCGCTGTCGTCGACCATTACGCTGCGGTAGGTGCGCCCCGCGAAACGGGCGGGAGCCTGCACCGCATCGATCCGCAAATCGTTATCAGCGAGCTTGAAGCCGAAGGTCTTGTGCTTGAGGCCAGGAGCGAGGTCCTCCGCAATCTGGAGGATGATCACAGCTTGGGTGTGTTCGACCCTGAAGTTCAGGGCAAAACAGACCGGTTTGTCCTGAAATTCAGAAAACCGAGTTAGCCGTTGTCTGAACAGTGCTGGTTCACGCCAGGCCGGGTTTTTTTGTTATTGCGACCGGATCCCTGTTCAATGGTCAGCTCTCGCGGCCTAATCGGGTCTCCCCAATGATTTCACGTGGACGAGGCGAACATGTTCAAGGCGATACGCATCACGGTGCTGCTGCTGATCCTGTTCTTCGTCGCTGTCAGCACCTGGCTGACGCAGGCTCGCAGTACGGACTGGAACAACAGTCTGTGGGTCAAGATTTATCCCGTGAACGGCGACGGCAGCGACGTCAGCGGCCGTTATATTGACAGCCTGACGACGGACAGCTTTGAGCCGATCGAATCATTTGTCGCCCGCGAAATCCGCAAATACGGACATTCACTCGCGCGTCCGGTCCGCGTGGAACTGGGCGAGGAAATCCGGGAACAGCCGCCGACGTTCGGCAGTTCGCCCAACGCTTTTGACGTCATGCTGTGGAGCCTGAAGTTGCGGTGGTGGGCCAGCAGTGTCGCCGGACCGCAGGACGATCCGGATCCCGACGTAAGAATATTCGTGCGCTACCACGCGCCTGAGGATCATTTTGTGCTTGAAAACTCTGTTGGCATGCAAAAAGGAATGGTCGGCATCGTGAATGCCTATGCGGGAAAACGCCAGACTGGAACCAACAACGTGGTTATCGCGCACGAGTTTTTGCATACGCTGGGTGCGACCGATAAATATGATCCGGCAAATGGCATGCCTGATTTCCCGCTTGGCTTCGCAGAACCTGACAAAAAGCCGCGCTTTCCACAACGCTTCGCGGAAATCATGGGTGGCCGCATAGCGATCTCCACGACGGACGCGATGGTTCCCAAGAATCTTAAATTCGTCACCATTGGCGCACAGACCGCCGAGGAGATTCGTCTCGTCCGCTAGACATTGTTCGTTCAAATAGCGTGGGCGTCTCTGCTACCCTGCCCTGATGAGTGCTGCCACTAAATCTGGCCTGACCTGCGCCAGGGTCTCGATCTCAGTACCCGGCCGGATGCTGGTTGAAAATCTGGACCTGGAGATTCGCGCCGGCGATATCCTCGCCGTACTGGGCCCGAATGGCGTCGGAAAATCCCTGACCCTGCATACCCTGGCCGGGCTGAAAGCAGCGGATGGCGGCGCCGCCATGCTGGACGGACAGTCCGTGACTGAGTTGCCGCGACAACAGGTGGCACGCCGTCTCGCGCTGTTGCCACAATACGTCGAGGATGTTTTTCCGGCCTCTGTGTTTGACACCGTCATGATCGGCCGGCATCCGCATATTCCCCGATTCCAGTGGGAAACGGAGCAGGACCGGCAGATTGCGGAAGAATCGCTGCGGCTGGTCGATCTTGGTGACATGCCGCTACGGGATATCGCAACGCTATCGGGTGGCGAACGCAGACGACTTGCCATCGCGCAAGTACTGACGCAGTCACCCGATATCTACCTGCTGGATGAGCCGACCAATCATCTCGATCCGCAACACCAGCTCGATGTGCTGCGAATTTTCAGGGACAAAGCCAACGCCGGGGCAGCCGTCGTAGCCAGTTTGCACGACGTCAATCTCGCTGCACGCTTTGCAGACAAGTGCCTGCTCCTTTACGGCGATGGCCGTTGGGAACTGGACCAAACGAATGCGGTATTGACCGAGCAACGGCTGACCGAGCTTTATGCCACGACCATGGAAATGATCGCCTGGCGGGATACAAATCTTTTTGTCGCAGCCGGCTAGTCGGCAACTGAAATCTGGCCGTCCATGAAGAATTTTACGCAGCCGCGCAACCTGACCCGGTCGCCGTGATCCTCGCACCCAAGAACACCGACACGACTCGAAATTTGCCTGGCATCCAGCTTTTTCTTGCCGAGACGCCCGGACCAGTAGGGTGTCAGCATACAGTGCGCAGCACCGGTAACCGGATCTTCATCAATCCCGAGCGCCGGGGCAAAGAATCGTGATACGAAATCGACGCTGTCGCCGGCAGCGGTGGCG
>SMVA01276555.1_pt1 | contig 15939 bp, 12 predicted proteins | sample 2456451 | NCBI WGS metagenome assembly SMVA01 (sample SAMN11095933, study PRJNA526329) | marine sediment metagenome | biome: Marine sediment; feature: Surficial sediment; material: Deep marine sediment; isolation source: Hadal surficial sediment | place: Pacific Ocean | collected 2014-05 | depth...
AAACCAATCGAGGAATTGATCCCAGGTTCGCGGATAATCGCGACCTGCAACAGGCATTTTCGGCTTATCCGGCACCACTACATCTTGTATCATGTGGAGCTAAATGGATACCCCTTTATTATAACCAGTACCTCCCTGTAATCAAATTATAATCAACGAGTTAACCGTGATAATCGGGCGACTTGCACATGGGTATTGCGGCGATTTTGATGGGTGGACCTATCCCTTTTTCGACGCGGATATTTAGATTACGGACGCAATTGTGGTCGTTCTTGGGTTGCCTTCATGTAATTTAAAGATCTCACTACGCACCCTCTAGCTCAGCATCAAGAAGTTCCAAAATCTGCCGGATTCTTACTCGCAGTCGCACAATTGACAGGCTCGCCATCTTAGAGTGGATAATTCGGATCGTAGCTAGATCAATAAGTTCCGGTGAAATTGAAAATGTAGTGCTACTGTCAGCTTCAATTTCTTCCTCCAAGTCGCCTGGGAGGGGACGGGAACGATAAGCGGGCCCCAAAATGCCCTGTCCAAGCAAGGCTTGAGCGACCACATTTTCCACAAAGTTCTGTGCCAGAATTTCGTCTTCCTGAGCATTTCCAACTTCGGACGGCCAGGTCGCAAGCGCTCGCCTGATCATGGAATTGTCGATGTCGGCCAACCTACCTGACGACAACAATGCGTCAAGTGTCCCTGTTGAGATATCAGAAGTTCGCCATGCAACAAGGGGTGCCAGGACTGCATCAGAAACAGTTACCATCGACTTGTCATCCGAGCCTTGAATCTGTGCTATGAGTGACTCCAGACTTCTCGCATTAGAATCATGGGTTCGCACAACGTTGCCCAGGCCTTCCAGGTTGGTCGAAAATTCTTCCCGAAGTGCCCTAGAAGTGCCCTAAGTTGAGCCGATTGCCATTGGTCGATCTCACGGTCTGCCCACCACGCATCTATTGCGAATGCCAACAGGATACTTGCGACTATCGCTGTTGTCTCAACGGCAACCCGGCTCCACGGGATCTTTTGGGATTCTGTCATAGCGAAGATCACTTATTAACTGATGTCCGGGCTAGTACCGCCTCAGCTCGCCCAGTTCTTCCTTTTGTTTTTCGACCATTGCTGCAACATCGGCCAATAGCTGCTTCGCGTCATAGATGATGCCGTCTTTGATTGTGTATTTAACGCCACCGACTCGTTCCGGTTTGCCGCTCTCGTCACTTAGTCGAACTGCTCCGATGCCGTACAGGACCTTCATATTCTGTAGCGGGTTTTCGTCGATGATAATGAGGTCGGCGAGCAAGCCCGGGCGAATGACACCGAACTCGATTTCTTTGCCACTGGGATTGTGCAACGCCTGCGCTCCGGACATGGTCGCAGAGCGAATTACCTCGAGAGGATGGAAGCCTGCCTCTTGCAGCATCTCCATTTCCAGTATCGTGCCAAATCCGTACAACTGATAGATAAAACCGGAGTCCGAACCGACAGTGACCCGTCCACCCATATTCTTGTAGTCGTTTACGAACTGCATCCAGACGCGGTAGAAATTTTTCCACGCAATTTCATCGGCTGTCGTCCAGTCAAACCAGTAGGCGCCATGACTTTGCCGATTCGGCGTGTAGAAATCCCATTGCGTCGGCAGTGTGTATTTATCGTGCCAGTCCGCATTGCGCGTGCGCTCTACGTCACGGCCTGCTGAGTAGATTGTGAATGTCGGGTCCAGCGTGAAATCCAGCGCCTTGAATTCCGCCAACAGCGCATTCCACTTGTCCGAGCCTTGTCCTGCGATCAGCTTCCATTGACGTGCGACCTGGCCGAATCGATGTTGTTCGTTGTTGTAATTCATGTCGAGGGGCCACGGCTGCACGTCATTGTTCTCGTACATGGCCTCGAACAATCCGTAATAGTGCGTCACGGTATCCAGTCCGAGTTGCGCCGCGTCCTGTGCGTTCATTTGCGCCACCCCCAGTTGACCGAGATGGGCGGTGCTGCCAAGACCGTGTTTTTTCGCCTCGTCGAGCAATGCCTGCATGATTGCCGGTCGATGTGCGCCAAGCTTCAGGCCGTCAACGCCCTCCTTTGCTACATACCTGACCCACTCCCGAGCGTCTTCGGGTGTAAGAATTTGCACGTCGTCGTACTTCTCACCTGATCCGAGTGTGTGATACGCGAACATTCTCGGTGCAACAATTTCGTTTTTGGCACTGCGTTCTTTCTCCGCGAGGGAAAATTCAAGACTGCCACTTGGCACACCACGAATAGTTGTAATCCCGTGTCCCATCCACAGTTTGTAACTGTATTCCGCCTCGGGTGCTTTGGTGCTGCCACCGGTATGTGTGTGCATATCAATAATGCCAGGCATGACGTACGAACCATGGGCATCAATTTCCCTCGTGGCGTCCTGCGGTCTTTTTTCATCATCGATTGCCAATCCGGGATAGCCGACAGACTTGATTTTCGTTATGCGATTGCCCTCGATAACAATATCAACCGGCCCGATCGGTGGTGCACCGGTGCCATCAATCAGTGTCGCGCCACGAATAATGAGTCGTTCAAAAGGACCCTCGCCCTCGCCGGCCCTGCGGTCGGGTGCAGGAATCATCTGTGGATCTTCGTCCTGTGCAAAAACGGGTGGTGCTGAGGCCAGGACCAGCGCTATTGCGATAACTTGCCCGGCCGTAAGCCATTTAATTTTTTTCATTGTTGACATCCCCCAGATGTTCTTATGGACTATTCCTGCCCTGTATTATTTTACTTCATCCAGTCAGCGCGTACCTGCAACTGATGAATCCGAATTTATTACGTCAACCAGTATGCAAACTCCCGACAAATACCAGTCGCTGTCGCCGCCGGCAAGCAGGTCGACCACCACCTCGGCACTGGACGCTGCTGGCATGCTGACGACAACAGGCAGCAAAATGCCCAGCCTCATAATGTGTTTAAATAATCGCGTTACTTGTCCAGTCACGGTACGCTCCGAGCGCAAATGCCGCTGGTCGCTCAAATAATCTCATACTGGTTTTAACATGAAACATGCCACAACTGCAGTTCAATTCCGGCCTGCGATATTCGCAGTTACATTGTTGTTCGTATTCGCAGCATCCACCTTCGTTCGTGCAGATGGCAACGAACTCCGTGTCGACGGAACACGTTTGAACGCCACAATGGCGCACATGAAGACGTTCGGCATGAATGAGGCTGGTGGCTCCAATCGGGTAGCCTACAGCGGCGACAACAAGGACGCGTTGGCCTACCTGTCTTCCCTGATGCTGGAATCCGGACTGGAGCCACAGATCGATGTCGCCGGAAACCTTGTTGGTCGGCGTGCCGGGAAGGTAGCCGGTCTGGCGCCGGTGATTACCGGGTCGCACATCGATACAGTACCGAATGGCGGGCACTACGACGGTATTGTCGGCGCAATGGCCGCCATTGAAGTAGCCCGAACCCTGCATGAAGCCGACTATGTCACCGACCATCCGCTGGAAATCGTTGTCTGGTCCAATGAGGAAGGGGGGAAGACCGGCAGCCGTTCTTATAATGGCTCTGTCAGAGCGGAAGAATTCGAATTGCCGAGCCTCGGCGACAAGAGCCTGGGCGATGGCATTCGTTTTATTGGTGGTGACCCTCAGCAAATTTTGCAGAACGTAAGAAAACCCGGTGAGGTTGCGGCTCTGATTGAACTGCATATTGAACAGGGCGCAATACTCGACAAAGAGGGAATATCGATCGGTGTGGTTGAAGGCATTGTCGGTATCAAACGCTGGAATGTGAGCATCGATGGATTCGCCAATCATGCTGGCACCACACCGATGGACCAGCGCCAGGATGCGATGTATACGGCGGCGCTTGTTGTTACGAAAATCCGGGAAGTAATTACTGGAGAACCGGGGCGTCAGGTTGGCACGGTTGGCCGTATTGAAGCTTACCCGGGCGCACCCAACGTCATTCCGGGAAAAGTCATCTTCAGCCTGGAAATTCGCGATCTGGACATGGCGAAAATCGATCGTTTATCTGGACTAATCCAAAGCGGAGCCAGTGATATTGCCGCTAACAATGCGACGACCATTCGATTTGAACATTTCTACACTTCCCCAGCCGCCATTACGGACGAACGCTTCAAAAAACTGATCAATGACAGTGCCGATGCACTGGGCCTCAGTTCCATGCATATGCCAAGTGGTGCCGGTCACGACGCGCAGAGTCTTGGCGGTATTGCTCCGCTTGGGATGATTTTTGTGCCCAGTAAAGATGGCATTAGCCACGCGCCGACGGAGTTTACCAGTGAGCAGCAGATTACTGATGGTGCGAATGTTTTGTTGCAGACGATTATCGGACTGGATGAAGTACTGAACTGAAGGTGACCGTATGCGCGATCGCCCGCTGGGCGTAGTAATTTCGCCCGCTGGGCGGGCTCCTACAAATTCTATTAGCACCTGTAGGAGCCCGCCCAGCGGGCGAAATCTCCAGGCCTGTATCACGGTTCTTCGCGCCTCAGCAACCAAATACCGTAAGTTAATAGCGGCAAAACAAAAACCAACAGAAAACCCCAGGTAATCGTTCCGTAGCCGCGTGCAACTAATGCCGTCAAACCAATCGCATCGGCCACCAGGACCGCGGTAATCAGGATAGCAATTGCAACTGTCGGCCGCATCCAGCGTGGCATACGCACGCCTTTTTCGGCGAACGTATGGTCAAGGCGTTCATTCACACCATGAATCATCGCCGCCCCGGTTTCAACAAAGGTTCCAAACAGCACTATCGGAAACAGGTAAATGAAAAACCCTACGCCTTGTAATGCATTCAAAAGAATCGTTACCGGCAGCATGCCATCATCACCCGCAGCGACAATGGCATCGTACTGGCCGATCATGGCAATAAAGAAGAGCATCGCCGGCAACATGGTTATCGGCCCACCGAGTACACCAGCGATGATTGCGTCGCTTCTTTTTTGCAAATGTCGCACACAGAAAAGGATTGCAGGAATAATCGCCATGTTGTATCCGGAATAAGCGAGGCCACTACCGGCCCAGCCCTCGTTGATCGGCATCGAACGAAGATTCGCCGCGATTACCTCGCCGTTCTGAATCAGGTTCCAACCAAGAAAAGCGATATAGGTTGCAAACAGGACGAAAGACCAAATTGCCAGAAACCGCTCGATTGCCGGTGTGCCGTAAAAGACTAGCGCTGCGATCATTGCCATGATGCCGATTATTCCGGCGAACGCCGGAATACCAAATGTATCCCTGACGATATCGCCGGCTGCCGCACCAACGACCGATATGACAAGAATCATTTGCAGTACGTAAAGTATTTCGTACAGAGGCCATGCCCTGCCGAGTAGCCTTTTGAAGAAACTCCGGTAATCGTAGAGTTGAAAGCGTCGCGAAAACTCGAATGCAACGGCAAGGACAATACTGAAAATTACCGTGGTGACTGCCATGCCGAGCAGACCGCCCAGCGGGCCATGATCGAGAAAGAACTGTGACAACTCTTTGCCAGATCCGTAGGCACCGGCAATTACAGCCGATTGAAATATGAAACCCGGCAGCAGGTAGCGTTGAAACCAGTTGCCTTTCATCATCGCCCCCCCTGGCCCTTCATCTACCTGCTAACCCCAGAGTTTTGGATCGAAAACAGACACCGCTCCGTTCTCGTACTGCATCGCGTTGTCGCAATCTTCCTTTTGCAGCAGTGGACCATCGATGTCAACGACTTTACACCGTTGCGCGATAACAAAGGCCGGGGCCATGCCAAGTGACGATCCAAGCATGTTGCCAACCATCAGATCAAATCCCATATCTTCGGCCTGTATAAGCAGAGCAAGCGCCTCGGTAAGGCCACCGGTCTTGTCGAGCTTGATGTTGACCATCGAATACAATCCCGACAGTCGCTCCAGATCGGCCGATGTCGAACAGGACTCGTCAGCACACAGCGGCAACAGGGAATCGTATCCTCTAAGCGCTTCGTCATCAGCTACCAGCATGGGTTGTTCTATCATTGTGACACCCAACGCTTTCAAACCTTCGCTGTATCGATCGAGATCAGCCACCGTCCAGCCCTGATTGGCATCGATTACGATCGATGAATTCGGCGCGCCGTTGCGAATCGCAGTAATCTGCTCGATGGGATCACCAATACCAACTTTGACTTTGAGTATCGGACAATCGCTGTGGGCGGCAGCGTCACTCTGGATTTTATCCAGGTCATCCATGCCAACGGTGTAAACGGTTGTGACTGGTTTGGGCTGCCAGCCGATCATTTCCCATACCGTCTTGCCGGATTGTTTGGCTTCCAGATCCCACAATGCGCAATCGACAGCATTGCGGGCGCCGCCTGGCGGCATCAGCTCCTGCAACGCCTCGCGTGTAATTCCGCCAGCGATTTGTCCTGCTATGTTCTCAACTTCGGCGGTGATCGACGCAATGGTTTCGGCGCCATAAGTAACGCCTGCCGCCTCACCGCGGCCTGCATGATCACCGTCAGCAATTTCACACCAGATGACTTCCGCGTCGTATTGTACGCCCCGGGAAATTTTGAATGGTTTGTGTAAATTCCAGCTTTTCGGCTGGACAGTGACTGTGTACATGACCTGCTAACCCCTGCTACTTAAAAGTTTTCACGAGATGATCCACGATGGGCCCCACGCCCGTTGCCACGGCATCGACGCACGGCAAGCCGGTTTCCGCTGTAACCTGTGCAAGATACTTTTCACGCTCTGCGTCGGTCAGGCTCGATGTGTTAACGCTGAAACCTGCACAGCAGATATTCGCGTTAGTCAATTTTCCAACTTCAATGGTCTGCTCGATCAGCGTCGGGAAATCGGGCGTCGGATAGTCCGGATAGCCATCCACGACGTCCCTGCCAACATCGTGACAGACGATGAAGACATCTGGTTGCGAGCCATGTAACAGGCCAAGAGTAACGGCCGCGTAAGCCGGATGAAAAAGCGAGCCCTGACCTTCGATGATGTCCCAGTGGTCGGGATCATTGTCCGGTGACAGCGCTTCGGCAGCGCCGGAAATAAAATCCGAAATAACCGCGTCGATAGGAATCCCGCTGCCGACAATCATGATGCCGGTCTGGCCGGTCGCCCGGAAGTCCGCATTGATCCCACGGTCCGCCATTTCCTTTGCAATAGCCAGCGCGGTGTATTTCTTGCCGACGGCGCACTCTGTACCCACCGTCAACAACCTCCTCCCGCTGCGTTTTACGCCGCTGCCAACGGGAAGATTGGCAGGCGGCTTGCGAACGTCGATCAACGAAACGCCGGCAACCTGCGCGGCCGCCGCAAGACCTGGCACATCCAGAAGCGAAGAATGTGTTCCGGCAACGATATCCAAACCGGCGTCCACCGCGTCGAACAGGTTATTGGTCCATTCCGGTGGAATAACGCCGCCAAATCCTGCGACACCCCAGACAAATGATTTTGCCCCGGCAGCAGCTGCCTCTGCCGGTGTCATATCGGGCAAGTCAAGGTCTACACCACATCCGGGCAGGCGCAGCTGGCCAACACAGAGATCCGGGCGCCAGTGCGCAATGCCAGCGCCTGTTTTCGCGTGTTTTTTTTCCGGCTCGGCGCCAAGAAAAATGAGATACGGCGCCTTCAGTTCGACCCGTGTCAGCTGTTTTTCTTGCGTCATTGTCACCCTTCCATATTAGTGTGTAATTAATTGTCCAAAGCAGCAGATCGTAACGTCTTTATCGAAAATATGAAGCAGGAATAATCCAACCAGCCAAACCCAGGTCGCTAAATCAACGATATGTCGAAAACTCTCTGCAATATCAAAATAACGGACATGCCGGTAAATACTGCCAGACTTAGCCAGCTAAACCAGATCGCGAATTTTGATGGATAGAAGATCTTGTCATCTTTGCGAATAACGGTCAGGCAGTAATAAAGATTAAGAAAATATATGACGGGTGCGACGAAGAATGCCAACGCAGATGCGACCAGCACCAGGTACACCGGGCGTGGCATGCCCGCAATGATCGCGACCGAGGTTATCAAAGAGAAAAACATGCTTGCTCTGTAGATATTGTATTCCGAGTACCACGTTTTCCTTTGCTCGACGCTTAATTCCTCGCGACTGGTTCTCGGTAGTGACGCGGTGTTTCTGAACAAATTCCTGCAGCAGGCACCGACAACCCGTGGCCAGCCGTCAAAGTAATTGAAAACTGTGGAAAATGTTGCTGCCAATGCACCAGCAAGAAAAATAACCATCAGGTGCGGACCGACGCTTTCTGTAAAGATTCTGGCGATATCGCCCATCACTGCATTGCCACGCACCTCGCTTGGATACAGCCACACAGCCGCTAGCAACAGGAATATTGAAACGAGAATGAAGGAAATTACATGACCGAAGCGAAAATCCAGCAAGCCAATTTTGAACCATCGCCGACAGTATTCCCGAGCGTGTTCAGACAGGCGAGTATTGTCGACGGTAAGGTCAAATTTAGTGCTCGAGAATGTATCGAATTTACTGGCGAGTCCTGCTCGCTCCAACCTCCCCCGCAGGCGACCCATGCCGACTCTTTTGGCCTTGCCCCACTCCGATGCCTGCAACGAAACATCTATGCCGGTAGGTAATAATCCCAGGAAAGATGCGATGATCAACCACGATCCTTCAGGCATGTCGAGCTTGAAGAAATGCACAAATTCACTTACCGGCGCTGGCTGGACAACGTAAACCGCGAATGTGCAAACAATCAGTATGCCGGCGGCAATCTTGGTTGCCAGTTCAACAACTGCGTATCTGCCACGAAGGATAATCGCGACCGACAAAACACCCAGGATGAACGCGTAAACCGCCAGTTCCTGGTCGTCATCGACACCCGGAATATCCAGCCCGAGGTACAGCCGAAAAAAATAAAATACAACCGCAGCCGCAGCAATGAGACGGCCCGCCTGCCCGACCGCAGATTGAATGACAGTCGTGACCAGCACATACCAGACCGGCAGTTTCTTCCAGGCTGTCGCATAGGCATCAAGAATGCTGCGGCCCGTAGCGTGCGTGAAGCGAATCGCCATCTCGAAACCGTAGTACTTGAAAATGTAGGCAATTGGCAGGCACCACAGCAAGGCGTAGCCAAAACGCCCACCCGCTACCGGCGCTGTGACCAGGTGGCTGGTGCCAATACCAGTCATCATCAGCATCATGCCCGGGCCGAATTTTCTAATCAGGCTGCCCGGCGTCATTGAGGGTAATTCGAGATCCTCGAAGCCATTCTCCGCTGTTGCGTTTTCGGAATTGTCACTCATTATTATTCCTGTTAGCCCTGCCTGCTTTGATAGGTGCCCGCAATACGCGCACGCTGTTGGATAAGAGCGAGAACAACATCGGTTGTCGGTGTCGGGATTTCGACGAGGCGGCCCAATTCCTGGATGACGGTGACCAGCGCATCGATTTCCATCGGCCTGCAGGATTCCAGATCCTGCAACATCGATGTTTTGTGTGCTCCGACGGCCGCGCCTCCTGCGAGGCGTCGCTCAACATCAACACGAAATCTGGCACCCAGCTTTTCTCCGATGGCCTGCGCCTCCAGCATCATTTGCCGGCAAACTTCACCGGTTGCCGGCTCACCGGCTACAAGATCCAATGTGGCATGGGTCAGTGCACTGATCGGGTTGAAACACAAATTACCCCAAAGTTTGACCCAGATATCGTCGCGTATATTATTGCGGACCCGCGATGTAAAACCAGCCTTCTGCAACGCATCGCGCAGATTCAGCGACCGCTCCGAGGACTGTCCATCCGGCTCTCCCAGGATGAAACGATCGCCCTTGATGTGTCGAATGACGCCCGGCTCTACGATTTCCGCTGCCGGATAGACGACACAGCCAATTGCCCGTTGCGGTCCAATCGAATTCCATATCCTGCCGCCGGGATCAATACTCTCGAGATGATGATTCTCGTACTTACCTGCAAGTTTGTAGAAATACCACCATGGAATACCATTCACACCAGTTACAACTGCGGTATCGTCATCCATCAGCGGTTGCATCTGTTCGATGACCCCCGGAAACGAATGCGCCTTCAGCGTCACGATCACATAGTCTTGTATGCCAGCTTCTGCCGGGTCTGCAACGCATCGCGGATGAGCGACCCGTTCCTCACCATCGATCAACAGCTTTAAACCATTGTTCTGCATCGCTTCCAGGTGCGGTCCACGAGCAATCAAAGTGACATCTTCTCCTGCAAGTGACAGCTGCACGCCCAGCCAGCCGCCGATCGCACCTGCTCCATAAATACAGATACGCATTAGCCAACTCCCAGTTTTTCAGCGAGACCGATTCGTTGCAGCTTGCCAGTCGCGCCCTTTGGGATTTCATCGAGAAAAAGAATCTTGCGTGGCACCTTGAACGAAGCCAGTCGCTCGGCAGCGAAAGACCGGATACTCTTTTCGTCTGCTTCACTCCCTTCATACAGCACCACCGCAGCGGCAACTTCTTCACCAAGGGATTTGTGTGGCATCGCAAAAGTCACAACCTGCTGCACGGCTTCGTGGTCCATCAGCACATCATCGATCTCGCGCGGCGAAATTTTTTCGCCACCGCGGTTGATGATCTCCTTCAGCCGCCCGGTAATCGTCAGGTAGCCATCGTCATCCAGGAAGCCCTGATCGCCGGTTCTGAACCAGCCATCAACGAAGCACTCTGCATTCGCTTTGGGATTGTTTTCATAGCCAGCCGTTACGTTGTCACCGCGAATAACGATCTCCCCCGTCTCTCCTTTACCAAGCAGAGTCGGACCTGACTCATCCATAATGCGAACTTCCGGCCCCGCTGCACAACCGACCGTGCCCGACTTGCGCAGCCCGGGAGGCAGTTGATTGCAGGTCATCTGGTGTGCGGCCTCAGTCATGGCATAGGCTTCAACGACCGGCACCGCAAATGTCTCTTCAAGCTCCGCAAATACCTGCGGCGGCAACGACGATGATGAAGAACGAATGAAACGCAGTTGCAGCTGCTCAATGACTGCCTGGTTTCGTTTGGCGCGGGTAAGAATTGCCTGGTGCATTGTGGGCACGGCCGTGTACCAGGTCGGTTTCGCTTTATCCAGCCAGGCAAAAAACCGCAATGCGTCGAACCCGGGTGCAGCGAATACCGCGCCCCCCTTACCAAGCGTTGCCAGAACCGCCGCCATTAATCCATGAATGTGAAATAGCGGCATGATATTCAGGCAAACGTCATTCGAATCGAGATTCAGGGTGTTTTGAATATTGCGCGCCGATGTACAGACATTAGCGTGCGTGAGCGGGACAATTTTCGGTCGTGACGTTGTGCCGGACGTATGCAGGACCAACGCAATATCCTGTGATTGTGCGAGACCGCCGTTCACCGCAGGCTTTTCATTAGTCGGCACCCTGGGTCGCAAAGAGAAAGCACCGACCGGGGCATTTTCCGCCACACACAAATCGAGCACCTGAATATTGCGCTCCAACGCCGCCTCAATGGCGGGCGACTCGCTTCCTTCCTCAACCAGTAACGCTTTTGCGCTAAGGTCGGACAGATAAAAATTGAATTCGTCTTTTTTGTACGCCGGATTCAGAGGTGCAGTGGTTGCGCCACTGGCAATTGATATAAACGCGGTCGCCATTTCCGGGCCATTTGGCAAGACAATTGCTACACGGTCATTGCGACCAATACCGAGATCGTTTAGCTCGGCAACGGTGCGCGATACCTGGGCGCGGAGTTCGTTGTAGTGAAGTGCAGGGCGATCTAGTCCGGACAATGCGATATTGTCATCGTCTCCAACCCGCAAGAGGTCCATTATCGTGGACTGTCCGGTCAATGCTCGCTCCAGAATTATAATTGTTCTGTTTTCGGGCCCTGCTGATTACAGAATCTTATTCAGTGCTTCGTTCAGTGTCGCTACCGTTCTGTCGATGTTATGCAATTTATCCAGGCCGAAGAGGCCTAATCTGAAGGTCTGAAAATCTTCCGGCTCATCGCATTGTAACGGCACCCCGGCAGCAATCTGCAACCCCTGCTCGGCAAACTTGCTGCCTGTTTTGAAACCGGGATCATCGGTATAACAAACCACCACTCCCGGCGCCTCGAACCCGGGTGCCGCAACACTCTTCAGACCTTTGTCCGCAAGCAATGCGCGCACACGATCGCCAAGTTCCTGTTGTTCTGACCTGATTTTTTCGAATCCGTAAGCTTCTGCTTCCTGCATCACATCCCGGCATACCGCCAATGCATCTGTAGGCATCGTCGCATGATAGGCATGACCGCCATTTTCATAGGCTTGCATGATTTCATGCCATTTTCCAAGATCGCAGGCAAAGCTCGAGCTGGTGGTGTTGGCAATGGCATTAACAGCGGCATCGTTGAGCAGTACGAATGCACAGCAAGGTGAACCGCTCCAGCCTTTTTGCGGAGCGCTGATCAGCACATCGACGCCGAGGGCCTGCATATCGATCCAGATGGCGCCGGACGCGATGCAATCCACGACAAACAAGCCGCCATTTGCGTGCACTGCGTCAGCTACTGCCTTTAAATAGTCCTCCGGCAGTAACATTCCCGATGACGTCTCGACGTGCGGTGCAAAAACGACGGCGGGCTTTTCATTGTTGATGGCTGCGACGACTTCTTCTATGGGTGCCGGCGCGAACGGATCTTGTGGGCCATCGCCCACCTTGCGCGCCTTCATTACAGTCGTGCTCTTCGCAATGTTTCCCATTTCGAGAATCTGGGACCAGCGAAAACTGAACCAGCCATTGCGAATGATCAGGCAATGTTCGTCATTTGCGAACTGCCGGGCCACCGCCTCCATGCCGAAAGTGCCGCTACCGGGCACGATCACAGCGGCTTCAGCGTTGTACACCTTCCTCAGTATGGCTGAAATATCTCTCATCACTGTCTGAAAGGTGCCAGACATATGATTGATCGCGCGATCAGTGTAGACGACCGAATACTCAAGCAATCCGTCCGGATCAACTTCTGGCAACAGACCAGGCATACAGCTCCTCTCCCGCAAATTGAATGGCGATATTGTGACACGGATTTCACGTGGAAATCCGCCGTGCGCACGCCTCCGAATCACCAGACGATACACTTATAAGGGTACACTCGCAGCGTGAAATTCATCTGCGCACCTGACAGTTTCAAGGAATCGCTAAGTGCGCTCAAAGCAGCCAGCGCGATGGCTAATGGAATCCGCAGCGTTTTTCCGGATGCGCTCATTGACCTGTGTCCTGTCGGCGATGGCGGCGAAGGTACGCTTGCCGCGCTGCTGGAATCAGGTGGAGGCAAGCTTCTAAATGTACAAGTGACCGGGCCATTCGGAAAAATCGCCGATGCGTCCTTTGGCATGCTCGGTGGCGACAAACTCGCGTTTGTCGAATCGGCTATGGCGATTGGCTTGCCACTAATTCCTGCGCATCAACGGGACGTAATGAGAACGACCAGTTTTGGCGTGGGGGAATTGATATTGAGTGCGCTTTCGCACAATCCAGCGGAAATTGTTGTGGGAGTTGGCGGAAGCGCCACCAATGACGGTGGTTGCGGCATGGCGCAGGCGTTGGGCGTGAGGTTTTTCGACAGCCAGGACAATCTAATCGAAAAATCGATTTGCGGCGAAATGCTGGGCATGATTACCAGCATTGATGGGACTCATCGGAACCCGGCGCTCGAGTGCGTTTCGGTGACCGTCGCATGCGATGTGAATAACCCGTTGACCGGCAGCGAAGGTGCGGCCCATGTCTACGCCCCCCAAAAAGGTGCGAGTCCGGCGCAGGTTGCAGAACTTGACGCGGGCCTTTCGAACCTCGCGATGTTGATTCGGCGGGACCTGGAGTTGGATATTGAGCACATCGCAGGCGCCGGTGCCGGCGGTGGTCTGGGTGCGGGGTTGGTCGCGTTTGCCGGCGCGTCAATCGAATCCGGTATCGATGCCGTACTCAATGCGGTCAATTTTCATGAGCGCGTCCGGGATTGCAACCTTTGCCTTACCGGAGAAGGTCGCCTCGATGAACAATCTATTAAAGGTAAAGCCTGCATCGGAGTAGCGACAGCAGCTGCGTTGCAGAATGTGCCGACGATCGCATTGGTGGGATCTGCCGGACCTGGTGCCGAGAAAAGCCTGGCGGCCGGCCTTGATGATTTTTTCCTTATTGGCGAAGGACTGCCGGTGGAAGAGTCAATGCGACATGCGGCACCACTAATTACAGAAGCTGCTGCGAAAGTTGCAAAAATGTTGGCATAAATCAGTCTCGTAAATCAATCATGGTCCGGACGGCTATTGTCGCCGTCGATTGCAGGACATCCCTCGCGTATATCCAGGGTTTGTCTCGGGAATCGCGGGGAAGAGCTTAATTCAATCTGTGGCCGCGGGCTCCGGATCACCGCCTGGACCAGTATCGCTTGCTTCATCCTGCAGGCCTTTAAACCATCGCCCCGTCAGCACACCCGCTGTCATCGAACCGTTAACATTCAGAGCTGTTCGTGCCATATCGATCAGCGGCTCGATCGATATCAGGAGCGCTACCAATGTCACAGGCATGCCCATGGCAGGCAACACGACCAGCGCCGCAAATGTCGCCCCGCCACCAACTCCAGCGATGCCAAACGAGCTGATTGCCACAATACCAACGAGGCCGGCAATGAAGCCGGGATTCAGCGGATCAATGCCCATCGTCGGCGCGATCATGGTGGCCAGCATCGCCGGATAGATTCCTGCACAACCATTTTGTCCAATCGTCGCACCAAAGGTCGCCGACAAATTGGCGACCGGTACCGGCACGTCCAGTTCTTCGACCTGGGTTTCGACGTTGAGCGGAATTGTCGCTGCCGAACTCCTGGAGCCGAACGCAAAGGTCAGCACCGGCCAGACTTTGCGGAAGTAGTCTTTTACGCTGACACCGTTGAGCAACAGTAACAAACCGTGCACACCAAACATGATGGCGATGGCAAGATACGAGGCGATGACGAAATTTATCAGGTTAAGAATGTCGCTCGCATTAGAACCGGCAACGACTTTGGTCATCAACGCCAGAATGCCGTATGGCGTTAGTGACATGACCATGTGCACCAGCTTCATGATGATCGACTGGACGGTTTCGATGAAACCATAAATTGCTTCAGCACGTTGCGGCTGCTCTTTCGCAACCAGCAGCGTCGCGATGCCGAAAAGAATGCCGAACACGACAACAGCAATTACCGAAGTCGGTCGCGCCCCGGTCAGGTCATAGAATATGTTGCTGGGCACGAATCGAACCAGCATGTCTGCAAGACCGGAATCCGCAAAAGCCTCCTGACGAGCGGCGAGGACATCCGCACGAGCAAGCTCTCTCGCGCCCTCCGTCAAGCCTTCTGCCGTGAGGCCGAATGTGTTTGCCATCAGGATGCCTATCAAGGCGGCAATCATCGTCGTGCCAATAAGTATGCCAATGACTACTACGCCGATCTTGCCAAGCGCTGCCACCTCACGCATTTTCACAACCGCAGCAATCATCATCACAAGCACCAGCGGCATGACGATCATCTTCAACAGGTTGACATAGGTGGTACCGATGACGTTGGTCCACTCCAGCGTATCGGCAATTGCTCCCGGATTGCCGCTATAGGCAAATTGCAGCACAAAACCGAACAACACACCACCGAGAAGACCTGCCAGTACCTGTCGCGACAACGAAAACTTCGGTTTTCGAAAGCGCGCAAGAATGGCAATCAATCCGCTAAAGGCGAGCAGGTTTATGATTAGTATGAAAGACATAATAGTTACCGTGCAGTGAATGACAGCGAAAACCGAGTAACCCTGACAATGCCAGCACGCATAACCCTACACGAATATGGCTGTCAGGGTCGTCAACAGTCACGCTATCCAATCATGCTGCACCCGGTATCAGCAGATGGAATTGCTCACTGCAGCGCCTGTGTTGCAGACCCTCCAGCCCCGGCGATTTCCCCAATATTTACCGTCATGCCATCTTGTAGTCGCT
>SMVA01411672.1_pt1 | contig 15939 bp, 12 predicted proteins | sample 2456451 | NCBI WGS metagenome assembly SMVA01 (sample SAMN11095933, study PRJNA526329) | marine sediment metagenome | biome: Marine sediment; feature: Surficial sediment; material: Deep marine sediment; isolation source: Hadal surficial sediment | place: Pacific Ocean | collected 2014-05 | depth...
ATATCCGCAGGGTGGCGAATGCCGCACTGATACCGTCCAACCGTACCGTTGGCACCATCGTAACCAACCCCGATGCGGCCAAAACCGTGCTGGGCCAAGCGGGATCGACAAGGCCGGGATCGTGAGGAAGAAAACGATGAGAGACATGTGTGTAACAAAGGCAGTCGCTTTCGCCGTCCTGTTGGTGTTTCCGCTGCTGGCTGGCGCGCAGGCGAAGCGGCCGGATGATATCTGGTACCCGGCGCTGCGCGAGTTTGATATTCCACAGCCCACACGCGTGGAACTGCCCAATGGCATGGTGCTCATGCTGCTGGAAGATCATGAACTGCCGTTGGTGGGTGGCACGATACTGGTGCGCACCGGTTCGGTGCTTGAACCGGAAGACAAAGTCGGGCTGGCGTCTCTGACCGGAACGGTAATGAGAACCGGCGGAACCACGACGCACAGCCCGGACATGATTGACGATTTTCTGGAAAACCGCGCAGCCAGCATCGAAACGAGCATAGGGATTTCTTCGGGGAGAGTTTCGGTCAGCGCCCTGAAAGACGACTTCCCCGAGGTGCTGGCGCTGATGGTGGATATTCTGCGCAACCCGTACTTTGACGAAGGGCGTCTGGCGGTGGCAAAGAACCGCGTCAACTCCATGATCGCCCGCCAGAACGACGACCCTCTCGGGATCATGTTTCGGGAATTCGCCGACGTGATCTACGGTCCGGAGTCTCCCTACGCTCGCGAATCTGATTACCTGTCCATCGCCAACACCACGAGGGATGACCTGGTTACTTTTCATCGGGACTATTTCCACCCCAACAACTTCGTGATGGGTCTCGTCGGGGATTTTCAGACGGACGAAATGGTTGAACTGATCAGCGAGGCTTTCGCGGACTGGGAGGCGGGCCCGAGCGCGCCGGATCTGGTGGGTGACTATCGCCGGCATGTGGAACCGGCCGTTTACTACATTCCCAAGGAGGACATGACCCAGTCCGACATCACCATGGGCCACCTGGGCATCCGCCACGACGATCCCGATTACGTCGCCCTGCAACTGCTCAACGAGGTATTCTCCGGCGGTTTCGCGTCGCGTCTGTTCACCCGTATCCGCAGCAAACAGGGGCTGGCGTACTCCGTGCGTGGCAGCGTCGGCAGCGGTTGGGACCATGACGGGTTGTTCCAGATGTGGATGACCACCAAGGTCGAAACCACCGGTGCCGGCATCGAGGCGCTGATTCGGGAAGCCAAAAACCTCATCACCGAGCCACCCACCGCGGAAGAGGTGGAGCGGGCCCGGGAGAGTATTCTCAACTCCTTCGTCTTTAACTCGGATTCCCCTTCCAAGATCTTGGGGCAGCAGCTGGTGTTCGAGTACTATGGCTACCCGCTGGACTGGCTCGACCGCTACCAGCAGGCTGTCCGGGAGACCACCGTGGAAGACGTGCGCCAGGCTGCCAGGACACACATCCACCCGGACAAATTCGCCATCATGGTGGTCGGACCCAGCGAGGGCCATGACCGTCCGCTGACCGATTTCGGCCCCGTGTCGGAGATCGACATCAGCATCGCGCCTCCGCCCGGGCAGTAGAAGCCGCTTTGTAGGAGCGGCTTTGTAGGAGCGGCTTTCCAGCCGCGACCCGGTTTGGCAGGAGCCGCTGTCAACTGCGATGTGGGTTGAAATGACACCCGGCCGGCTCCATATGAACCGGGTGTTGCGCGGCGCCTTCGTTCCGCCGACACTGGCACTGCGCATGGAATTCAAGGACTACTACGACACCCTCGGTATCGGCTCTTCGGCGACCGCCGAGGAGATCAAGGGCGCCTACCGAAAGCTGGCGCGCAAGTATCACCCGGATGTCAGCAAGGAAACCGACGCTGAAGACCGTTTCAAGGAAGTCGGTGAAGCCTACGAGGTGCTGCGTGACCCGGAAAAACGTCAGGCCTATGACGAGTTGGGTCGCAACTGGCAGGCGGGCCAGGACTTTCGCCCGCCCCCTGACTGGGAGTCGGGTTTTGGCTTCGGCGAGGCAGGGCCCGCGGGACCGTCGGGATTCTCCGATTTCTTTGACAGCCTGTTTGGGGCCCGCGGCCCGGCCGGCGGCGGTGGTCGGAGCTTCAGGATGCGCGGGGAAGATGTTCGCGCGAAACTCGAGGTGGATCTGGACTCCGCCTATAACGGGGATACGCGCCGCCTGACCCTGCAAATGCCGGCAGCTGACGGTTCGGTACAGCCACGGGCGCTGGATGTGCGCATCCCCAAGGGCATCACCCAGGGCAAGCAGATTCGCCTCAGCGGTCAGGGCGGGCCAGGTGTCGGTGGCGGGCCTGCGGGTGATCTGTATCTGGAGATCTCATTCCGGCCGCACCCCCTGTACCGGCTGGAGGGACGCAACATTCATCTGGACTTGCCGATTACCCCCTGGGAAGCGGCGCTGGGTGCGACGGTGGAGGTGCCTACTCTCGGCGGCCGCGTCGACCTGACGGTCCCGCCCAACTCCGGGGAAGGGCGCATCCTGCGTTTGCGTGGGCGTGGCTTGTCCGGCACCCGCACGGGCGATCAATATGTGCACCTGAAGGTTGTTACGCCGCCGGCGGACAGTGACGAGGCGAAGGAATTCTACGAGCGCATGGAACGGGAATTGCCGTTCAACCCCCGCAGCAATATCTAGAGCTCACTTTGTGCCGTCGGACGGTTCCCGCGCCCGGGCGTCATCCATGTTCTGGACACGGAGCGCGTGTATTCAATACTCGGTCCTGAAGGCTTCAGACTCGGTAATGATCTTGGCGTTCAGCACGATACCCCTGTAGATCTCCACGACTTTCATTTCACCGTCGGGAAATTGCACAACCTGTTCGCGCCGGGCCGGCATGCCGGTTTCCGCATCCAGCCAGAGAGTGACGGCGCCCGAGTCCTGCCCGTCCACCAGGATTTCGAATTCAAAACGCCGGGTGGCGCGCCCCTTGAGATCCTCATCCACAACTTCCGTGAAATTGACGGCCTTGACCCATTCCGCGACGCCACCGTCGGCATGCTCCGGTGCCTTGCCGCTGCCGATGGTCATGACGTTGTGCAGCAGTCCCATGCGTGTAAACCCCAGCAGGATGCTCTGTTCGAGCTCCGGTCCGCGTTCTACGCTGAAGAAGTCGTTCTCCGTGCGCCAACGGGTGTCGGTTTTGTTGGAAAACAGTTCCGCGGTCCACTGTTCGCCCATGAAACTGCCACGAAATCCAAAACGCAATTGCTTTCCGGCTACCAGTTGGGTCTCGCCGGCGACCCTGGCCTCGACAGCCCCGCTGGCCGTTATTACGGCGCCGATGGTAACGTTGGCGGCTTCCTGTAGACGCGTTTCCAGCGTCGTGAAGAGTTCTTCACCGGATTCCGCCAGCACCACCGGCGCTGCCAGAAACCCGATACAAAACAACAACGCAGTTCGGAGGCGTGTGCTTTCCGGTTCAGGGAGCCGGGGAGATGGTTGGAGAGTTTTCATCAGCAAGCTGTTCCGTTTTTCCAGTCATGATTGCTTTGCGCAAGGCCGCCAGCGGTGCGCCATCATCGAGACTGACTTCATCTCGACTTACGTCCAGGCCCAGCGCCCGGTAGGCATCGTGCAACTCCGGGAAATCGCTGGACTCGATGTAGCGGTCGTGGAGCGGCACAAAAACCGTCTCCCCGACCAACTGGTCGAGGCGCTGCATGACGTCCCGGGCCTGCCACGTCTTATCGGAGGGCAGGCAACAATCTGCGAAACGCTGCATGGCCAGATCCAGTGATATTTGACCACCTGTGCGTTGGCGGAGTTCCAGGTCGGCCAGCAACGCAATCGCCGTTCCCGTCCAATAGACCCGCATATAGGCGCCGTCACGGCGCATGTTGCGGCTTGCGTCCAGAAGCGTCTGGTCACCCCGGGTGTTGCGGATCCCGCGCTGGAAACCTTCATGCAATTTCTGCCATGCTTTGTGTTCGCTGTACTCGCCGGCTCGCGCCATGAGTACGTTCTGATAATAGGTTGCCAGACCTTCGGACAACCATGCACCATTTCGACTGACGAACGGCAGTAAAAGGTGGCTGAACTCGTGGGTGGCGGTCCAATCGCCGGTAAATCGCTGCAGGGAATAGGATGGATCCACGAAGAACTGGACCGCCCCTCCGCCACCACGGATAACGCGTCCGAACGGAACCGGTTCGCCCTTTTCACCGACCGGAACGATCACCACCTGAGGTTCCTGCCTGGGCAATTTCCCGTAGGCGCCCCGCACATTTTCCAGCGCGGCGTGCAGCCAGCGAAGCATCTTATCCCGGTCATATGGGCGATCTCCGTCGAGCATCGCCACGCGCAAGGTCATGTTGTCCACGGAGATCTTTGTCACTTCGAAATCACCGAAGGCCACGGTTGCTGACCAGGAATAGGGCGTGTGTCCAACGTGACAAACGACCCGCGAACCATCGCGTTCCACCGTATGCCATGGAACGGAGACGTTCACACCGTTGGGCAGGTCGAAGACGATTTCGATATCCGTATCCGCATCCAGGGATCGGGGACGCCAGAACCACAACTGTGGCGACACCAGCAGATCATCTCCAACGCGTCTGGCGAGCCCCATTTCATCCTTCTTCTGGTGCTGGGCAGCTGCTCCCGCATCCACCCGGTAACTCACGCAGGCGTTTTCGCCGAGTCGGCCGAGGCGCATGTAACGGCCGTCCGGATACAGGCGGCTGCCCGAGCTCACTACCCTGAACTCACTCAAATACTGTTGAGCTTCATCTGACGAGGTCTGCAATATGCGCGGCGGCACGCCATCGAAACAGGCTTCCACCTGGAGAATGTTCAATTCCTCGTCTACCCGGATGGTGTAGCGGTGCAGGATGTCGGCATCGACGCTTCCCCACGCGACGAGTCCCCAGCCAAGTGAGGCGCATAGCAGGCTCTGGAGGCATTGGCGGGTCTGATGCATAGTGGGGCCGTTCGCAGATCCGAGGCAGCATCATACTCACACGGAGCATGCCGGGTGAATGCGACTGATTACCCATAGCGCGGAGACTACCCATGCCTTCAGAACATGTCCGATTCCCGGGCAGCCAGGGTCATGAACTCGATGCCCGTTTCGACCGGCCTTCCGGGCCCTTTCGCGGCTGCGCCCTGTTCGCCCACTGTTTCAGTTGCAGCAAGGAAACCCGGGCTGCAAGCCGCATCAGCCGGGCCCTGGCCCAGCGGGGCATTGCGGCCCTGCGCTTTGATTTCACGGGTCTGGGGGCCAGCGAAGGCGAGTTCTCCGAAACCAACTTCTCCACCAACGTGGCGGACATCGTGGCGGCGGCGCGTTTTCTGGCCGCTGAATACGGGCCGGTCAACTTGCTGGTGGGCCACAGTCTGGGGGGTGCTGGTGTGCTGGCGGCTGCAGCGGAGATTCCGGAGGCCCAGGCAGTGGCGACGATTAATGCCCCATCGGATCCCGCGCATGTGCAACACCTGCTCGGGGATGCGGTGAGCGACATCATGCACACGGGGGAAGCGCCGGTGGATCTGGCCGGGCGCCCCTTCGTGATTCAGAAACAGTTTCTGGACGACATTCAGCAACATGACCTGGCCGCCAAGGTGCGCGACATGCGCAAAGCGCTGATGATCTTCCACGCGCCGGCGGATGCCACCGTGAGCATTGATCATGCTGGTTACATTTTTCAGGCAGCGAAACATCCCAAGAGCTTTGTTTCTCTTGATGGCGCCGATCACATGCTCACACGCCGCCAGGACTCGGAGTTCGTGGCCGCCATGTTGTCCGCCTGGTTGGAACCTTATCTAAAGCCCGATATGGAACAACTTCCCGAAACGGGACAAGTGGTGGTTCGCGAAGCCCCTACAGGCCGGTTCACCCAGGAAATACGCGCCGGACGCCACCACCTTTTCGGTGATGAACCTGTGGCTGCCGGTGGTGACGATGCCGGGCCATCACCCTATGATTATCTGCTGGTTGCGCTGGGTACCTGCACGGCCATGACCTTGCGGATGTATGCCGATCGCAAGAAATTGCCGCTGGAACAGGTCACGGTGGAACTGACCCACGACAAAATACATGCGAAAGACTGTGAGGAATGTGAGACCCGGAAAGGCCGCATCGACCACATCGGTCGGAAGATCTCCATCAAAGGCGATCTGGATGACGCTCAGCGCGCCCGTATGTTCGAGATCGCCGATATGTGTCCCGTGCACCGGACCCTCGAGTCCGAAATCCGCATCACTACACAAGAAAGGTGACGTCACACAATAGGGGACAGGATCGTTTTCTCCGATGCGCGTCGGCCGGACGCGGCTTGGCAAGAAACGAAGCCGTCCCGTTTTTCCACGTTTTTTTTAGGCGACGCGCTGTTGCATCGCGGCAATGACCCGCGGCGTGTCCGGGCGTTTGCCCGTCCAGAGAAAGAAGGACTCCGCGCCCTGTTCCACGAGCATGCCCACGCCATCCAGAACATGCAGGGCGCCTTGCAGGCGCGCCCAGCGCAGAAACGGCTCGGCCAGCGCGCCATAGGATAGGTCATAACAACAACCTGCGGCTCCAACGATGCCATCCGGCAATGGCGGCGCTTCCTCGGCGTGCCCCATGGAAGTCGCATTGATGATGATGTCGTAGGGACCATCGGAGGCGACGTCCTCGAAAGACATTGCGCGGACATCCGCGAACCGCCCGGCGATCTCTTCCGCACGTTCGACGCCGCGGTTCACAACGACCAGCGCAGAAACCTTCTCCGATAGCAGGGCCGGGACGATGCCCCGGGCGGCGCCGCCGGCACCGACCACCAGAACACGCCGGTCGAACACCTTGATATGGGCGTTCCCGGTCAGATCTCGGACCAGTCCCATCCCGTCCGTATTGTCCCCGCGCCAGCTTTCCTTTTCGGTCCGTAACACGGTGTTCACCGCAACCGCTTCGCGTGCCCGATCCGACAAATCACCGCACACGCACAAGGCTTCTTCTTTCAACGGCAGCGTGATGTTGCCGCCGTGCCCGTTCTCCGTGGCAAACACATCCAGGGCGGATGCCAGGTTGCCGGGCTCGGTATCGATCGTTTCATAAGAAAGATCGCAGCCGGTCTGCTCGGCGAACAGACGGTGCATTTCAGGGGAGGGACTGTGGGCCACCGGGTGCCCGAAAAGCGCGCAACGAATGCTCACTCCTTCAGCCACTCCGCCGCTTGAGCGGCGTAGTAGGTCAGTATGCCGTCAGCGCCGGCGCGCTTGAAAGCAGTGAGGATTTCCATCACAACGGGTTTTTCTTCCAGCGTGCCGTCGGCCACCGCGGCCTTGAGCATGGCGTATTCACCGCTTACCTGGTAGACGAAGGTCGGCACGGCGAAGGTGTCCTTCACCCGTTTGACGATGTCCAGGTAGGGCATCCCCGGCTTCACCATTACCATGTCGGCGCCCTCGGCGAGATCCAATTCCACTTCGTGCAACGCCTCGTCCGTGTTTGCCACATCCATCTGATAACTGTACTTGTCCCCTGCACCCAGAGTCGTCGCGGAACCGACTGCGTCCCGGAAGGGGCCGTAGAAAGCCGAGGCATACTTGGCCGCGTAGGCGAGGATGCGGGTGTTGGCAAAACCGTTGTCTTCGAGAGCCTGGCGGATGACACCGATGCGCCCGTCCATCATGTCCGAGGGAGCCACCACGTCGGCGCCCGCCCGGGCGTGGGACAAGGCCTGCTTCACCAGCACATCCACTGTTTCGTCATTGAGTACATGACCCGCCGCGTCCACGAGCCCGTCCTGGCCATGGCTGGTAAAGGGGTCCAGGGCCACATCCGTGATGACACCGAGTTCCGGTACGGTCTCCTTGAGTGCCCGGATCGCCTGCTGGGCCAGACCCTCGGGGTTGAAGGCCTCCGCCGCATCCTCGGAGCGGCGAGCCTCGGGCGTGACCGGAAACACGACTACCGCGGGAATGCCCAGATCCGCCACCCGCCGGGCTTCCACCACCAGCAGGTCCACGCTGAGCCGCTCGATTCCGGGCATGGAGGGCACAGGCTCCCGGGTTCGTACCCCGTCCAGTACAAACAGGGGCTGGATCAAATCGTCCGCGGAAAAGCGGTTCTCGCGCATCAGACGGCGGGAGAAGGGGTCTTTGCGCATGCGTCTGGGGCGTGCGGCGGGATAGCGGGCGAAGGCTTTCATGGAAAAATCAGGGCGTGGGACCCTCTACAGGCCCCGATTATAGGGCCCTGCGGGGACGATGGTGGTTTCGAGCCGTTCAAGCTGCCCACCGGAAGTGATATGGTGAGCATCCTGAGGGGACTAGACCCTGGTCTGGCAACAGACCGACGCCCGTCCGGTCCCGGTGCGCCACCGGTTCTCTTGGTAGATTTAGGAGGCTGCACCGTGCGACTACTCATTATCGAGAAATCCGCCACGCTCCGGCATTTGCTGATACGCACCCTGCGTAGCGCGAATCTGACCGAGACTACCATTGCCGATGGCTTCCGCCACGGGGAATTGCTGCTCAAGCAGCCGCCCGACGATCAGAAGTTCGACGCCGTGATCATGGGCGTACCGGCCGGCGTCACGCCGGAGTTCGAATCGCTGCTGGAGCATCTGTCAGAACCCGAGACCTGGAAGCTGCCGGTCCTGTTGCTGTCCCACGAAGAGAACGCGCATTTGACCGAGTGGAACCGCATCCGTCCGGCCAGTGAGTACCTGTTGTGGGCCAGCTTTGCCGAAATCCCGGGTGCCATGAGCAAGCTCGCGCCGGCCGAAGGCGAGCACCCCACGGCGTTCCACGCGCGGATCCTGTTCGTGGACGACTCCAAGAGTGTGCGCGAGTCCTATCGCAAGATTCTCGAAGATGCGGGCTTCACCGTGGTCACCGCGGTCACGGTGCAGGAAGGGTTCAAGGCCGCCCAGGAAGGGGTGTTCGATCTCGCGATCATCGATTACTTCCTACCCGACGGCACCGGTGACGTGTTGTGCGCGCGGCTGCGGGAGAATCCGCAGTCGGCGTCGATCACGACCGCGATCATTACCGGCGCCTACCGAGAAGGCATCATCAAAAAGTGTCTGGAAGCGGGCGCCATCGAGTGCATGTTCAAAAACGAAGCCAAGGAACTCTTTCTGACTCGCGTGCGCACTCTGATACGCACCATTGAGGCCCGGGAGTCCGTTGAAGCGGAGCGTCGGCGTCTTGATGGAATTCTTTGCTCGGTAGGTGACGGTGTATACGGCGTGGACAACGAGGGCCGTGTCACCTTTATCAATCCGGCGGGTTCGGATCTGTTGGGTTACGAAGGTCAGGATCTCATCGGCGAGCTGGCTTTCGAGACCCTGCACTACGCACGTGAGGACGGTTCTCCCAAGGCTGATACGGAATGTCCGCTGCGGCAGGCCTATTTCAGCGGCGATCCCATGCATGCTTTCGAAACCGTTTTCTGGCACAAGGAACGGCGCCCGGTGCCTGTGGAATGCACTGTTTTCCCGCTGTCCATCCAGAATCGCCGCGAAGGGTCGGTCATCGTTTTCCGCGACATCGCCGAGCGCAAGAGCATCGAACAGCTGCGCTGGGATGCCACTCATGATCCACTCACGGGGCTGGCGAACCGGCAGCGTTTCGTCGAGCGACTGGCGGACGATATCCGCGTGTCGAAGGAAAGCGACGCCTATCACGCACTGTTGTATCTGGATCTGGATCGCTTCAGCTTCGTCAATGAAACCGCGGGCAACGCCACGGGCGACCAGTTGTTGGCACAGGTGGGCGCCGCCCTGTCGGCGCAACTCACCGGAGCCGACATGCTGGCGCGACTGTCTGCTGACAAGTTCGTAATCCTGATTCACGACGTGGAACTGGAGAACGTATTTACACTCGCGGATGATTTCCGCGCCGCCGTGAGCCAGTGCAGCTATGAGGCTGGTGGCAAGAAGCGTCAACTGGCCGCATCGCTGGGCGTCGCGCTGGTCAGCCGGGATGCGGAATCCACGGACCAGATCATCGAAGAGGCGCGAGTGGCCTGCATGATCGCGAAGAAAAAAGGTCGTGATCGCACACATGTATATGTGCCCGAACACGACTATCGTATCGTGCGCGACCTCAATGCCGGTTGGACGCGCAGACTGCGCGATGCGCTGAAGAACGATCGTTTTATTTTCTGCTGTCAGCCGATCATTCCCACGGCGGATCTGATAAGCGATCAACTGCCGGAAACGGGGCATCTGTGGCCGCAGGTCGTGCCGGAAGCGCCCATGTTCGAAGTACTGCTGCGCATGGTGGGCGAGGACGGACGCTTGTTGCCCGCCAGTCAGTTCGTGCCCATGGCCGAACGCGTCAAGGTCATGCCCGAGATCGATCTGTGGGTGGTGAGTGGAATGATGCGCAAATTGACCGCCATGGGGCGCGCGCCGGCGATTTTCACCATCAATATTTCCAATCTCACCTTGCAGGACGCTCAGGTGCTGCCGTTGATACGGAGTCTGCTGGACGGTCCTCACGTGGACCCGCGTTGCATCGTGTTCGAGATCACGGAGACTTCCGAGATCACCAACATTGAGGCGGCGCGCAAGTTCATCGACGAGCTGAAAGCCATCGGTTGTCGTTTCGCGCTGGATGATTTCGGCACCGGATTCAGTTCTTTCGCGCATCTCAAGCATCTGCCGGTGGATTTCATCAAGATAGACGGCGTGTTCGTCCAGAACATGGCGCAAAGCGCCATCGATCGCACCATGGTGACGTCCATTCATGAAATCGCCCATTCGCTGGGGCTCGAGACCATCGCCGAGTTCGTCGGCAACGCGGAAACCGCCCGTCTGCTCAAGGAAGCGGGGGTGGATTATCTGCAGGGCAGTTACGTAGGGGCGATCCGCCGGCTGGATGAACTGGATTTCGGCGGCATGACCGCTAAAATCCCGAACCAGCCCCGTCTGCGCGTCGTCAAACCCGGCGATGATCTGAGCGCCGATGGCGGCCCGGGTTAGGCCCGGTCCGGACTAGTCGAGCCAGGCATCCAGCCGGGCGCGGACCTCGTCAACGCCCTGGTGTTTGGGCGCCGAAAACAGTTGTACCTGGCAGTCCCAGCCGGAGGTTTCGGGCTTGCCGCTGACTTCCAGCAAAGTCGTGCCCGCCGGTCCCCGTTTGAGCTTGTCAGCCTTGCTCAGGAGTACCTGACAGGGCAGGTTCGCCTGTCGGCACCAGTCCAGCATGGACACATCGAAAGGTTTCAGGGGATGACGAACGTCCATGATCAGCACCAATCCCCGCAGGGACTCCCGGGTGCGGAAATAATCGTCCAGGGTGGCGTTCCAGTGCCGGCGCACGGAATCCGGGACCTTGGCGTAGCCAAAGCCGGGCAGATCGATCAGCCGCCGGTCCGGGTCCAGTTCGAACACCACCAGGTGCTGGGTGCGCCCGGGAGTCTTGCTGGTGCGTGCCAGACCCTTCTGGCGCGTTATGGTATTGATCGCGCTGGATTTTCCCGAGTTGGAACGGCCCGCGAAGGCCACCTCCGCGCCCCTGTCCGGGGGGAGTTGAGCCAGCCGGTGTGCATTGAGCACGTATTGTGCTTTGCTGTAGTCCATGGGTCGGTTTTCCTGGCCACCGGCGCCTAGTGTAAGATTCCTGCTCGCTGCTTAACAATGAGGTTGAACAAGAAGACCTTGACGAACCTGAGCTTTTTGCCTTGAGATCCTTTGTGCACCACAAACCCGTGATGAAAACGCCCTGGCTTCTTCTGTTGGTTCTTGCGTTCGGCGCGTTCGCTTTCAATGCTTACGCGGCAGGTGATCCCGAGGCCGGCAAGGCGAAAACCCAAAGCTGCGCCATCTGCCATGGCGAAGACGGCAACAGCACGACGCCGCAATGGCCGAAAATTGCCGGTCAGCACGCGAACTATCTGGAGGAGCAGTTGAGAGGTTTCCGCTCGGGCGTTCGGGTCGGTCAGGTCATGAACGAAATGGCGGCACCCCTGAGCGATGAGGATATCGCCGATCTGGCGGCATACTTCTCCGCACAAACCCCCTTGCCCGGGGAGACGGATCCCAGGTTGCTGCCCCATGGAGAGAAAGTATACCGGGGCGGGATCGCTGAAGCAGAGGTTCCCGCTTGCATGGCCTGTCACGGTCCGAACGGACAGGGCAATCCGGGCTCGGCTTACCCGTTGCTGAGCGGCCAGCACGCGGAGTACACCTATATCGCCCTGCAGGCCTACGCCGACGGACTGGTCGAAGGGACCAACAGTTACATAATGACGGACATAGCCCGGCGCATGACAGAGCGCGATATGCGTGCGGTGGCGACTTACGTGGCGGGGCTGCACTAACGGTTGGTGGAACCGCTGCGCCCAGGCGTGGTCCGAGTGTTCATACTCCTGTTTCGGATTTTTGATCATGAAAAGATTTCTTTGCTTGCTCATATTGCTGGTGCCGTTCGGGCTGACCTGGGCCCAGGGTTTTCAGCAAGGCGTTCACTACGAGCGCGTGGCCCCGGCCGATGATCGCGATCCCAGCGCGCCCATTACTGTCGAAGAATATTTCTGGTACGGCTGCTCGCATTGTTACTCCCTGGAACCTTCGGTGGTGCGCTGGCTGGAATCCAAGCCCGAGAACGTGGTCTTCGTGCGGGTTCCCGCGCCGCTCAACTCGCGCTGGGCCGTGCACGCGCGGGCCTATTACGTGGCGGAAGTTCTGGGGAAGGCCGACGAAATCCACCAACCACTGTTCGATGCCATGCACGTGGAACGGCGGCAAATCATGAGCAAGGAAGACCTGGCCACTTTCTTTGTCGAGTACGGAATCAGTGAAGAAGAGTTCAACAAGGTCTGGGATTCCTTCGCCGTACAGAACAAAATGCAGAAAGCGCTTAACGAGGCCAGGCGTTACCGTCTCACGGGCGTTCCCTCCCTGGTGATCAACGGTGAATACGTGACTTCCATGGCCACCTCCGGTGGACGCGTATTTGAGGTGGTCAACTATCTGGTGGCCGAGATCAATGCCTCCCGCAGCGCAACCGGAGCGAGTGCTGCGACCGAGTGAGCATCAGTTTCACATACCAGAACCAGCCCATTACGCCCGTGCCGGAGGTCGAGCGTCCCCGGCGATTACGGTTGCTGAGCTACAACATTCAGGCGGGGACCGCCACGCGCCGCTACCATCACTACGTCACGCACAGTTACCGTAACCTGCTGCCCAGCATCGTGCGGGCCACGACCATGGAAAATATCGGCCGCCTGGTGGGTGACTACGATATCGTCGGGTTGCAGGAAACCGATGCCGGCAGTTTGCGCAGCGGATTCATCAACCAGACCCGTTATCTCGCCGAACAGGGGCGCTTTCCGCACTGGTATCAGCAGTCCAACCGCAAGGTGGGGAAGTTCGCCCACGTAGCCAACGGCCTGCTGAGCCGTTTCGCCGCCACGACGGTGCACGAGCATCGCCTTCCCGGCACGATCCCGGGACGGGGTGCGCTGCGTGTGACTTACGGTACCGGCGAAAACGCGCTGAGCGTGTTCGTGGTGCACCTGGCGCTGGGCAAACGCGCGCGCTTGAACCAGGTGGCTCATATCAACGAATTGATAGCGGATCTCGAGCACGTGATCGTAATGGGTGACATGAACACTCGCGCGTCCAGCCCGGAGTTGAAGCTGCTGCAGTCACAGGGTGGTTTGCGCAACCCCATCGCCCAATGGCCGACCTATCCAAGCTGGCGGCCGTACCGGAACATCGATCACATCTTCATTTCCGATGACCTGCAGGTGGAAAATGCCCGGGTACTCAACTGCACCCTGTCGGATCATCGTCCGGTTGCTTTGGAGATCGCCCTGCCGGACAAGGTCGGAACGACCAGCTGACCCGCCGTGCAGGAGCGGCTTGCCAGCCGCGACCCAGGAAAATCGCTCCACGAATGGCGCTCCTGCGTGAGGGAACCGCCTCCTGCCGTAGGAGCGGCTTTCCAGCCGCGATTTCCTGCTACCTACTGCGGATCCGAAATAATCACGAAGGGCACGTCGCTCCGCATCCAGTCGCCGTTCAGCGGCGCCGGCAGGCTGACACTGCTCGTCACATCCGCGGTAGTCGCTGACTTGAAGTCCCGGGTTACCGACCCTGCCGAGGTCGCTTTAGTGCCCACCCGTGCGCAGGTCGGGCAGAAACCCAGGAACGAATCCAGCGGGGTGGTGTCGACATCCGGGTCGAACTTGGGCCCGATGACCCAACGTGCAAAACCGAAGATGTCGTAGATATAGAGCACCTCGAATTCCGTGTCGCCCTGCATGTTGACGGTCATGCCCCAGCCGGACTGGGACGGTGGGAACCAGTGACCCGTCCGGTTCATCGGCGTGGCGCCTGTGTCCACGATGAGTGTCTGGAAGGACTCGCCGGAAGTCTCGCCGTTCAGGGTCCAGATGAAGGCCGCATGGTTGGGATCCGAGAAGGTCAAGGTCACCGAACCGACGGTCTGGTTGGTGGGCCCACCCTTGTTGCCCATTTTTCCGGTGGCTTCTCCGGGCCAGGTGAACTGCAGCAGGTCAGCCTTGAACTGGTTGTCCACATAATCGCCCGAGGCGATGTACCAGACCGAGGTGCCATTGGCCAGATAGGTGTACCAGACCAGGAACATGGTGGGGCCGGAGGTATGAACATCGATACCGTGCCCGTCACGTTTCGGGTTGTACATCATCCCGAGGTCTGGCGCGATCGGGGCGAGACCGCCCTTGTCCTGGGCGCTCTTGTTGACTGCCGCGCACTGACCATTGTTGCCGGCCTCGCCGGAGAACACGCGTTGTTGGCCATCGCTGAAACCTGTCTCGCTGATGACGCCTTCCAGATCGAAGGCGAAAGAATCACCGCAGGGGTAATCGCTGTCCAGGCTGAACACCAGGTTCATCGTTGCTTCACCGCCGAACGGCATATCCGGGTACTCCAGTAACGGCGTTTCGAGGTTTACGCCATTGGCGTTGAACAGGCTGCCCAAGGCGTCCGGATGCGTGAAACACACGGCCGAATCGTCAGCAATGCTGCCGAAGGTGTTGCAGGTGTAGGTCAGCCCGTCGCTGGCGGTCTGGTTCTGAATCGCCGAGGTGCCGCTGGCTCCCAGGTCCGGGTTGCCGGCCGGGTACTGGAAGACGATCTCGTTGGTGGTGTCGTACAACAGCGCCTGGAAATCAAAACTCGCCAACGGGTTGTCGAAGTAGCTGACATCGCTCCACTGGAAGATCTGGCAGCCAGCGGCCGCACCCAGATCCGGGTCGCGCGGACAAGAGGCGAAGTACTGCCAATGTGCGCTGCCGGTGATCAGATCGTCGTGGTAGGCCGCCAGGCGGCCGTCACTCAGAATCTGGCTATCACCCGGTATGGTCGGCGTCTGCGGAAGCGGGCACTCGTTCTCCCAGTCGCCACCACTGTCCGCGTCGGTGGCCAGGTAGCCGTTACTGGACAGAATCAGGCTGTCGAGCTTCGCGCCGTAGTAATCAAACGTTCCCTGCATGGGGATCTGGCTCGAGGCCCCGTCATCGTTGGGCGGGAAAGCGCTGGACGGGTTGAAAGTAATTGCCGTGCCCGTATCGGAGATGTTGACGAAATCAAAATCACAGGTGTTTTCGCTGGAATCCGTCCAGGTGTATCCGAAGGAATCCGGGCCGCCGGAGGCTTTGCCGGATGCGATCGAACCGACCTTTGAGAAAACCGCATGGGGCTCCTCGGCGGTTGCACCACCGTCATTGTGCAGGATGATGGGGACACTCCAGCGCTCGCCCGGGTCGATAAAGGCATCGCCATTGCCGGCGAGCTCGACCGGGTCACCCACATGGGTCACGCTGATGCTCGCGCCCTTGACGATCTGCGCGTCTGTTGCGCTGGCGCCGCAGTCGGCGGCATCCGTGACAAACACTGACACATTGCCGCTAAAGGCCGACGGATAGGTCGCCGTCACATTCTGATCCGTGGAATCGGTCGTGCCGTTGCCATCCACGTCCCAGGCATATGAA
>SMVA01081008.1_pt1 | contig 15934 bp, 19 predicted proteins | sample 2456451 | NCBI WGS metagenome assembly SMVA01 (sample SAMN11095933, study PRJNA526329) | marine sediment metagenome | biome: Marine sediment; feature: Surficial sediment; material: Deep marine sediment; isolation source: Hadal surficial sediment | place: Pacific Ocean | collected 2014-05 | depth...
ACGCCGCCGTGGTCAGCCGTCTGCGTGAGCTTGCATCGGAGTGCGGTCGCTGGCTCGCAGTCGGCGGCGGCGGGTACGACCTCGGCGCGGTGGCACGAGCATGGACGGTGGATCTGGCGATCATGGCGGGAGTGACGCTGCCAGCCGATCTCCCCGCACCCGTCCCAGAGTCCCCCACAGCGACAACATACGCAGATGATCTGGAAGCCCCGGAAGAGCTGGTGGAGATGCAGGTCCGGGCCTTCAACGAACGAAGCGTGGCCCAAGTCCAGGAAGAGATCTTCCCGCATTTCGGTTTGGGGTAGGGGCGGATTGGTAACTGATCAGGTGTGACATTCGTGGATTTGCACAACAAGGTCATCCTGAGTGTGAGACGAAGGATCTCCCGGGCTTCCTACCATCCGAATGACTTTCCACAATTACTACGTTTACATCCTCGCAAGTCGGTCAAGAGTGCTGTATATCGGCGTAACCAATGACCTGGAACGCAGGCTGGCCCAACACCGGTCGAACTCTGGGCATGGTTTTGTGGCTCGCTACAACGTGGATCGTCTCGTCTGGTTCGGGGAAACAGATGACGTTGTCAGGGCGATCGAGATCGAGAAGCAGATCAAAGGCTGGAGACGAGCTCGCAAGGTCGAGCTAATAGAGGCCGACAACCGCGAGTGGAGGGATCTTTCGTTGGAGTGGGGATTACCCGGGAGATCCTTCGTCTCGGACTCAGGATGACAAAAGAGTGTGGACGCCGGGTATGAAGTTTCGTGCAATAGACATGCCCTCTACTGAACTTGATCGAGGAACCCACCGCTAATGGGGCGCAACACGTCCCGTACACCACAATCCCCAAAAGCAACAAAAAGGCCGGACGATAACCGTCCGGCCCTTTCATCATTTGAATCGCGTCTTGCAAAGACAGCGCCCGGTCGGTTAAACCTCCCGGAACTCGCCTTCTACCGTCTCGCCGTCATCCTCGTCGTCACCGCCATCCTCGCCCCCGGGACCGCCTTCTGGGCCGCCCTCGGGGCCAGCGGCTCCGGCGGCTGCATAGGCAGCCTGTCCGATCGCCTGTAGCGCCGTCTGGAGCTCGTTTGTCTTGGCCGCAAGGTCCTCTGTGGACGACTCTTCGTCGGCAAGTAGCTCCTTTAGCTGGACGATAATCGCATCGACCTCGGTCTTCGCCTCGGCCTGTACGTTGTCGCCCTGCTCCTTAAGCAGCTTCTCTGCCGCAAAGACGGAGCTGTCAGCCGCGTTGCGGGTCTCTACCGCCTCACGCCGCTTCTGGTCCTCCTCTGCGTTCTCCTCGGCATCCCGAACCGCCCGTTCGATCTCTTCCCGAGACAGTCCGGAGCGACCCGTGATGGTGATGTGCTGTTCCCGGTCTGTCGCTTTGTCCTTCGCCGATACACTCAAGATGCCGTCGGCGTCGATATCAAACGTAACCTCGACCTGCGGCACGCCACGCTGCGCGGGAAGAATCCCGTCCAGCATAAAGCGCCCGATCGATGTGTTCTCGGTAGCCATCCCCCGCTCTCCTTGAAGAACGTGAATCTCTACCGAAGCCTGGTTGTCGGCGGCCGTGCTGAACACTTCCGACTTGGAGGTCGGGATGGTCGTGTTTCGCTGGATCAGCACCGTCATGACGCCGCCAAGCGTCTCGATGCCCATCGTGAGCGGGGTCACATCCAGGAGCAGAACGTCTTTGACGTCACCCTCAAGCACGCCGGCCTGAATGGCTGCGCCGATGGCGACCACCTCGTCCGGGTTGACGCCCTGGTGGGGCTCCTTGCCGAACAGCTCTGTGACCTTGGCGACGACCGCAGGCATGCGGGTTGTGCCGCCGACCAGGATCACCTCGTCGATCTCAGACGTTTTTACGCCGGCGTCTTTGAGCGCGGCCTGCGTCGGGCCGACGGTACGCTCCACCAGAGAACCGACAAGCTGCTCGAGCTTCGACCGAGTAAGTGTCATCGTCAGGTGCTTGGGACCGGTCGCGTCCGCCGTGATGAACGGCAGGTTGAGCTCCGTCTGCGTAACAGTCGAAAGCTCGATCTTGGCCCGCTCCCCTTCAACCCGCAGGCGTTGGAGCGCGGCCGGGTCTTTCCGAAGGTCAATACCGTTGTCGGCCTCAAATTCGTTCGCCGCCCAGTCAACAACCGCAAGGTCGAGATCGTCTCCGCCAAGGTGCGTGTCGCCGTTTGTCGACTTCACCTCGAAAACGCCGTCGCCAATCTGGAGGATTGTCACGTCAAACGTGCCGCCGCCGAAGTCGTACACGGCGATGGTCTGGTCGCCCTTACTCTCAAGCCCGTACGCCAGGGCGGCGGCCGTCGGCTCGTTGATGATGCGCAGAACTTCCAGCCCGGCGATCTCTCCAGCGACCTTTGTCGCCTCACGCTGGCTGTCGTCGAAATAAGCCGGCACCGTTATTACGGCCCGGTCAACAGACTCGCCCAGCTTGGTCTCGGCATCTTCCTTGAGTTTTCTCAGCACCATCGCCGAGATCTCGGGCGGAGACTGTGGCTTGTCATTAAAAATAACAGCCGTGTCGCCAGAACTCGCGGCGGTCAGCTTGAACGAAATTCGCGATATGTCTTCCTGGACGGAAGGGTCATCAAACCTGCGGCCGATGAACCGTTTCACGGAGTACACCGTGTTCTCCGGGTTCGTGATCGCCTGCCGACGCGCCAGTTCACCCACAAACCGCTCTGCGGTCTTGGGGTTGACGGCCACTACGGACGGAGTCGTCCGGCGTCCTTCTTTGTTTTCGATTATTTCCGGTTCCCCGGCCTGCATAATCGCCATCGCGGAGTTGGTCGTACCCAGGTCGATTCCGATCGCCTTAGACATGTTTCAGTTCATTCCTCGTCTGTTTTCGAATCCGTTGATCGTCGTTAAAGCCCTGTTTCCGGGGCATGGTGGGCGAAATGCCGCCCTTGAAATAGCTCGTTTACTCTTCTTCACCAGATTGTTCAGAGGGTGATTCAGCCGGCGCCGTCGATATCTGGACCTGCGCCACCCGGATCACGTCGTCGTTCATCTTGTAACCCTTGCGCAGCACCATGAGTACGGTGCTAGCCGGTACTTCATCAGACTCCGCCGTTAGCAAAGCCTCATGCAGCCGGGGGTCAAAGAGATCGCCCGCTGTCTCGTAAGGCTCGATACCTTCCGAAGACATCACCTGCAATAGCGAGCGACGAATGCCGTCAAACCCCTCAAACCATGAGTCTTCCACCCCGTCCGGTCGATCGGCCCCAAGCGCCGCCTCAAACTGGTCCACCGAGTCCAGCACCTTCACCGCCAACCGCCTGGTCGAGCTGAGACGAATCTCTTCGCGTTCTATTGCGACTCGATTTCGATAGTTAACGAAATCCGCTTGCACACGTTGGACAAGCGCCTTAAGTTCGTCCCGTTCCCTTATAGCAGCGTCAAGCGGCTCTTCGAAAACGAGCGGTTCCTCTACTTCCGGTGCATCTGGCCCCTTGGCCTCTGGCCCACTGGTATCTGACCCGTTGGCATCTGACCCGTTGGCCTCATTCGCAACTTCGGTCAACTCATCCTCGGGAGCCGACCCGTCTTTCATCTCTTTCTCCACTTACGACAGTTCCTCCACGTATAGCGCGCCCAATCAGTTATTCCAGATCGTCCGGGTCAGCGCCCACGTACTTCAAAAATGATCTCAACTCCGCCGTCGCTCTAATGGCGGCGGCGTTAAGGGTTTCGGTATTCAACTCAGCCCCGTCTACAAGCCTCTGTAACGGGCCAACGAGGTCCAACACCAGGCGAACTCCGGCCAGATTCAGCCCGAGCTCATCAACGAGACGGCGGATAACGCGCAGACGCAGAAGATCCTCGTTTGAGTAAAGTCTGAGATGCCCGCCGGTGCGTGACGGCTGCACCAGTCCCACGCGCTCGTACTTGCGCAGCGTCTGTGGGTGCATCTCCAGGAGGCGGGCGGCGACGCTGATTATGTAAACGCCACTGAACTCGACGCCATCGGCGCCTGTCTGTGCGTTTCCCCTGTCAGCGACCAATTCCCGTTTCCTTCAAACCAACTGTTTCTGGCAAACCAACTGTTTCTGGCAAACCAACTGTTTCTGGCAAATCAACCGTTTCTGGCAAATCAACCGTTTCCGGCAAACCAACCATTTCCGGTGTCACGCGACGAAGTCCGCCACCTATGAATAACACGCTCTGTATCTTAAGAGTTGATACGGTCCGTGTCAAGGTTGTGCCTAATGGATCTGTCCGTCGCAATTTCCCAGCAGCCATTCTGGGAATTTCACGTAGATTTAACGAGATCAACCCGATTCCGCGTGCAAAGGTCCAGATACCGTAGTAGACTTCCGCACTGTTGACATTGTGACATTAGTCACTAATGGTCAGCAATTGCAAAATAATCGATTTTCATAACGAATTCGGTGGCGGATGTGCCGCTTTCCGACGAAATAGGAACCTAGAAGATGACTCTTTACTTGAAAGCCTGTCCCCGGTGCCAAGGGGACATTGCATTGGACGATGACCAGTACGGGCGATACATGGAATGCCTGCAGTGCGGATTCATCATTCGCTCCAAGGCGGAAGAGAAGCCCGTCCCGGTAGCGCCGGCGAGAACGCAGGCCGCGTAACCGGAGTCGTTCGCTCAACTCCTTTGTAAAAAAGAAGCCCCGGTTCGTATGAACCGGGGCTTCTTTTCGTATCCCGTCCTAAGCCTGACCACTTCAGTCCAGATCAATCACTTCACGTTCTATATCGACAATGTCAGCCTCAAACATCTGAGACTCGGCGTGCTCCACGATGCTGTCCATCATCTCAGCAGCGTGACGCGCTCCCTCACTTACCACGGCGATACCGATCAACGCCGATTTAAGATGGTCCTGGTCCCCTACTTCAGCGACGCTGGCCTCAAACCTGTGCCGGAGCCGATCTATCAGCGATCGGACCACCTGCCGCTTGCCCTTCAGGGATCGATTGTCGTGTAAACGGAGCGTTAGCCTGCAAACTGCTACCTTCATATAACCACTTTAGCTTCACCGGCCCTCCTGTCCGCAAAGTTTCCCATCATTCGTTGTGAATTAAAGTTGATCGAATACAGGCGATTGTGATAAAACGCACGTAGGCGGATGAGCAGATGATCGACGCGCCTCACAAATGAGGTGGCGCCAGCAGTTTTCAGGGAACACCGTACCGAAGGGTGCGCCGCATGGCCGACGGCTATACAACAGATGAATCCGACGATGAAATCCGGCCCAGCACGGACGCGCCTGAGGTCGTCGTACAGCGATTACCGCTGTACGTCCGTGTGCTGGCCCAATTTGACGCCGCAGACGCCGAGATGGTGTCTTCAGAACAGCTTGGCACCCAGCTCCAGATGACGCCCGCCCAGATCCGAAAGGACCTGAGCTACTTTGGCAGATTCGGCAAACAGGGCCGTGGGTACAACGTCAAACGACTCTCCCAGGAGCTACGGTCCATACTGGGGCTCGATCGCCAGTGGAACGCAGGACTGGTCGGAGTCGGAAGACTCGGCCGTGCGATCATCGCCTACCCCGGATTCAAGCCGGAGGGATTCCACATAGTTGCCGCGTTTGACGCGGATCCGTCCCTGATCGGGACGTCCGTCGGGGGCCTCGAGGTAAGGCCGATAGACCAGATCAAGGAAACAGTTGCGGAGCTTGATATCCAGATCGGCATCGTAGCCGTCCCGGCATCGAACGCCCAGAGTGTGTTCGACGCCCTCGTCGAATCAGGTATCAAAGCGATCCTGAACTACGCCCCCGTAGCCCCACAGGTGCCGCTCGACGTAAAGGTCCGAGGAGTGGACCCCGTCCTCGCGCTCCAGTCCATGACCTACTTCCTGAAGTCGTAGGACATCTCGCCCCCCTATCAACCGTCATTCCCGAGCAGTCGGGAATCCAGTAACGCCACCCGCCCAACACGCGCGTACCTGACCATTTCACCCCTCTGGATTCCCATCTGCGTGGTGAATACCGTCTGGGCGGATGCCAAAAATTGATGGTTTCTGAGCGCTCCTAGAGCGAAATGTCATCCTGAACTCGATTCAGGATCCGGTTGGCTGGTTTTACGTTGATCTGCCAGCGGGAAGACCCAACTGGTGGGTTGTGTCCGGCAGTCCGGGCGAGATTGCGAAAGCGGCCGATCCTGAATCGAGTTCAGGATGACACTACTGACGTGCTGATCGCCATTTATCACCGATCGTCATTCCCGAGCAGTCGGGAATCCAGTGACAGCACCCGTCCAACACACGCGTACCTGACCATTCGCGCCTCTGGATTCCCACCTACGTATGAATAACGAAGCTACACATATACGGGCGACACGCGTTCCTTCTCCCAATCGGGAGAAGGTGCAGGATGAGGGGGTCCTTCCATAAGAAGGACAGTTCGCGAGCGCGTTATCCAGCGATGTCACTCTTCCGCGACCAAACCCTTTACGCCCTCAACAACGTGGAACTAACGAACAGACGCGTCCCGGCCAACCCCCAAATCGCGCCCAAACGCAAAACAGGGCCGGAACAATCCGACCCCGTCATAAAAACTATCCAGCCCGAAGACTTAAGGAACCTAAGTGCTCTGCGGCGGGATCGGCGGCGTTGCGGCCGAACTTCGGCGTCCACGACGTCGTGCCAGCCCAACGCGAATCTGAGCACGCCGGAATGCCTGCAAAGCGCGGGAGAGATCGACTTCTGACTGTCTGTTCTCCACACGTTCCGACGCACGCTTCATCGCCTCTTCCGCACGTTCAAGATCGATGGCTACATCCATCTCAGCCGTGTCGGCGAGGATCGTCACGTTATTGTTCAGCACTTCCAAAAAGCCGCCCGTAACGACGAGAACATTCTCATCGTTGCCGGAGCGCACCGTCATCTCGCCGGGCTGTAGCTGAGTCATCAGCGGCGCGTGATTCGGAAGAATGCCAAGCTGGCCTTCGATACCCGGCGCTTGTAGCGAATCAACATCTTCCGAGAACACTTCCCTCTCGGCGGTGACGATTGTTAGTTTGAACGTGGCCATTTACTGGAGGCTCCACCCCCGCTAGGGGGCCTGAACAGGATCGGTATTAGTTGTTGGCTTCGGCGAGCAACTTTTCGCCCTTCTCACGGGCCTCGTCAATCCCGCCGACCATCCGGAACGCCTGCTCCGGCAGATCGTCGTGCTTGCCGTCCAGAACCTCACGGAACCCGCGAACGGTGTCTGCCAGCGGCACGTAGCGTCCCGGGATACCCGTGAACACCTCACCAACGAAGAACGGCTGCGTCAGGAACTGCTGGATCCGGCGTGCACGGCCAACGGCCACACGGTCCTCGTCCGAAAGCTCCTCGACTCCGAGAATGGCGATAACGTCCTGCAGGTCACGGTAGCGCTGAAGCACCTGCTGCACTTCACGTGCAACGGCGTAGTGCTCTTCGCCGACGATACCCGGCTGCAAAATCCGGGAGTTTGAAGCGAGCGGGTCCACAGCCGGGTAAAGACCCTGCTCCGTCATCGATCGCTCAAGTGTAATGTTGGCGTCCAGGTGCCCGAACGTGGTCACGATGCCCGGGTCCGTGTAGTCGTCAGCCGGCACATACACCGCCTGGAACGACGTGATGGAACCATCGACCGTAGTCGTAATTCGCTCTTCAAGGTCGCCGATCTCGGTCGCCAACGTGGGCTGGTAACCGACAGCGGATGGCATACGTCCCAGAAGCCCGGACACTTCCATGCCGGCCAGGATGTAGCGGTACACATTGTCTACGAACAGCAACACGTCTTGCTTCTCAACGTCGCGAAAGTACTCCGCCATCGTGAGAGCGGTCAGGGCGACCCGGGCTCGCACTCCGGGAGGCTCGTTCATCTGACCGAACACGAGCACGGTGCTGTCCATCACACCGTAGTCCTGCATCTCATGCCACAGGTCGTTGCCTTCACGGGATCGCTCCCCGACACCTGCGAACACGGACACACCGGAGTGTTCCTGTGCGATGTTTCGGATGAGCTCCGTGATGATGACGGTCTTACCGACACCGGCTCCGCCGTACGCGCCAACCTTGCCGCCCCTCTGGAATGGGGTGATCAGGTCAAAGACTTTGATCCCCGTCTCCAGGATCTCGGTGGTACCGGTCTGCCGATCAAAAGATGGCGCAGCCCGGTGAATTGGCCAGTAGTCGACTGCATCGACATCGCCAAGGTTGTCGAGCGCCTTTCCGGTCACGTTAAACAACCGCCCAAGAGTTGCCGGCCCCACAGGGACTGCGATAGCCCTGCCAGAGTCCGTAACCTCGGCGCCGCGCTTCAGACCCTCGGTCGGGCCGAGAGCAAGACAGCGCACCCAGTTGTTTCCAACGTGCTGCTCCACCTCAAGGTAAAGCGTCTCGCCGTCCAGTTGCAGTTCCAGGCCGTTGTAGATCTCCGGAAGATCTTCTGATGCGAACTCCACGTCCACAACAGTTCCGATGATCTGTACAACCTTGCCGTTAGCCATTTTGGGGCTCCTGTAATTCGCTCTTTGGGCCAGATACCGGATTCAGAATCCGGGTTTAGAGTCCGGTCCAGACAACGGGCTGATCCCGATCTCCGTCCCGTTAATTTCACGTATGTTTCCTGAAGTCAGGAAGCGCTATTTGAGCGCCTCCACACCGCCGACGATGTCCAGCATCTCGGAGGTAATCGCTTCCTGACGGGCTTTGTTCAACTGCAACGTCAGGTCATCAATAAGATCGTTGGCCGCGTCGGTGGCGTTCTTCATCGCCACCATGCGTGCCGAGTGCTCACTCGCTATAGCTTCGAGGACGGCGTGATACACCTCCATCTCGATATAACGGGGGAGCAATTTTTCCAGCACTTCCACCGGTCCCGGCTCGTAGATGTAGCCGATGGCGGCGTTTCCGCTCAGCTCCGCGGGCTCGACCGGAATTAACGTATCGATGGTCGGGGACTGCAGGGCCGTGTTGATAAAACGGGAGTAAGCCAGCAACACTCTGTCCACGCTGGCAGACTCAAACTCATCGATAACCAGGTTGGATATCGGCCGCGTGTCTTCGACCGTCGGGGTGTCCCCGACGCCGTCAAAAACAGCTTTGAGTTCGTTTCCCGTGCGGACCGTGAAGTTCCGGCCTTTTTTGCCTATCACCACCAGGGTCACCGGAGATTCGCTCTCCCTGATCGTCTGCTCCACGGCACGTGTCAGGTTCGTCACAAGTCCGCCGGCGAGCCCGCGATCCGGTGTGATCAAAACGATTCCTGTGGTCTTCACTTCCCGTGCCTCAAGCAACGGAACTGATGTGTCATCAGAGCCACGCTCAAGCGCAGCCAGGTGAGACAGCACCGAGTTCATCTGCTCGGAGTAAGGCCGTCCGGCCACCGTCATCTCCTGTGCGCGCCGCATCTTGGAGGCGGCGATCATCTGCATGGCGCGGGTGATCTTCGCCGTGTTGGCGACACTACGGATTCGGCGTCTTATTACTTGGGTGTTTGGCATTAATGGTGGTGCTCTCGGCCAACGTTACATTTGGCCGATTCGCTCCTAGTCTTCCAGATTGAATGTCTGCTTGAACGCGGCCGCCGCTTCGGAAAGCTTTGTGCGCGCATCGTCGCTCAGCTCGCCCGTCTCGGAAATCCCCGCAAGGACCTCCGGGAGGTTGGCGGCCGTGTACTCGTGCCATCCGACCTCGAACCCGAGGATCTTGGAAATCGGCACATCGTCCAGATCGCCGTTCGTCCCGAGGAAGAAGATCGAAACCTGCTGCTCCATCGTGAGCGGCGCAGTCTCGTTCTGCTTCAAGACCTCGGTCATGCGCTGACCACGCTCAAGCTGAGCGCGAGTCGTCGCGTCCAGGTCATCCGTACCAAACTGGGCAAACGCAGCAAGCTCACGGAATTGGGCCATGTCCAGCTTCAGCCTACCGGCAACGTCACGCATCGCTTTGGTCTGGGCAGCACTGCCGACACGACTAACCGATAGGCCGGCGTTAAGGGCGGGCCGAATTCCTGCGTTGAACAGCTCTGACTCAAGATAAATCTGACCGTCCGTAATCGAAATCACGTTGGTCGGCACGTACGCCGACACGTCACCTGCCTGCGTCTCGATAATCGGCAGACCTGTGATGGAGCCTCCGCCATGCTCGTCGTCGAGCCGGGCGGCTCGTTCCAGGAGCCTGGAGTGGAGGTAGAAGACGTCACCCGGGTACGCCTCACGACCCGGAGGCCGGCGAAGCAACAGCGACATCTGGCGATAAGCCCATGCGTGCTTGGTGAGGTCGTCGTAAACGATCAGGACGTCTTTGCCCTGGTCCATGAAGTACTCGGCCATCGCAGCACCGGCGTAAGGAGCAAGGTACTGCAGCGGGGCGGAGTCTGAGGCGTTGGCGGCGACCACGATCGTGTGCTCAATCGCGCCGTGATCACGCAGCGTCTGCGCAACCTGCGCAACCTTACCGACCTTCTGGCCGATGCCGACGTAGATGCAGATAACGCCGGTGTCTTTCTGGTTGATGATGGCGTCAACACATACAGATGTCTTGCCGGTGTTGCGGTCTCCAATGATCAGCTCACGCTGTCCACGACCGACCGGTATCAGACCGTCAATTCCCTTGATCCCGAACTGAAGAGGAGTGTCCACAGACTTCCGCACAACAACGTTCGGAGCCAGTCGCTCGATCGGCATCGTGGCGGCGGACTCGATCGGGCCCTTGCCGTCAAGAGGCCTGCCAAGCGAGTCAACGATGCGGCCCATCAGGCCTTCGCCAACCGGTACCTCAGCAACGCGACCCGTGCTTCGGACCTCGTCGCCTTCCTTGATGTGCCTGAACTCGCCGAGAATCACGGCTCCGACGCTGTCTTCTTCAAGGTTCAGCGCCATGCCGATGGTGTCATTCGGGAACTGCAACAGCTCCGTGTAACTGACATCGGACAGGCCGTGGATGGTCACCACGCCGTCAGCCGCCTGAACGACCGTACCAACGTCGACCATGGTCAACTCGCCATCGAATTCCTCGATCTGGCGCTTGATGACCGAGGCTATGTCCTGTCCTCTGACCGCCATGCGATCTCCTCCGTGAGCCTCTAAGAAGCCCTGTGTTCATAACTACTCACCGGACCCTCTATTTAGAGAAGCGATGAGCACCTGCCCTGAACCGGCAATCATGCTGCCAGCCGGGCGACGTTATTTCTTTTAGCACCGGTGATTCCCGGTTTTAATCTTCCCCGCGGGTCACGACAGCCGGCCGTCCGAGTGTCTGCCGGAGCGACTGAAGTTTTGACCGCACACTGCCGTCGACCAACCGGTCTCCAACACGTGCCACCATCCCACCAAGGATCTCAGGGTCTTCCCTGAAGGTCGCTTCGATCTCATGACCGACCAGGGCGCTAAGGCGGGTAACGATGTCAGAGCGCACTGCGTCGTCGACCGGAACTGCCGTTGCGATATCGGCCCGTGCGATTCCCCGCTCAGCGTCCAGCATCGCCCGGTAGTCATCCCGAACCGCCGGAGCGATCCGCGACGCACTGTGCGTCACCAGTAGCTTTGCCAGGTTCTGGGCCTTGTCGCCAAGATCCGCGAGGACCTTATCGATGCCGTCCATCTTGACGGACATCGGGACCTGGGGAGCGTCAAGCAACGCAGCAAAATCCTCGTCACCCAGCGCAGTCGCCATGGCGTCGAGGTCTGCCGCCCACTCGTCAAATGTGTCGTTCTCGGACGCAATATCAAAGGCGGCCTGTGCATAACGTCGTGCTTTTGGCGCCATGTTTAGACCTCCTTCCTTTGATTTACGGTTCGTCCGGCAACGTCAGTCAACATCTAAGAGTTCCCACCATCTCTGGCGAGACCTTCTTGAAGAACGCCCTCGATGATCTCTCGGTGCGCCTGCGCATCAAGCGATCGACCGATCACGCGCTCGGCGGCGTCAACCGCCAGGTTCGCAAACTCGGCCCTGATCTCTTCAATAGCGCCGTCCCGCTCACGCCGGACCTCTTCACTAGCCCGCTCGCGCAGGGTATCGAGGTCAGCGCGAACGCGTTCCTCTTCCGTGACCCGCAGTCTTCCAGCCGCTTCCCGCGCTTCCGCGATCAGCGCCTGGCCCTGTACCCGGGCCTCGGCTATCTCCTGCTCTACACGCTCGGCAGAGGACGCAGCGTCTTGCTGTGCCCTCTCGGCCGCCTCGAGACTCTCTTTGATCCGAGTTGAACGCTCATCGAGCGCCCTTGATATCGGACCGTAGAGAAGCTTCGAGAGGATAAAGAACAGGATCAGAAAACTGACGAGCTGTGTTACCAGTCCCGGCAGATTTATGCCTATCTCAGCCATCGATATTCCTCAAACCGAGCCCGGCGATCTAACGCCGGACCCGCACCCACGACTCCCGGGAAACGCTTGAAAGCGTCCCCGGCGCCGTGCAGGTGTTATGACTACGCAACGAAGATGATGATGATTGCCACCACCAGCGCGTAAATGGCGATTGCTTCAGCGAACGCGATCGCAAGGATCATGTTCTGCTGGATGACACCGCTGGCCTCCGGATTGCGGCCAAGGGCTTCCATCGCCTTACCAGCCAGAAGGCCAATTCCCAGGCCCGGGCCAATGGCGCCGAGTCCGATTGCCAGGCCGGCGGCAAGTGTGGTCAGATCCGTTTCCATTTCGTTACCTCTCCTGCAGAGTTCTACGATTAAACGTTAGGTCACCGGGCATCACAGGCTGGAACTCTCCAGCATGTTGGCTGATGCACCGATAGAGTCAAATTAAGCGCGTCGAGCTAGTGCTCCTCCTCGGCATGTCCAAGCGATGCCATCACTCCGAACACAAGGGTGAGCATTGCGAATATGAAGGCCTGGATAACGCCGACGAACAGCTCCAGACCGATGAACGGGATAATCCCGATCAGCGGGAACAAGAACGCCATAGCAACAAGCAGAACTTCGCCCGCAAACATGTTTCCAAAAAGACGGAAGGTGAAGCTGATCGTACGGGCCAGTTCACCAACGAGTTCCAGGATCCCGACAAAGAAATAGATCGGACCCTGCTTGATGTTGATGAACTTTCCGCCGTATCCACGGAATCCCAGGGAACGGAATCCCCAGATCTGGACCGTGATCATCGCCACCAGTGCGATGGCCAGAGTGTTATTCACGTCCGTGTTCGCACCACGGAGGAACGGGACGAGAATCCCGACATCTTTCGCCAGGTCCAGATCGCCGCCCGGGCTGAGATCACGCAAAAGACCATCGTCAATTACAAGATCACCATCGTCATCTTGTTCCAACATTGATTCGTCGAGTGCGAGATCGTGTGACTCTTCATCTATAGATAGAGAAGCCAGAGGAATGGCGTCCTGGCTCGTCTGTCCAAACCCGATCCATTTGATCCCGCCAACGCCGCCGTTAAAGACAACGAGGTCCGGGTCTTTGAAATCAGCCTCGGTGCCATCGTGCTCAGCCTCTTCAATGGCGTGTTCACGGTGCTCGACAAACTCTTCAGAAGTCTCAATCCAACCGATGGTGCCAACGCCCGGAAGGACACCAATCCAGTTATTCACCACCACGACAAGGAAGATGGACAGAACTAGAGGCAGGTACCGTCGGCCTTGGCGGCCTCCTGCGGCAGCCTCCCCCAGTTTGATGAAGAACTCGACGATGACTTCGAGGAAATTCTGAAGGCCCGCCGGAACGTCCTTCTCGGGCGAGTTGCTTCGGATTTTGCGGGTGCCGAAGAAGGCGAGGAGGGTGAGGATGATGCCTGCGATCCAGAACATGATCGCTGAGTTCTTAACTTCGTACTCGAAAATACCGAAGTCAATTGCGGGCGCCACCTTTTCGGCGGGAAGTTGGATCGCCGCTATCGGAGCGCCGAGGAATCCCAGGCCAAACGGTGCGCCAAGTGCGCCACCGAGGACCGATAGCCCAAACACGCTAACCAGGACTATCAGCATGATCAGTTTTTTCGGGCTGGAGAAAATCTTCGACTACCTCTGCGCATCAACGCTACGCGGTTCTATCCCGGGTGATTTACCAGGGTCGGTCTACCGGGGGGTCCTTAATTATCAAGTTCATCAGCAGATTGATCCGAGTTGCCGCCCGATATGGCGCTCAATAGTCGAATCATCCCTGCAAACGCAACCACAATTCCGATGGCGAGGCCGACAAGCGTCAGAACCGGACCTGTGTCAAATTGACCGTCCAGCCAGAAGCCGCCACCCGTCCCACCGGCGATGCTCAGTGCAACAACCCAACCTACACCCATCAGCCGCCCTAGCAGCGCAATGGTGCTCCGATTCCCGGACGATTGGCCCATCGTTGCCTTACGCACCCACAATAACTGCGGATTACGCTCCGAATTTCGATTGTGGACTTTATCACACACCGTTGCGCTGGACAACGAAAAACCCAATATTCCCTCAACTTCGCCGGGAGACACCTATAAGTCTCAAGAATCCCCGCCAGCTCTCGCTGGATTGGGGAAAGGAATCGCCCCGTACGGAGGAAGAAGGACGGGATGTGAAATACAGTCAGTCGATGCCCGAAGCAGAACAGCCGCCCACCACGAACGCGATCCACTATACGGTGAGAAAAGACGCCACGCGGGCGAATGTCATGACGTAGAGGTTCCGCTTCTTTCTCGCATCATCAGGCATTTCTGAACGTTGAACCTCACGTAACTACGTGCAGCGTCCAGTTCCCGTTCGTCGCGAATCACCCTGTCGTAATAACCCCGCTGCCATATTGGCCGCCCCGGGGAATCGCGCACCGTGTTTATCTCCGACGTTACGGCCCCTTTGAAACTCCTGATGAACGACGACAAACCGGATCGTTGCCCAGTGTTGGGCGGATACCAATCCGCCCCTACGATGAAATCGTCGCTATCACCGTTCCCACTATCGAGCCACATGATTGCGTGGAAGTGGTCGGGCATGACGATAAATTCATTCATCTCGACACGATCGAACATCGAGACCGATTGTTGCCACTGAGTTTCAACGATATGACCGTATCTCGACGCATACATCTCGTCTCCTCTGATAGATCCGAAGAGGGACGTGCGGTCATCCGTACACAAAGTGATGAAATACGCGCCAGCCGACGCGTAATCAAAGTCGCGTAATCGAAGTGAGTTCCGGCGTCTTGGCATAGCAAAACGCATGATGAATCACCGCTACCAGAAACCCAACCGGCAAATGTCACAACAACATCGTAGGGGCGGATTGGTATCCGCCCACGCTCGTCTAGCAATCAGGACAACCCGAAAGCTAAATGACCCAACATCCATCAACTCTCTTTGGCGGAATCTCCGATGTCGTCCAGGTCCAGCGTGTCGATGAAGTCCTTGAACGCGGACATCCGCTCAATCTCGCCCTCGGTGGGCGGGCTCCCGGCGGACTCTGACGAATCGCCGTCTCCGACCACTGCCTTGCCCGTCTCGGCATCCATGTGCACGCCGGCGCGGTCCAGCACGGACTCCTCGGCATAAATTGGCACCTTGGCCCGTACGGCAAGCGCAAGCGCATCGGAAGGACGTGAATCGACTGCGATCGTCTTATTGGACGCGGTCATCACTATCTTGGCGAAGAAGGTCTCTTGATCCAGCCCGGACACGACTATGTGTTCGATTACCCCGCCCAGGTCGCCGATCAAGTGATGTAGCAGATCGTGCGTCATCGGGCGCGGCGGCGTCATGTCTTGCAGCTTCAGGGCGATAGCCTCAGCCTCAGGCTGTCCTATCCAGATGGGCAGGAACCGCTCAGCGTCCTTCTCTTTAAGAATGACGATGCGCGAGTAGTTCAGAAGGCTTACTCGAATACTGTCGATGACCATTTCACGCATGATCTCTTACCCTCCGACTCTGGCCGATTATCTGTAAATAGATAGTCAGGAACGTTGGTTCCCAGGCTGACGCCGATATCAAACCAACTACACGACACCACTTCACTGCCCGTAGATTAGGGGCG
>SMVA01301408.1_pt1 | contig 15934 bp, 9 predicted proteins | sample 2456451 | NCBI WGS metagenome assembly SMVA01 (sample SAMN11095933, study PRJNA526329) | marine sediment metagenome | biome: Marine sediment; feature: Surficial sediment; material: Deep marine sediment; isolation source: Hadal surficial sediment | place: Pacific Ocean | collected 2014-05 | depth 0-1...
CAGGAAAAGACCTACGCTGCCGGCAAGATTCCGGGCGGATTTTTCAAGCGTGAAGGACGCCCGGCCGAGAAAGAGACGCTGGTTTGTCGCCTGATCGATCGCCCGATTCGTCCGTTGTTTCCGAAAGGCTTCAAGAACGAAGTTCAGGTTATCGCGACCGTTATGTCGCTGAACCCGGAAGTGGATGCGGATATACCGGCCCTGATCGGTGCCTCTGCTGCACTGGCTATTTCGGGCATGCCGTTCGCGGGACCGATTGGCGCAGCGAAAGTAAGCTACATCGACGGCAACTATGTATTGAATCCGTCGGTATCAGCCGCCAGGGAATCCGATCTGGAACTTGTTGTCGCCGGCACCAAAGACGCAGTCCTCATGGTTGAGTCAGAGGCAAATAGCCTCTCGGAAGAAATCATGCTGGGTGCCGTCATGTTCGGCCACGAGCAAATGCAGATTGTGATTTCGACGATCAATGAATTGGCCGCAGAAGTTGGCAAGCCTGCCTGGGACTGGGTTGCACCCGCTGAGGACGAAGAACTCGCCGCTGCCGTTGCCACGCAAGCACAGGATGGCATGACCGCTGCGTACATGATCACGGACAAGCAGGAGCGTCAGGCGGCTGTAGCCGACGTGAAGGCCGCGGCTGTTGCAGAACTCGCAAGCGATGGCGACGACGCTCGCTGGTCGGCTGGCGATGTCATGAGCGCCACGTACAAGCTCGAAAAGAACACGGTTCGCCAACGCATTATAGCGGGCGAGCCGCGGATTGATGGCCGCGACAAGTCGACGGTCCGTCCGATCAATATCGACGTTGGCCTTCTGCCTCGCGCACACGGTTCAGCCGTGTTTACGCGTGGTGAGACGCAGGCGATTGTTGCGGTAACGCTGGGCACCGGTCGTGACGCGCAGATCGTTGATGCGATCACGGGTGAGTACAAAGACAACTTCATGTTGCACTACAACTTCCCTCCGTTCTGTGTTGGTGAGACCGGCTTTGTTGGTTCGCCGAAGCGTCGCGAGATCGGCCACGGCAAACTGGCGCGCCGCAGTATCGAAGCTGTTCTGCCGAGTCAGGATGACTTCGGCTACGTCATTCGCGTTGTATCCGAGATCACCGAGTCCAATGGTTCGAGTTCAATGGCCTCAGTTTGCGGCACCAGCCTCGCACTGATGGACGCAGGTGTGCCGATCAAGGCGCCGGTTGCCGGTGTTGCGATGGGCCTCATCAAGGAAGGCGACGATTTCGCCGTCCTGACCGACATCCTGGGTGACGAAGATCACCTCGGCGACATGGACTTCAAAGTTGCTGGTACTGAAGAGGGCATTACAGCCCTGCAGATGGACATCAAGATCCAGGGCATTACGCGCGAGATCATGGATCTCGCACTGGCGCAGGCTAAAGAAGCGCGTTTGCACATTCTTGCGGAGATGGCCAAGGTCATCGACAAGCCGCGTGAAGAGATGTCTGAATGGGCGCCGACGATTATTACGATCAAGATCGATCCCGAGAAGATACGCGATGTCATCGGCAAGGGCGGCTCCACGATTCGCTCCATCACCGAAGAGACCGGTGCATCCGTCGATATCGACAACGACGGCACTATCAAGATCGCATCGGTTGACGGCGCCTCGGGCAAGGAAGCACTGCGTCGCATCGAGCTGATCACGGCAGACGTCGAAGTTGGCCGCATCTACGATGGCAAGGTTGCCCGGCTGATGGACTTCGGGGCATTCGTCACGATTCTGCCGGGCAAGGACGGACTCGTTCATATCTCGCAGATCTGCAACGAGCGTGTTGAGAAAGTCAGCGATAAACTGGCCGAAGGCGATCTCGTCAAGGTTAAGGTCCTGGAAGTTGATCGCCAGGGTCGTGTTCGGCTCTCGATGAAAGAGGTCGACGGCGAATAGCTTGTAGGAGCGGCTTCAGCCGCGAAGGGGTTGGTAGGAGCGGCTTTGCCCGAAGGGCCACACCGTGAGCCGCGACACGGTCGGACCTCAAGGCCCTCCTACAGCAGCCGCGACATGGTCGGGCCTCAAGGCCCTCCTACATCCCCGGTCGGGCTGTAAACGGCTCCAAAAACCCGATGATACGATTGGGCAGATAGAAGCTCGGTTTCCACGGTGTGCCGCCGTCGATAAAACCGACGTGACCACCGTGGGTGCTGACTTCAAGCGTCACCGAGGCCGACAAGCGCTCTGCTGCAGGGATTACCTCTGACGACATGAACGGATCGTCCAGCGTGTTGATAACGAGTGTCGGTTTTTCAATCGAGTTCAGAAAATTGACCGAACTGCAGCGATCGTAGTAGTCCTGCTTGCCGTCGAAGCCGTGTAACGGAGCCGTCACAGCATCATCAAAGTCATCGAAAGTCTTGGCGGACATGGCCTTGTCCCAGTCAAATGCAGCCGTGTGCTGATCGAATTTTCGCCGCACAGCGTTCTTCATTCTCTTTATTAAGTAATACTGATAAAGCTTTGAAAAACCAGTATTTAATGCGTCAGAACATAAATTCAAATTGAGCGGCGCACACACAGCGGCCGCAGCTCTGAGCGGCGTCGTGTCGCCGGCCTCGCCGAGATATTTCAAGAGCACATTGCCGCCCAGAGAGTAGCCGACGGCGACAATCGGGCCGTATTGTTCGGACGCGTCGAGCTCGCTCAGGAAAAATCGCACATCGTCGGTCTCACCTGCGTGGTAGCGACGTGGCAGGCGATTCGTGTAGTCGCCGCAGTCTCTGAAGTGCATCACGCAGCAATGCCAGCCAAGATTGGCGGCCAGGTGCATCAGCATTCGTGCGTAGGAGGATTTCGCGGAGCCCTCGAGCCCGTGCAGGATGACAAGAATTGGCGCCGAGCGCGGCAATGATTCGGTCGGGATGACCCAGTCAACGGCTGTGGCATCGCCGTCCGGCAGCTCCAACTCCTCTCGGCGCAGTTTCGGCCGGTGCCGAAACGCCCATGGAAAGGACGGATAGATCGTTTGCAGATGACGATTTCGCAGCCACGGGGCAGGCCGAAATTCGCTCTGAATGATGCGCTTGTCGTCGCCGTTGGTCATCGCTGGCAGCGTAGCGGATTTCTGTTCACAGCCAAAGCCTGTCAGCGGTCCGGCACAGCCGTCTGTCCGCGCAGTACGTCGATACGCCAGTGTTCTTTCGCCCACGCCCATACGTCAGCCAGGGTGGCATCAACAAGCTGCTCCGGAGGGTTCTGTCCGAGTGCCCTGAGCGCCGCAACAAGTGTGGGCTTCACTTCGTGCATCGCAATGCCCTCGGCACCGGTCAGCTTACTGAGTTTGGCGCCGTCCGCGTTAACGGCGACCGGAATATGCTGATAGTCAGGCGTGTGCAGGCCCAGGCATTGCTGCATCCAGATCTGACGAGGTGTTGAATCCATCAAATCAATGCCGCGTACGATTTCTGTCACGCCCTGCAGGTGATCATCGACAGCAACAGCGAGATGGTACGCGATCAGGCCATCGCGTCGAAGAATGATGAAATCACCAGACTCGGACTCGAGCTGTTGCGATTGCGGTCCTTGCAGACCGTCTCCAAATTCGATCGGCCTGTCGTTTGTACGAATTCGCGCAGCCGTTTCAAGCGAGCTCGTGCCATTGCGGCAATATCCGGGATAGATCGTGCCCAACGGACCTCGCGGCACCTCGGCGAGGTCGCTTCTGGAGCAACCGCACTCGTAGGCGAGGCCCTCGGCGAGCAATTGCTGCAACAACTGTCGGTGCTGCGGATCTGACGTGCTCTGAAAAGTGATCGGCCCGTCCCACTCCAGGCCGTAACTATCGAGTGCGGCGACAATCATGTCGCTCGCTCCGGTCTGCTCACGGGGAGGGTCGATATCTTCGATACGCACGAGCCAGCGGCCATCATTGCGCCGTGCCTCAAGGTAGCTTGCCACTGCTGCGAGCAAAGAGCCGAAATGCAGTGGTCCGGTGGGAGAGGGGGCGAACCGCCCCACATAACCCGTTTTACCGATAGCGATCGTCCCGATCGCGGAACTGGCGTTCTGCAAGTTCGCGACGCTCCTGCGCCTCGACAGACATTGTGGCGACTGGACGCGCCTCAAGGCGTTTCAAGCCGATTTCCTCGCCGGTCTCATCGCAATAGCCGTAGGACGCATCGTCGATGCGCGAGAGTGCCGACTCGATTTTGCGAAGCAGTTTCCGCTCCCGATCACGCGTCCGCAGCTCAAGCCCGAATTCGGATTCCTGAGTTGCGCGATCGTTAGGGTCGGGGAAATTCGCCGCTTCATCCCGCATGTGATGCACCGTGCGATCGACCTCTATGATGAGTTCACCTTTCCAGGCACTCAGGATATTGCGAAAATGCCCGAGCTGCTTGTTGCTCATATATTCTTCGTCGCGCAGCGGCTTGTACGGGCTAATGCCGTGAATCGGTCCTGACAGGATATTGCGGCTCGATCGCGGGCGACGTGGCGGGGCCTTCCTGGTGACCGGCTTCTTGCGAACGGTTGCCTTTCTGGCGACATTTTTAGGCGCAGCTTTCTTCTTGCTGGCGGCCTTTTTAGGCGCAGCTTTCTTCTTGCTAACGGCCTTTCTGGGCGCAGCTTTCTTCTTGCTAACGGCCTTTCTGGGCGCAGATTTCCTCTTGCTGGCGGCCTTTCTGGGCGCAGATTTCCTCTTGCTGGCGGCCTTTTTCGGCGCAGCTTTCTTCTTGCTAACGGCCTTTCTGGGTGCGGCTTTTTTCTTGCCTGGCTTTTTACTTGCCACTTTCTTTTTACTAACCTTCTTCTTGCTTATCTTTCGAGCAGCCGGCTTTTTCGCGCTGACTTTCCTGCGAGATACCTTCTTCCTGGAAGATGCTGCCTTTTTCTTGCTCACCTTGGGTTTCCTGGCCGCCGTTTTCTTAGCCACAGACTTCTTTGCTAGGGTCTTCTTGACCGCGGCTTTTTTTCGCGTTGATGAGACCTTTTTCCGCTTCTTGCTCACGGTGTTCTTTACGGGCATTTCTTACTCCAGCCGGGCCGAGAAAAGGCCGGGATTATACATTGATGGGGCCGGCATGGAAGCCCTGATTTGCCCTTATTTCGTGCCACTTCCGGGACCCCTGTCTATTTCTTGCGACAATCGTTTTATGGGCTGTTTTCTATTACACTAAGCGCCCTTCCAGGGCCCCAGGTGTAACAGCACTTCATGCGACTCAGCAAAATTAAGCTCGCCGGCTTCAAATCCTTCGTAGACCCCACCACCATTACCTTTCCGAGCAACCTGATCGGTGTCGTAGGCCCGAACGGCTGCGGTAAATCCAACGTCATTGATGCCGTCCGCTGGGTCATGGGAGAGAGCTCCGCGAGTCGCCTGCGTGGTGACTCGATCACGGACGTAATTTTTAGCGGATCGAGCGCCCGCAAGCCCGTTGGTACGGCATCCGTCGAATTATTGTTCGATAACACCGAGACCACGCTAGAGGGGCAGTACGCCAAATATGCCGAGATTTCGATTCGTCGCGAGGTGTCGCGCGACGGCATATCCAATTATTACCTGAACGGTACGCGTTGTCGGCGTAAGGACATTACCGGCATCTTCCTTGGCACGGGCTTGGGTCCTCGAAGCTACTCGATTATCGAGCAAGGCATGATTACGCGCATAATTGATGCCAAGCCCGAAGAAATGCGCGCATTTCTTGAGGAAGCCGCCGGCATTTCCAAGTACAAAGAGCGCCGCCGCGAAACATCGAACAGGATAAAACGCACCAAAGAAAACATTGATCGCCTGAAAGACGTACAAGACGAAATAGCTAAACAGATTCGTCATCTTGATCGGCAGGCGAAGACGGCGGAGCGATACGGTCGCCACAAAGAAGACGAGCGCCGTACGACGGCAGAGCTGCTGGCTCTGCGAACGAAGGATCTCGACGACAAGGCGCAAAGCGCAAATTCAGTCTTGTCTGAGCGCAAGACGAAGCTTGAAGCAGTCATTGCAGACCAGCGTAAAATTGAAGCCGGCATTGAAGATGCTCGTCTTCAACAGACTGAACGGGCCGACGAGTTCAACGAAATTCAGGGGCGTTACTACAAGGTTGGAAGTGAAATTGCACGTCTCGAGCAATCCATTGAGCACGCGCACGAACTTCGGGAGCGTCAGGAGAAAGACCTGCAACAAGCCGTAATTGGCGCCAAAGAAATCGTTGATCACATTGACAAGGATCAGGATGAGATCGCTCAGTTGGAGTTGACCTTGAACGAGCTGTTACCAGGGCTTGAGCAAGCGCGCCAGCAAAGCAGTGCTTCCTCGGAGTCGCTGGAAAAGGCTGACTCAGCATTGGCGGACTGGCAGCAGCAGTGGGAGTCCTGGACACAGAGATTTAACGACGCCCACCAAGAGTGCAATGTTGAGTCCATGCGGGCAGAACAGATCGAATCGCGTCTGCAGAGTTTGTCCGATAGAGCTAAAAAACTGGACGAAGCGAAGTCCGGCGCCAACCAGGATGAGCTGCAGGCCAAGTATGAAGAGCTGACCGGCCATGAGTTGCGCAAGCGACAAGCGCGGGATGAATTCGATCGGCACCTCACGGACATTAGCGACAAGATTCGCAAGCTTCGCGAACAGGATACCAAGCTCACCAAGATGGTCGACGAGCGACGCGCGCTGCTGTTGGTGGCGCAGGGAGAATACGCGTCGTTGGATGCACTGCAAAAAGCGGCCATGGGCGAAGGTGATGAAGGCGTTCAGAAATGGCTGGGCGGTGCAGGTCTTGCGGACAATACGCGCGTGGCACAAACGCTTAACGTCGCTACTGGTTGGGAAAGGGCCGTTGAAACGGTATTGGGTGATTATCTTCAGGCCGTCTGTGTGGACGATATCCAACCGATCACCGAGATTATTGGCAACCTGAAATCCGGCAACGTCACGGTCTTGCAGGGCAGTGTGGGCACGCCGATAGACAGCGATGAGAATTCACTTGCGGCGAAGGTGAGCGACGCGCCGGCGTCGATTCAGGACATTTTGTCGATGGTTCGCATAGCCGATTCCTTGAATGACGCATTGTCGATGCGCGATTTGCTGGGCGACGGTGGCTCGGTAATTACGGCTGACGGAATCTGGTTTGGCAAGAGCTGGATACGTGTGTCCAGAGACCAGGACACCAAAGCAGGCGTGCTGTCTCGCGAGCATGACATGCGACGTTTGAAGAATGACATTCGAGAGATGCAGGCCAGATTCGATAGTTCTCGAAAATTGCTAAATGACGGACGTGGACGTTTGGTACAGCTCGAAGAGCGACGCGAGGCCGTGCAGAACGACGCCGCTGTGTTGCTAAGTGAATACGCTGAGGTCAAAGTCTCGCTGGACTCAGCGCGTTATCAGATGGATCAGGCGAACGCGCGTCAGGCCGCGATCGATGCGGAATCGACTGACCTGGACAACGAGAAGATCTCGGCGGACGAGCAGCTGCGCGAGTCCAAAGCACGCTATACGCAAGCCAGTGATTCCCTGGCCGGGCTCGAGGCAGAAAAGACCAGTCTCGAAGCGCGCCGTGATGAATTACGGGCGGAATTGGAACGCGTTCGCAGTCAATCGAACGAGGATCGTCAGGCCGTTCAGAACATCACGATTCAATTTGAGAGTCGTCGGTCGAGTAAAGAATCAGCAGCGCAAAGCCTCGAACGCATGCAGTCACAACTGACCCAGTTCCGTAGTCGCGAAGAGAGTATTCGTGAGCAGCTTGCAATGAGTCAGGCGCCGATGGGTGATAACAAGCTGCGGCTTGAAGAACAGCTGGCAGCGAGCGTCAAGGTCAAGAAGGATCTGGGCAGCGCACGAACGCTCGTTGAAAATGTAGAAGAAAAGTTGCGGGAGCTGGATCAATTACGCATGCAGGCAGACCAGGTCGTGGAGTCGTCTCGAACGGAACTGAGCGCAGCGGAAATGGCCTTGCAGGAAGTACGAGTGCGGCGTGAAGGCTTTTCAGATCAGTTAGGCCAGACAAACTACGAACTCGACACGCTTATTCAGGAATTGGATGAAAGTGCGACGATCGAATCCTGGGATGAGAAGCTTGAGAAGATTCGGCGACGCATCGAGCGCCTTGGTCCGATTAATCTCGCGGCAATTGATGAATTCAAGGAGCAGTCGGAACGCAAGGCGTACCTGGATGCGCAACTTGAGGATTTGAGCGAGGCGCTGGACACACTTGAGAGCGCGATTCGCAAGATCGACAAGGAAACTCGAACGCGTTTTAGTGAAACCTTCAACAACGTCAACGCGGGCTTCCAGCGCTTGTTTCCGAAATTATTTGGCGGTGGGCACGCGTACCTTGACCTGACCGGTGATGATTTGCTGTCGGCCGGAGTCACTGTGATGGCGCGTCCTCCGGGTAAACGCAATAGCACAATTCATCTTTTGTCAGGCGGCGAGAAGGCACTGACGGCGGTCGCATTGGTGTTCGCGATTTTCGAACTCAATCCCGCGCCGTTCTGCCTGCTCGACGAGGTTGATGCGTCGCTCGACGATGCGAACGTCGCGCGCTTCTGTGAGATCGTTAAATCGATGTCGGAAAAAGTCCAGTTTGTGTTTATTACACACAACAAAGTGACTATGGAAATGGCGCGCCAGTTGATTGGCGTGACCATGCAGGAGCCCGGCGTCTCCCGTCTGGTTTCCGTCGACCTCGATGCAGCGGTGAAGATGGCAGCGAGTTAGGAGGTTTCGGATGGACGGTCTGCGATGGTTGCTACTGTTCTTCGGCTTGGTCGTAGTCGTTGGCGTCTATTTTTACAGTCGCCGCGAGCAAAAATCGCAGCAGGAATCTGAGTCTTTTGAACGCCGGACGCCAACCTTGGGTGGCGAAGAGGCTGGTTCAGGTGATGATATTGAGGCCGAAGGGATCGTGTTGGCCGATGAGGCGGCGCAGGGCGGCGACGAGGCGGAACCGGAAGCTCAGGCGCAAGCAGAGCAAAAAATCGTAACCCTGAGACTCGTGGCGCGCAACCGCGGCTCCTTTCGCGGGGACGATTTGATCTTAAGTATGCGTGGCATTGGTCTGCGACGCGGAAAGTTCGGAATTTTTCATCGATTTGACGGTGACGAAGAGGGTGCGGCCGTGTTTAGCGCAGCGAGCCTTGTCGAGCCGGGTCACTTTGATGTGGAGAACATCAAGGAGCAGGAGTTTCCAGGTATAAGCCTGTTTCTGGTATTGCCGGGGCCCATGGAAGGTGTCGATGCGTTTGATCTCATGATTGCAGCGGCGCGCACGTTGGCCCAAGCGTTAAACGGGGAGTTGGTCGATGAGTCGGGAAGTACGCTGAGTATCCAACGTGAACGCTACATGCGTGAAGAAATCGTGCAGTTCGAACACGACAACAAGGTTGCCTGATCGCGTCCAGCGGTCGTTCGACAGATGACTGTCTCGAAGGCAACACGCGATAAACTGGTGTCGCTGCGCGATGAGATTCGGCACCACAATTACCGCTATCACGTACTTGATGACCCGGAAGTGCCGGACGCAGAGTACGACCGATTGATGCGCGAGTTACAGGCGATTGAAGAAACGCATCCGACACTCATACGCCCTGATTCTCCGACGCAGCGAGTCGGTGATAAGCCGATCAGCGCATTTGGCACTGTTCGGCATGAACTACCGATGCTGTCTCTCGACAATGCATTCACCGAGGAAGAGCTGCGTGATTTCCATCGGCGTGTAATGGACAGGCTTGAACTCGAGGACGGCGGTGATGAGTTCTTGTATTCGGCTGAACCAAAACTTGACGGTGCAGCGGTCAGTCTCTTGTACGAAGAAGGACGCCTGGTTCGTGGTGCAACCCGAGGTGATGGCACCACCGGGGAGGACATTACCCACAATGTTCGCACGATCGATGCGGTGCCATTGCGGTTGAGGGGAAGTGGATTTCCGAGAGTTCTGGAGGTGCGCGGCGAAGTGTTCATGCCGAAGGCGGGATTCGATGCCTACAACCGAAAAGCGCAAGAGCTTGGTGAGAAAACCTTCGTAAACCCGCGTAATGCAGCTGCCGGCAGCCTGCGCCAACTGGATCCCCGCCTGACCGCTGCAAGGCCCCTGGATGTCTATTTTTACTCCGCCGGAGTAGTAAAAGACGGTGAATTGCCAATCAGGCACTCGTTGGTATTGGACCAGCTGCAGGATTGGGGGCTAAAGACCTGCTCGGAACGGCGAGTCGTGGAGGGTGTCGCAGGGTGTCTCGCATTTTATGAAAGCTTGGGTGAAGAGCGTTCGTCCTTACCGTATGAGATCGACGGTGTCGTATACAAAGTTGATAGCCTGGCAGATCAGCGCGAACTCGGGTTCGTGTCGCGCGCGCCGCGCTGGGCAATAGCACACAAGTTCCCGGCACAAGAGGAGCTGACCAAGGTTGCGGCTGTTGAATTTCAAGTGGGCAGGACAGGTGCGCTAACGCCCGTAGCAAGATTGGAACCCGTGTTTGTCGGCGGCGTGACGGTTAGCAATGCAACGTTGCACAACATCGACGAATTAAACCGCAAAGATGTTCGCGTTGGCGACACGGTCATCGTACGGCGGGCGGGAGATGTGATTCCGGAAGTCGTTAGCGTCATCGTCGAACGAAGGCCGAAGAACGCGAAGCGAGTTCGTCTGCCGTCAAACTGTCCGGTTTGCGGATCGCTGGTTACACGTGAAGAGGGTGAAGCGGTCGCTCGGTGCACCGGGGGGCTGATCTGCGCCGCACAAAGGACGGAAGCGCTGAAACACTTTGTGTCAAGACGGGCGATGGATGTTGATGGTCTGGGCTCGAAACTTATTGAGCAATTGGTGGCGGCGGATAGACTTAAGACAGCGGCAGACATTTACGGATTGGAGGCGAATGAGCTCGCATCGATGGATCGGATGGGCGACATTTCGGCGGAAAAATTGATCGCGTCGATAGAGTCGAGCAAATCAACAACATTGCCACGTTTCTTGTTCGGATTAGGTATTCGAGAAGTGGGCGAGGCGACGGCCGCGTCACTCGCCGGACACTACGGAAGTCTGGATGCGATTATGTCGGCCACGGACGAAGAGCTGCAGGGTGTCGATGACGTCGGGCCGATAGTGGCATCCAGGATTCGGGCATTTTTTGAGGAGGCCCACAACGCTGAGGTCATTCGATGCTTGCGACAGGCGGGAGTCGGTTGGTCGGAGTCAAAGCCTGTGCAGAATCGGAAGGATGGTAAGTTAGTGGGCAAGACGTTTGTGCTGACTGGGGTGTTGGTGTCGATGACAAGAGACATGACGAAGCAGCGGATCCAGGCGCTAGGGGGGAAGGTGACCGGAGGTGTTTCAAGTAAAACGAATTACCTCGTAGCAGGTGAAAGGCCCGGATCCAAGCTAGCGAAGGCGCAAGAGCTGGGCGTAAAGATTTTGGATGAGGAGGCGTTGGAAAAAATCCTGGACACGTGAAATTGCAGGATAGGCCTCCTGCTCATGCATTCGGCCTGAAAATATAGTCTCAAATCTAAATGTTTACGCAAATTTAATATATGGCTCCGCGGCTCGGGTTCATGGAGACTTGGGCAATTTTTCCCATCTTTGGGCTAGCTATAGCCAAGAGGCATTTGTATCAATATATTCATCGCGCATGCAGGATAAGATCAAAAAACAAATTCTAGACGCGTTCTTCGTCGTCCTCCGTCCCATTGCCAAAATTCTGCTTCGCTACGGAATTGGTTTTCACGAATTTGCTGAAATAGCAAAGTCCGCGTTTGTCGACGTTGCCTCGTCTCAACATGGAATCCGAGGTCGTCCTACCAATATTTCCAGAGTCGCGGTTATGACCGGCCTTACCAGAAAAGAGGTCAGGCGGATTCGTGATCAACTAGAAAAGGGACACCACTCACTTGTTGTTAAAACAACGCCGCTAGCAACTGTGTTACATAAATGGAATTCTGAAGACGAATTTTTGGGGCCGAATGGAAAGCCAGCCGAACTTCCATTTTTAGGAGACGAAAAATCATTCTCGTCGTTAGTTAAGAAATTCGGTGGAGACATACCGCCAGGCGCTATGCGAACTGAGCTGAAGCGCGTAAAAGCTATAGAAGAAGATGTTGATGGAAATTTGCGAGCTATTAGGCGGGAAGTCTATCCTAGAGCTGAACATGAATATCTTGTGATGGCGCTAATGCACAGCGCTTATGCTTTGCTGTCGACAATCGCGCACAATACAGAGACAGACAAAGAAGACATCAATTGGGCACAACTTACTGCCTACACGGTTGACATAGACAAGGTAAATCTTCCGACAATAAAGCGTATTAGTCTCGACCGATTGACAGAACTTGCTGGCTCAATTGATGACATGTTTATAGCGTATGAGCAACTAAGTGAAGGGGACCGTAAGCCCGAAGAGTCAACTGCAGTAGCTGTCGGATTATATTATTTTGAGGAGCGGGACGACAATATGGCCTCTGTATGGCGAGACTAGGATTGCAACAGGGCTTATCTTGTCTGAAGATGGATGTTCACATCGATTGCAACGAGGTGATGTCTGTTGAGGTTTGATAATATTCGTCGCAGCGTCGGGGACATGAGCTGCCGCACACTCCATTTGATCTGTAGTCTTTTGATCCTAGCGATTGCAAGTGGTTGTGGACAGGCCACCGTGGATTCGGTCGAAGCCCAAACTCTTAATCGTGGGCTGAATGGTGAGCCTGAATCTCTTTCTCCGCATCATTTCCGAAGCAATCAGTCTGCTTCGATTCTCCGCGACATTGGGGAAGGGCTCGTACGTTATGATGGCGTGGGAAGACTCGTCGGTGGTGTGGCAGAGAGTTGGAATATTTCGGACGACGGCCTAATCTATGTCTTTGAACTTCGAGAGGAAGCGCGTTGGTCGAATGGTGAACCAGTAGTTGCGGGAGATTTTGTACTTGCGATTCGAGACCTAGTAGATCCAAAAGTAGCGTCAACGAACGCAAATAACGCGGGCAGTATTGTCAACGCCGCGGATGTCCTTACGGGCGAGCGGGAGTCCACCGATCTTGGCGTATACGCAGATGGTCCTAATCGTCTAACAATTCGACTTCAAAGGCAGACACCGTATTTCTTACAGCTTTTGGCTCATCCAAGTATGTTTCCGATTTACAAGAGCAATGCATCGGGATTTGGCAGCCGAAAAACGCGTTACGTTGATGTTACGAATGGAGCGTATAACCTCGTAGAATGGATAGTTGGGTCGCAACTTACGCTTTCGAGAAATTCAGAGTATTGGGCGAACGAGGAAACTGTCTTCGACAAAGTTATTTACCACGTCCTGCAAGAAACTGCCGAGCTAACAAGATATCAAGCTGGTGACCTGGATATTACGCAGAACGTGCCGTCAACGATGTTTTCAATGGTAAAAGAATTGTTTCCAAAAGAATTGCGCGTTGCACCGTATTCGGGAGTTTATTACTACGGCTTTAATCTTTCTAACAGTTTATTCGCTGAAAAACCGGTGCTTAGGCGTGCTCTTTCCATTGCGATAGATCGCGATGTCTTGGTTGACAAGGTTACAAGACGAGGTGAGCAGGCTGCATACGGCTGGGTACCCCCAGGATTCGAGGGCTATACTTCACAATCGATACTCGAGTCAAAAATGACTAAGAAAGCCCGGGAGGAACTCGCGGTAGAACTCTACGAGGAGAGCGGTTATAGCCAAGAAAACCCACTCCGCTTCGAGCTCCGGTACAATACGTCTGATGTGCAGCAAAGAATTGCCCTAGCAATTCAATCAATGTGGCAACAAGTTCTTGGTGTCGAAGTCACTATTGTAAATGAAGAATTTAGAGTCTTATTATCAAATATTCAAGCTCAAGAAATAACAGAACTCTTCCGACTAAGTTGGACGGGCGATTACAACGACCCGCAAACTTTCTTGCAGGTCTTCGAGTCCGGAAGTCCTTCGAACTTAACTGGTTTTTCGAGTGAGGCATATGATGCCCTAATGGGGCGAGCGGGAAACGAGACAGATTTTTCGATTAGATTGAATTTGCTTGAAGAAGCAGAGTCTCTGATGCTATCGGAACACCCAGCAATACCGCTGTACTTTTACGTTAGCAAACATCTTATTGATACCCGAATAGACGGCTGGGAGGACAATATTTTGGATATCCATCCTAGCCAGTATTTGAGTGTGAGATAAAATCTCGTCAAAAACGATTCAGTCGCTGTTGCCGCAGCACATCATAATTGGGAATTTCTGCGCGATTGATGTCTCTTCTGAATAGGTGCGGAACTTCTACCCTGTCATAGATTGATTGTTCGAAGCATTATCTGTCACGATTCCTTAGCCCAGAAGTTTCTTTGCTTAGGACTGTACTAAAGATAAGCAAGACGAGAAAATCTAATCCTTACAATATCTTACGTATCACTCCTTACAAAATAGCGGACAAAAAATTCGTAACTTGCGGATTCTGTTAGCTGTATGCGGACAGTCAGCAAGGGTAAACAAGAACTTACAGTGGCTACAGCGATTTGTCGTATGTTTTGTCAAATGGTAGATTTATGTCAAACAAGGTGCTCAAGAATTGGCTGAAACAGTAAAAGACCATTTGAAAAGCGCCTTGACGCTGATGTTGAAGCCGTTGGTTCGCCTGTTGATTGCTCAAGGAGTGACTCATGCAGAATTCGCGGAGACAGCAAAAGAAGTATATGTCGAGTCGGCTTTGCGTGATTTTGAAGTTGAGGGGAAAGTAAATAAGTCTAGAGTCGCGATTCTCACTGGATTGACTAGAAAAGAAGTCAAGAACGTGATCGATCGGGTTATTACAGAAGATAATTCTGACAAGAAATATTCAAGACCGGAGCGGGTGTTGGCTGGCTGGTTTAATGACCCAGTTTATACGGGACCTTACGGGATCCCGTTGGAATTGCCCTACACCAATTCAGGCGAAGATGAGCCTTGTTTTGTCGAACTGGTTAGAAGGTATAGCGGCGACATGGCGCCGAAGCAGATGCTTCACGAGCTACTTAGATCAGGATCTGTTATTGAAATGGAGGGGAGATACAAAGCACTCCGTAGAAACTATGTTCATGAGGCACTTTCCCCCAAGCTGATTAGACGACTAGGAGAAATCGGGTACCGAGTGTTTTCAACCGCGGCAAAAAATATCGATAAACAGGCAGAGGGGAGCGGGTATTTTGATCGCCAGGTGTTTTCAGACGATGGGTGTACAGATAATGTAATTGAGATGTTCGATCGTTATGTGAAAGAACGCGGACAACGTTTTTTGGAAGAAATAGATGTTTGGTTTTCGACAAATGAAAAAAATAATATACCAAACGCTAAACGCAAGAATACTGGATTTTATATGGTTCACTACGTGGACGATGGTGATGAAAAAACCGGACTGCGGGAAGTTTTGTTGAAGAGAGGGTTGGAGCCCGACGGAGAGTAATGCAGATCTGGATATGTATTAAGGAGACCGCATCAAAAAGGAGTTGATGTGGCAAATAGAAACGGAAGGTTGGAGTAAGGCTAGCTAGAGGAGCGAAAAATGAAGTGCGCAATAAGCGCTAGGATGCTTTGCATTCTGGGAGCGACGCTAATTGCACATGTTTTGCCGATCGCAGCGTATGGCTCAGGTTTTGGGAGCCAGTTACGTGGTATCGATCAGGCTGATGTGCTGGGCATAGATCAAGCTGACGTTCTGGGAATCGACCAGGCAGATGTGTTGGGAATCGACCAGGCTGACGTTCTGGGAATTGACCAAGCCGACGTTCTGGGAATTGACCAAGCCGACGTTCTGGGAATCGACCAGGCCGACGTTCTGGGTATCGACCAGGCTGATGTGTTGGGAATCGACCAGGCTGATGTGTTGGGAATCGACCAGGCTGACGTTCTGGGAATAGACCAAGCCGACGTTCTGGGAATCGACCAGGCCGACGTGCTGGGAATCGACCAGGCTGATGTGTTGGGAATCGACCAGGCTGATGTGGTGGGAATCGACCAGGCTGAC
>SMVA01276062.1_pt1 | contig 15933 bp, 14 predicted proteins | sample 2456451 | NCBI WGS metagenome assembly SMVA01 (sample SAMN11095933, study PRJNA526329) | marine sediment metagenome | biome: Marine sediment; feature: Surficial sediment; material: Deep marine sediment; isolation source: Hadal surficial sediment | place: Pacific Ocean | collected 2014-05 | depth...
TTATCTTGCTTGCCTTTTCAGGGGTGTTTACAGCATGGTTGTTGTATATCAAGTTTCCAACCGTGCCTGGGAAGATTGCCAATAATCTGAGCATGATCTATCGCCTGTTGGTCAATAAATATGGTTTCGACGACTTTAATCAAAAAGTTTTTGCGGGCGGTGCAAGAGGGATAGGGCGTCTATTTTGGCAAATGGGTGATGTCAAACTCATTGATGGTCTCATGGTCAATGGTTCTGCACTCTCTGTCAGGTGGTTCTCTGGCAAGATCAGGATAATACAGTCAGGTTATTTATATCATTATGCGTTTGCCATGATCGCTGGATTGTTATTGTTCCTTGCAGTGTTTGTACATAAATTAATTTAATCATAAGAAAAAATTATAAAACATTAAAGAATGTTTGCTGAATTACCAATATTGAGTTTGTTAATCTGGGGCCCGGTTGTCGGTGGTATATGGGTGCTGTATGCGGGTGACAGACAGGAAGAGACAGTCAAGACACTGGCATTGATAATCTCTGTGGTGATTTTTCTGTTATCCACCTTGTTGTATAAAGATTTCAATATCAATACGCACGAAATGCAGTTTGTCGAGTTCGCGTACTGGATAGAAACATTTAATATCAATTATCATTTAGGTGTTGATGGTATTGCCATGCCTTTGATCATACTGACCACCTTTATGACGGTATTGGTCATCCTGGCCGCATGGGAAGTCATAGAAAAAAGGATATCCCAATATCTGGCGGCTTTTTTGATTATGGAAGGACTGATGAATGGTGTCTTCTCTTCAATGGATGCCATGTTATTTTATGTCTTCTGGGAAGCAATGCTGATCCCCATGTTTCTGATCATTGGAATATGGGGTGGGCCCAGGCGTGTTTACGCAACCATTAAATTCTTTCTGTATACCTTCCTGGGATCAGTATTTATGCTGGTTGCCTTTCTCTATCTTTACTCTCAGTCTGGTACTTTTAACATCGCTGAGTTGCAACTTCTGCCACTGGGCTTGGATGCGCAAAAATTAATCTTTATTGCTTTTTTACTCGCTTTTGCAGTAAAGATCCCAATGTGGCCAGTCCATACATGGTTGCCGGATGCACATGTCGAAGCGCCAACCGGTGGCTCTGTGATACTTGCCGCGATCTTGTTGAAACTTGGGGGCTATGGTTTTCTTCGTTTTAGTTTACCGATTACACCTGATGCCAGTATGTATTTCGATACCATGATGATCGTATTGTCGTTGATCGCCATTGCTTATATCGGTTTTGTCGCCCTGGTTCAACAGGATATGAAAAAGCTCATTGCTTATTCATCGATTTCACACATGGGCTTTGTGACGTTGGGGTTCTTCGTCGGTTTCAGTATTTATGCTGCAACGGGTTCGACTGAAGGCGGCGTGTTTGCACTTGAAGGCGCAATGGTGCAAATGATCTCTCACGGTTTTATTTCCGGAGCGTTATTTCTATGTGTCGGTGTCATGTATGACAGGGTACATAGCCGAGAAATCAAAGATTACGGCGGTGTGGTCAATACCATGCCACATTTTGCGGCTTTCATGATGTTGTTTGCATTGGCAAATTCAGGACTCCCGGGAACCTCAGGCTTCGTCGGTGAATTCGTTGTCATTATCAGCAGTTATCAGGCCAGTTTCTGGATTGCATTCGTGGCGGGATCGACCCTGATACTCGGTGCCGCTTATACATTATGGATGTATAAAAGAGTCATCTTCGGTGATGTGGCAAACGACAAAATTGCCGAACTGAAAGATATTAATCAACGCGAGACATTTATCCTTTCGGCGCTGGCCATCGCTGTATTGTTTTTTGGTCTCTATCCAGCACCGTTGTTTGATGCAATGCATCCGACGCTGGAGCATTTATTCGAGCAAATATTGCAAACAAAGACATACCTATAACGTGAGCCAATAACATGATATCAAAAGCAGAAATCCTGATATTGACGCCCGAAATATTCATAATGGCCATGGCCAGTATGATATTAATCGTAGATACCTTCAGTCAGGATCCGCTACGTAAAGTCACTTATTATCTCACCCAGCTCACGCTTGTTTTAACGGCTGTATTGGTGTTTATATTTTGGCCAGAACAGACTGTCTATGCATTCGGTAATAGTTTTATCAGCGATGGTATGAGTGTGGTTTTAAAGATCGGCGTCTTTGTTATTGGCTTATTTGTATTTCTTTATTCGCATGAATATCTAAAAGAGCACGGCTGGCTAAAAGGAGAATATTTTGTCCTCGGATTATTTGCCATATTAGGCATGATGATATTGATTTCAGCCTACAGTTTATTGACTGTTTATCTCGGGCTGGAATTATTGTCGCTTTCACTTTACGCCATGATCGCCATGCACAGAGAATCAACTGCTGCTTCTGAAGCCGCAATGAAATTTTTTGTATTGGGTGCAATCGCATCAGGGATGTTGTTATACGGTATGTCGATGATCTACGGTGTCACAGGAAGTCTGGAGTTGGCAACCATCGCAACGAATATTGAAAGTGATGCCGATAATCCGTTATTGGTCTTCGGGCTTGTTTTTATCCTGGTTGGGATTGCCTTCAAACTGGGCGCCGTGCCATTTCATATGTGGGTGCCTGATGTTTATCAAGGTTCGCCTACATGTGTCACATTATTTATTGCCAGCGCGCCTAAATTGGCAGCCTTTGCCATGGCAATGAGGTTGTTAGTTGATGGCTTGCAGCCTTTGGTAGATGACTGGCAAGGGATGCTCATTATCCTGGCCGTTCTTTCTATGGCAATAGGTAATATTGTTGCCATATCCCAGACCAACATTAAACGTATGTTGGCCTACTCGACCATTGCACATGTTGGTTTTCTATTATTAGGTCTATTGTCAGGCACACCTTCGGGTTATGCAGGTTCCATGTTTTACATCATCACTTATGCCCTGATGAGCATGGGTGCATTCGGTATGGTTATCTTGCTTGGAAGAAAAGGTTTTGAAGCAGACGAGTTGGCACATTTCAAAGGATTATCCGAGAGAAGTCCGTGGTTTGCCTTTATTATGCTCATCCTGATGTTTTCCATGGCCGGGGTCCCACCATTCCTGGGGTTCTGGGGAAAATGGTTTGTCCTGAAAGAGGTAGTTGACGCCGGTTTTGTCTGGCTAGCGGCGACGGCCGTCTTCTTCTCTATCATTGGTGCCTATTATTATATACGCGTAATTAAACTCATGTATTTTGATAAAGCAGATTCAATGACCGCCATCAAGGCATCAAAACAAATGCGCTTTGCATTGAGTGTCAATGGTTTGGCCTTACTTATTCTTGGTCTAATGCCTGGTGCGCTTCTGGCTATTTGCGTCAGTGTAATGTCGATGTCTGCTTAATGAGTATAAACACTGTAGTCTGGATTTTGTTGCTGATCGCCTTTGTTGCAGCAAATCTTCCCTGGTTAAGTGAACGATTTCTGTTCTTCATAGGACCCAAACCCAAGAAAACTCCGTGGATGCGACTATTTGAATGGTTACTGCTCTATTTTATTGTTGGTTTTATCGCTTTGGGACTTGAGAAAAAAATGACAGGCCAGCTACATTCTCAGGGCTGGGAGTTTTATGCAACGGGATTCTGTCTGTTTGTGGTATTTGCCTTGCCCGGTTTTATCTATCGTCATGATTTCCTAAATCATCTTCAACGATGGAAAAGATGGCAGTTGAAGTAATTATTCATTTTCGTGTTTTGGATAAACAGCAGGTTTTCCGTTTTCATCAACAGTCACGTATAAACTAATCGGTCTGCAACACACTTCGCAATCTTCAATATACTTTTGATCCGAAACACTACAGTCAATCAGTAACTCGATTGTTTCACCACAATATGGACAAGTAACAGTTTCACTTGATAGTGGGTTCATTATTCATCATCTATCGTTCACCCAATGAAAACGTGGTTTGTCCCCGATTAATTGCGATTAATTGCGATTAATTGCTTTAGCGCGTCTAACACGAATGGTTTGTTAGGCATCTATTTGACTGTGATGGAGATTTTTTCAGATATAACAGGCTTATCGTGGGGTATATGCACATAGTTTCCTAAAATAATTTGTAATATGTGTTCCCCAGGGCTAAGAGTTAACTCTGTTTCTGTTTGTCCTCCGCCAAAATGTCTTATTTGATCAGTAGCCGGTAAAGGTTTGGTCAAATCTGGCAATTTATCCATATCAATAAGGATATGATGATGACCTGTATTTTCAATGTTGGTGCCTGCTGGTGCAACGCCCATACCAGATAAACCAAATATCACTTTAAATGTTTTGGAAACAGTTGCCCCATCTATAGGCTCTATAATATAAAGTGTGGCATCAGGTGGTGACTTTGACACCAAGTCATTCGCCAATGGGGATGTCATTAGGCTGAATAAAGCAAAAATTGTTAGCAATATTTTCGTGTTCATGATGAACTCCTTTGTTTCTCTGTTCAGATTTTCTTGTTGGGAATAACCAGTAGAATCCTCACGCTAAGCAGGTTTTAAGGGACACTTTTTTGTCGAAGGCAGTGGAATAATCATGATTAATTGGACACCATAAGATCAGTGTTTACTCGAGCAACCTTCTCACCCATGACAATAGTCTTATCCGCCACCATTTCAGCTGACCATTGTATAACATTTTTTGGGAATAACAGTATCACTGTTGATCCCATGTTAAAGCGACCCATTTCCTGACCTTGTTCTAGTTTTATATCATTGCCTGAGAATTGTGTATCATTAATTATCCTGTTTTTGGCAGGTGTGATTTGACCAGACCAGACGGTCTCCATGCTACCGACATTGAGTGCACCGACCATGACCACGGCCATTGGGCCAATGTCTGTATCAAAGATATTGATCACGCGTTCATTTTTTGCGAATATGGCATCAACAACACGTACGCTATGTGAATTCACTGCGAATAATTTGCCAGGCACATAAATCATTCGGCTGAGTTGTCCTGATACTGGCATATGAATTCGGTGATAATCTCTTGGGGCAAGATAAAGGGTGGCAAATGTACCGCCAGAAAACATGTCCACCAATTCATCTTCAACCAATAAATGTTTCAGGGTATATGATTTGCCCTTGGCCTGAATGATGGTGTTATTTTGAATATTTCCGATTTGACTGACAGTACCATCTACCGGAGAAAGGATGATTTTCTCATCTAATGTTATTGGTCTTGCCTCTGGCGAGAGTCCTCGTGTAAAGAAGGTATTAAAACTGGAATAGCTTTCAGGATCAGGATTTTGTGCCAGGGACATATCGACATCAAACACACTGATGAATAATTTGATTAAGTTATTTTTAAACCAGGGTATTTCGCAACGGGTGATTCGATACACTAGACTTGTCAGGAAGTGTTGTGGAATAAAATATTGTGGCAGTACTCTTAATTTGTCTAACCAGCTTGCTGATTGATTGCTCATAAATTTTTATGTTTATTATTTAATGGTGATTGTGATGTTGATGTGCGTCGGTTGAATCAGATATCTTGACGATAGTATCGAAGCTATGGGTGTCACCATTTTTAAAAGTTAGACTGATTGTCGCCTTCTTCCCTTCACGCATGGGGACTACATTATTAAATAACATTAGGTGATAACCACCGGGTTCAAATGCGAATGTAGACTTTGGGGCAATCATGATACGTTCCTGCTGTTTCATTCTGGCGATGCCATTTATTGTCTGGCTTAGATGAAACTCAATGCGCTCAAAATCAGTGCTTTCTGCAGACACAAGTATCAGTGTTTCATCCGACAAATTTTCAATCTGCAGATAGCCCGCCATTATTTTGATGCTAGGCGGTGCTTCACGTAGCCATGCATTCTGTACTGTAATATTTTCACCTGCTGAAGCATGGTTGAGGGAAAATAGAACAAGAAAAAATGATTTAATGAATAAATAGCGTGATTTCATTTGCATGTAAGCTTGAATCTCCTTTAACCCCCTGTCAGAAAACCGATATAATACACGTTGAAATGAAATCAGACATGCATGCTTTTCATGCCTGTTTCAAGAATTCAGACCCCGCAAATGGCGGGGTTTCGTTTATTATGCGCGGGTGCGCCGTCGATATGTATATTTGGGGCCGATTTGGGCAGGACTGTTTTAGATGGAAAATTTGTTAGGACTCTATAATTACTGGATAGCCATTGCGCTTATGATGATGGGATTTTATATCGTCATCGCCAATGGTAATTTAATCAGAAAGCTCATCGGCCTGAATATTTTCCAGGCATCAGTGTTTATTCTTTTCATATCAATGGGTTATCTATCAGGTGGCACAGCCCCTATCTATTCAGAAGCCTACACTCAATATTCAGCACCATTGCCACATGTCTTGATTCTGACCGCCATCGTCGTTGGTATCGCAACCACCGCACTTGGCCTGGCGTTAACTATACGTATCTATCAGGCATACGGCAGTATTGATGAGAACGAGATTAATGAGATGGACCAGAACTAATGGGCATGCATTCGTGATTTCACAGCATTTACCCGTACTACAGGTTGTTGTTCCATTATTACTCGCACCGATTTGCGTGTTATTGCGTAAACATAATCTGGTCTGGGGTGTTGTTTTACTGGGCTGTTGGGGCAGTTTTGCTATTGCCATGCTTTTGCTACAACAGGTGTTGACTGGTGGTGAGATTATTTATGCTATTGGCGGTTGGGATGCCCCCTGGGGCATTGAATATCGTCTGGATATTCTGAATGCCTTTGTTCTATTAATTATTACGGGGATTGCTTCTATAGTGATGTCATTTGCGCGCGAAAGTGTGCACAAGGAAATCTCAGAAGACCGGATCTATCTTTTTTATACTGCTTTTCTGCTGCATCTAACGGGTCTATGTGGCGTCGTGATTACCGGCGATGCCTTTAATATATTCGTCTTTATCGAGATTGCCTCATTGTCTTCCTATGCAATGATTAGTGCCGGGCGAGACAGACGGGCATTACTGGCGGCCTTTCGCTATTTGGTACTGGGTACGGTAGGGGCGACATTTATCCTCATTAGTATTGGTCTGTTGTATGTCATGACCGGGACATTGAATATCGCTGATATGGCAGAACGTATTCGAGATGTGCAGGACACACGTACCATTGTTTCTGCATTTGCCTTTTTTACCGTGGGCGTCTGCATCAAGATCGGTTTGTTTCCTTTACATTACTGGTTACCCGATGCTTATACCTACGCTCCCTCAGTAGTTTCTGCATTCTTGTCTGGTACTACCAGTAAAGTCTTTATCTATGTCCTGCTGAGATTTTTATTTACCCTTTTCGGTGCTGAATATGCATTTGATGTGATGCTGCTTGATCGAATCATGATGGTAGTAGCTTTGTTGGCGATCTTCAGTGGTTCACTTGCAGCGATATATCAAGACAACATTAAAAAAATTCTGGCTTATTCCAGTATTGCCCAGATTGGTTATATGATTTTAGGCATCAGTCTGGTTTCAGTCACTGGACTCATGGCGGGGATATTACATCTGTTCAATCATGCCTTAATCAAGACGGCTTTGTTTATGACCGTCGCCTGTTTCTTTTTTCGGTTTGACTCAGTTTCACTGAAAGACTTAAAAGGTGTTGGCAGAGAAATGCCCTGGACAACGATGGCATTTGTTATCGGCGGATTGAGTTTGATCGGGACACCGCTGACGGTTGGTTTTATCAGTAAGTGGTACTTGATAGTTGCTGCTTTGGAAAAAGACTGGTGGTGGTTGGCTGCTTTAATTTTATTAGGTTCAATCCTGACCATTATTTATATCTGGAAGATTATCGAAGTTATTTATTTCCAAAGTACTACCGTGAATATTTCAGGAATGGCTCATCGCGGCGATGCACAGGTAGTAAAATATAAAGAAGCACCATTGAGCATGTTGATCCCTGTGTGGGTGATTATTTTTGCGAATATATACTTTGGTGTAAATGCGTCATTTACTACAGACATTGCACAACAGGCAGCCGTCTATCTGATGGGAGGTCGATAAGTCGATGCTGATTGAAGCTGCGATACTGGTTCCTGCCATTGGTGCTGTATTAATAGGGTTAACAGGTCGCTATCCTAATCTCCGTGAAGCGATGACTTTAATTTCTTCAGTCAGTTTGTTTGTCATTGTCGCCAGGCTCTATTCGTCTTTGAACGCAGGTGCTGTGCTAGAGATGGAATTATTGGAAGTAGTGCCAGGCCTGTCCCTGGCATTTGCTATTGAGCCACTGGGGATTTTGTTTGCATTGGTCGCCAGTTTTCTCTGGATCGTTACCTCAATGTATTCGATAGGTTATATGCGTGCACATCACGAACAGAATCAAACTCGTTTCTATGTGTGTTTTGCTTTGGCACTGGCATCAGTCATGGGTCTTACCTTCAGCGCCAATATGTTTACGCTGTTTATTTTTTACGAGTTAATAACACTGATAACGTATCCACTGGTAACGCACAGTGGTACTGATGAAGCAAAGCGTTCCGGGCGTCGCTATCTGGGCTATTTATTGGGAACCTCGATTGGTTTGCAATTATTAGCCATTGTCTGGACGTGGACTATTGCTGGGACACTGGATTTTACCGAGGGCGGTATCCTTGCTGGAAAAACAACTAATGGTGTTATCACCGTACTCTTTGCACTTTACATCTTTGGTATTGGTAAAGCGGCACTCATGCCATTTCACAGCTGGTTACCTGCTGCCATGGTTGCGCCTACACCCGTCAGTGCTTTATTACATGCTGTTGCCGTGGTGAAGGCAGGCGTATTTACCGTATTGAAGGTGACGCTGTATATATTTGGCATTGATTTACTGGCAACAACAGGTGCAAGTGAATGGTTGATATATGTAGCCACAGCGACAATTCTTATTGCCTCCATCATTGCTATGAGTAGAAATAATCTCAAGGCAAGACTGGCTTACTCTACTGTGAGTCAACTCGCATATATTGTTCTGGGTGCAATGTTGGCAAGCACCATGGGAATCATTGGCAGTGGCATGCATATTGCCATGCATGCATTCGGAAAGATTACTTTATTCTTCTGTGCGGGCGCTATTCTGGTGGCTAGTCACAAAACCGAGATTAGTCAAATGCGTGGTTTGGGGAGAACCATGCCGTTTACCATGATGGCTTTTTTGATCGGTAGTATGAGTATTATTGGATTGCCACCGATGGGGGGTATGTGGAGTAAATGGTTTTTGGTGATGGGAACATTGGAAGCAGAATATTATATTCCACTGCTGGTGTTGCTCATCAGTTCCTTATTGAACGTAGCTTACCTGTTGCCTATCGCCGTACACGGCTTCTTCAGTGAACCTGAAGAAGCATCAAGGGGGATCAAGGAAGCACCATTACCTTGTTTGATGGCAATGGCAATTACCTGTGTGGGATGTATTGCTCTTTTTTTCTACCCGGAACCTGTGTATGAATTAATGCAGTCAATTGCCAAATGAATGATCTAACTGATTAAATAATTCAAATAAATAAGCCAAGTAAATATTATGTCTGACGATAAAAAATATTATTTCGACAAACCAGAGAACGTGAGTTTTGTTTTGCGTATTTTCTACGCGATCTGTGGTTTGTTAGTGGTGGCTGATATTTTTATTCACCGACATACCATTCATTCATGGGAAGACATCTTCGGCTTTTATGCCATCTATGGTTTTGTCGCCTGTGTGACCCTGGTACTGGTAGCCAAGCAGATGCGTAAAGTGCTCATGCGCGATGAAGACTATTATGATGACGAATAGTCTTCCTCCCTTTGTTTTGTTTTTTGTCGCAGCATTATTGTTGCCGTTCTTTCGTGGTTATTTTCGTTATGCTTTGTTACTCGCACTGCCAGTTATCGGTGGATTTGGTCTGATTGGACTAGAAGAGGGCAGTACTTTACAGTTCTCCCTGTTTGGTTATGGTTTAGAACCTTTCAGAGTAGACAGACTTAGTCTGCTATTCGGTTATTTATTCCATATTGCTGCGTTCATCGGAATCATTTATTCGTTACACGTGCGTGACAATATGCAGCAAGTTGCGGCTCTGTTCTATATAGGTAGTGCATTGGGCGCGGTATTCGCCGGAGACCTCATCACATTGTTTATCTTCTGGGAGTTGATGGCTGTTTCATCAACCTTCCTGGTTTGGGCAAGACGCACAAACAAGGCCTTGGCCTCGGGGTTTCGATATCTCATTATTCAAATGAGTTCTGGCTTGTTGTTACTGGCTGGTGCCGCGATGCTTATTTATCAAAATGGCGATGCACGATTTGAATATATTGGTCTGGATGGCCAAGGTCTTGAATACGTGGCCTCGTGGTTAATTTTTATCGCCTTTGGGATCAAGTGTGCCTTTCCGCTATTTCATAATTGGCTGACAGATGCCTACGCGGAAGCAACACCGACAGGTACAGTTTTTCTCAGTGCATTTACCACCAAAGCGGCTATATATTGCATGGCACGTGCATATCCGGGCACGGAACTGCTGGTTTATATCGGTATGGCCATGACTTGTTTCCCCATTTTTTATGCCGTAATAGAAAATGATCTGCGACGTGTGTTGGGTTATAGCATGATCAACCAGTTAGGTTTTATGATCTGTGGTATTGGTATAGGTACGGCATTAAGTATCAATGGTGCAGTCGCGCATGCCTTTACCGATGTGATCTTCAAAGGCTTGTTATTTATGTCTATGGGTGCGGTGTTGCACATGACTGGGCGTATCAATGGTTCTGAACTCGGCGGCCTGTATAAGACCATGCCAAAAACAACCATCCTATGTTTGATAGGCGCAGCTTCTATCTCAGCTTTTCCATTGTTCAGTGGATTTGTCAGCAAATCAATGGTCATGAGTGCTGCATTAGCAGAAGGTTATCATGGTATTTGGCTAGTATTGTTATTTGCCTCAGCTGGTGTCTTCCATCATGCGGGGATCAAGATTCCATACTTTGCATTCTTTGCTCATGACTCTGGCCTTCGAGTAAGCGATCCACCGAATAATATGTTGATCGCCATGGCCATTGCAGCATTTTTATGTGTGTTTATTGGCACAAATCAACAATTACTTTATGGCTTATTACCCTATACGGTTGAATACACCCCTTATGACATGACGCACATTCTTGCCCAGTGTCAGTTATTGTTTTTCTCAGCATTGGCATTTGTCTGGCTACAAAAGCAAGGGCTCTATCCACCAGAATTACGTTCAATTAATATTGATACGGAATGGGTTTACAGAAAAATGTTCCCATGTACCTGGAATGTTATAAAAAACATGTATTGCTCAATTGCTGGCTATATTTGTGCAGTGACAGATAAGATATTATGTGGCATTGGGCTAAGTGTTGCGCATATTTATGGCCAACAAGGAATTATTAAAAAGACACTGCAGACTAATTATGCTGTTTTTATGGTGATGATCTTTCTGCTGGGGTACTTATTGTTTTATCTCTTTAACCTTACCTAGGTTCGCAGTAACCATTTTCGATAAACCAATCTATGGCATCTTTTATGGCCTCCTTTGCAGGCCTGATTTCATAGCCTAATTCCTTAATAGCCTTGTCTGAAGAAAAGTACATGAGTTTTTTAGACATGCGAACCTCATCGACCGTTGCCCTGGGTTCTTTTTTGCTGATCTCTGCCCAGCGTTCCATACACCAGGCGATGGGCAGTACAAAATTATGAGATAATTTAATTGACGGTGGTTTTTTGTCAATCAACTCACAGATGATACCGAGGATAGCTTGTAGACTGAGATTTTCACCCCCAAGGATATAACGTTCACCAATCTTGCCTTTTTCAAAGGCCAGTAGATGGCCTCCAGCAACATCATCGACATGCGCAATATTTAGACCGGTATCGACATAGGCTGGCATACGATCATTCAGTGTTTCAAGGATGATGTTTCCGGTGGGTGTTGGTTTGATATCTCTTGGTCCAAGTGGTGTGGATGGATTAACTATGACGGCGGGCAATGCATTCTCATTAATGAGTTTAGTGACTTCTTTTTCTGCTAAATACTTTGAGCGTTTGTAATGACCAATCATATCGTCAGCAGATATTGCTGTATCTTCATTAGCAGGTGAGCCATCTTTATTCAAGCCCAGAACTGCGACACTACTGGTATAGACAATCTTCTCCACGCCTGCTTCGGCACTGGCCAACATCATATTTCGTGTGCCGGCGACATTGGTTTGATACATATTGTCCGGATCGGGTATCCACAGTCTGTAATCAGCGGCGACATGAAATACTGCATTACAATCTTTCACTGCATCTTCTAGTGATGTTTTATCCTGTAAATCACCTTCAAAAATTTCTACAGGCAGTCCATCAAGGTTTCTACGATCACTTCCGGGACGAACAATGGCGCGTACATCATGATCAGCCTCTAATAGGAGTCGCATAACTGCTGAGCCTATAAAGCCACTCGCACCTGTGATCAGTGTTTTCATGATTACGATTTATTTGATTCTGTTTTTGTTGTTACCAATAAGCTTGGCAGGATAATCAATGTGCATAGTAATGTCATACTAATACCAATGGTTAACAGCTTTCCCATGCTGGCTGTACCAAGGTGTGATGAAAAAGACAGGTTACCAATACTGACAATCGTGGTCAGTGCACTGACTAACACAGCGCGAGCAGAACTGGTGGCGAGAATAATGCCATCCTTAGGAAGCGCATTTCTATAGCGATGCAGAATATGTATGCCACTGTCGACACCAATTCCCAGTAACAAGGGTAAAGCAATAATGTTGGCAAAATTTAAAGGCATAGAAAATACTAGAGTGGTTGCCGCAGTTAACATAGCCGCCATTAAAATCGGGATCATTATCAGTAGTGCGTCCCGGTGCTTATCCATCAATATATATAACAGGAATGATATGACGAGAAAGGCGGTAATAAATGCTTGTTTGAAGGCAGAGACGACAGCTTTACCTGCTTCTACACTGACTATTGGTGAACCAATGACGTTAGGAAAGTTAGCTTGTAATTGTGCAACAAATCTTTCCAGGGATTTATTATTTCCGAGATTTTCTACCGGTGAAATTTCAAGTAAGTATTTGCCGCTCTGACCAATCCAGCGACTGCTTAGTTCTGATGGAAGATTACTGACGTCGACTGCTTCTGCTTCAAGCGAAGCTTCAAGCGAAGCTAATCGACCGGGCAAAGAGTCAAGCAGGCTATGTTCAAGTTTTATCAATAATTCATTTCTCTGTTGCTCACCTAATAGAGCCTGATGTTTCATAAAAATCTCAAGTTTATAGAGCAAATCCATTGCATGAGGAATTTGGCCAAGCGTTTGTTGGTCTGATTTTATTAACAAAAGCAACTTGTTGATAGCGACAATTCTTTCTTCATCTGTGGGAGAGGGCAGCGTTGAATTTAAGTTCATGCCACTGAGGATAATATCCATTTCCTCAATGATAGATAATTTGTCTTCCTGTTGTTCGGGAATAAATTTATTCAGCCAGGTCACGTCATCCACTAAAGGCAATGTCTTCAGTTTTTCTTCTAGTAATATAGCTTCGTCTTCACTGTCTACGAGAATTTCAGTTGTCCAGGGAGATGACTCGCTATCTGCCAGAAGATCCAGATAGGTTTTTACAGACTCGTTCTCAGGGTTCTGTAGATTCAATGTATTGTGATCAAATTCTACCTTAGGCAAGACCCAAATGAGCGCGATAGCAATAATAATGGAAATAATCTTTATTGCTTTGGCATAGGTTACCGGGAAAGTGAGAAAGCTGTTTACTGACTTGTTGAGGCTTGAATCAGGACTACTTCGAACGATGGGCTTTGCCTTAACCGGGAATATGCCAAGTAGTGCGGGCAGTAATGTCATGGTGACAATGAAACTGATAAACATACCACTTCCTGAAATCCATCCCAGTTCCGCGATCCCATCATAATCTGTTGGCATGAAGGCATAGAAACCTATTGCTGTGGTTATTGCACATAGAAACAGGGAATCACCACAACTTTTCGATGTTTCATGCAGGGCAAGGGCGCGATCATTATTGTTTGAAAAGTGCTCACGGAAGCGCAAACAAAAATGAATCGCAAAGTCTACGCCAAGACCAATGTAGAGCACTGCGAATGCAATTGAAATCAGATTCAATTCACCCACCGTCAATGTGGCCCATGCAGCGGTGATGATAAGTCCACTGATTAAAGTAATAATCGTTGCTAATACCAACCAGAAAGATCCAAGTCCAACAACCAGAATCACCGTGACCATACATAATGCAAGGATGACGGAAAGCTGCGTACCTTCCATGACACTTTGTAGTTCTTCATGGGAGAGTACAACACTGCCACTAAGTCGCAGGCGTAGATTATTTTCTGCATTGATAGCAAGCTCATCGCCAACGCTTCTGATTTTTTCAATAATGGCTTCTGCCGGGAACAGGTCACTATAGTCCAGTTCAGGTTGCAGAATAATAAACTCACGATAAACATCTTTATCAAGTTTTTCGCCGGCCATCAGGCTATGCCATGAAAGTTGGTAAGGCTCATTTGCCAAGACTGCATCAAGTGATTCATTGATTTGTTTGATGAGCGGAGAGAGTTCAACTGATTCTCCATCAAGTTTTGCGCGGATAGCTTCTTCGAGCATGGTGAATAAACCGCGAATATTTTGATCTTCAGTCAACCTTGAAAGGAAAGGCTGGATTTCTGCAAGATGGTCAGAGACATCCTGTAATTCATCTTCTTCAAGAAAAAGCAGTGAAGATTTTTTAAAGAAAGGTAAAGAGCGAAAGGAGAAAACAGATTTAAGTAATGTTGTTTCCTGTTTCAGTTGTGCATAGAGTCTGTCGGTAGCATCCATTGCCTGATCAGGTGTGGATGCTTCAATGACAACCAGAATGTTACCACTGAACTGAGGGAATTCTGCTGATAATTCCTTATCCAGTTTTCGCCAATCAAGATCAGGAGATAACAAATCTTCTGTATCAGTATTCATGCCAAGGTTATTGCTGGTGTATTGAATCGAAAGTAAGACTGCGATAAGACAAAAGATAATGGTCAGTATCTTGTGACTTTGAACAATATCGATCCAGATGAGCAATAAACGGCTAAATATCTGACGTAGGAATACAAGCATGATGAATATATCTGTACTGTTTAATTGGTCTTATTTATCTAAATAAAGCCTGACTTCTGGCAATGGTATTTAATGTTTTAGTGGCAGCTCTAATACTTGCACCTAACTTGATTAACTCAGCTATTAGACCAGGTTGTCGAATCAGGCTGGAGAATAGGGGAAACAAAGCTGGGCGTCCAAAGATATCCGTGTTTTTAATTACTGCTTCAGGGATACACTGTGAAGCCTCATCAACGATAGCACGAACTGATATGCAGGGAAGTGTAGTTTTATTTGCAAGCTGTGCTATAGCAAAAGATTCCATATCAACGGCCAGTGCATTAGTTTTACTATGCAGATTTTTTTTATCTTCCGCTGTTGCCAATACTTGCTGAGCATGAGCAATCATGCCGTGTCGTATTTTTAATGAAGTATTGCAGAGTTCATCAGCAATGCGTTTGTTCCATTCAGTATCAAATGAGTATTTATTTTCATCGTTGGAAACAACGCCATCTGCGAGTAACAAATCTCCGGCATGTATATTTTCAGTCAATGCGCCTGCTGTTCCCCAACTGACTAATGCCCGTACATCTTTTTTTATTAGTATTTGTGCAGCATTCAGGGCATTTTCTTCACCCATGCCACAGACGATTGCAATTGCATGTTCATTAATTTGCATAGCTATATTGGTAGGGATAGTTTTATCTGTGAGGCAGTTCGCCTCTACGGATAATGCACAGACAATGCCGATACAGCTCAAAGCTGTTGGTTTAGATTGTTGTATCTAGCAAATGCCCAAAGCGGGAAATATTTGCTGTAGCCATGATACTTGAGATAAAACACACGAGGAAA
>SMVA01006932.1_pt1 | contig 15932 bp, 11 predicted proteins | sample 2456451 | NCBI WGS metagenome assembly SMVA01 (sample SAMN11095933, study PRJNA526329) | marine sediment metagenome | biome: Marine sediment; feature: Surficial sediment; material: Deep marine sediment; isolation source: Hadal surficial sediment | place: Pacific Ocean | collected 2014-05 | depth...
GCAAGGGTCACACTATGTTGTTCTGCGATACCAACATCAAAGTAACGATCGGGAAATCTCTGTTCGTATTCAACCAGGCCAGAGCCCTCACGCATGGCTGGCGTGATTGCAACCACACGTTTATCCATTTCGCTAATATCGCAAATCCAGTCACCAAAAATCTTGCTATACGTAGGTGCCGATGATTTACCAGAAGGCACAATGCCCTTCACAGGATCAAATGCAGTCACGCCATGATATTTAATTGGCTCGGCCTCCGCCGGCGCATAGCCTTTGCCTTTTTTGGTGATGATGTGAAGGAATTGCGGCCCTTTTAATTCACGAATGTTTCTCAGAGTTGAAAGTAGCGTTGGTAGATCATGTCCATCAATTGGGCCAATGTAATTAAAACCAAATTCCTCAAATATAATGCCTGGAGTCAATAATCCTTTCACATGTTCCTCTGCATAACGAGCAATATCCAACGCATTAGGTATAGGTACCTTGGACAGGACTTTTTTACCCCCATCCCTGACAGTTTTGTAAAGTTTTCCTGAAATAATCTGGGCAAATCGATTAGACAGTGCCCCCACGTTTGGTGAAATCGCCATATTATTATCATTCAAAATAACCAACAGATCGGCACCCACATCACCTGCGTTATTCAACGCCTCAAAGGCCATGCCAGCAGTCAGACCACCATCACCAATAATGGCCACTGATTTTCTCAGACTCCCCATTTGTCTGGCAGCAATCGCCATACCTAGCGCAGCACTGATTGAGGTACTCGAATGACCCACGCCGAATGCATCATATTCAGACTCTGCCCGTTTGGGAAAAGGTGAAAGCCCATTCCATTGCCGAATGGTATGCATCTTACCTTTTCTACCCGTCAATATTTTATGGGGATATGCCTGATGGCCAACATCCCACACCAGATTATCATCAGGGGTGTTGTAGATATGGTGAAGTGCAATTGTGAGCTCAATTGTGCCTAATCCTGCGGCAAAATGACCACCACTCTGACTGACAGAATGAAGAAGAAACTCCCTGAGCTCTTTTGCCAACGCTCCTAGATCTGACTCTGGTAACTTACGCAGGTCAGCGGGGCTATTGATGTTGTCCAGTAAAGGTGTACTGAATATCATAGCTGACTCTTGCCCCGTTTCTTGATTATTATTTGAACTCATCACAAACTTATATTAAGGAAAGTTCTGCATTATGTAGTTGCCCCATTTGCCTTGCAAGAACATTATATTGCATATAGAAACATTATATTTAAGTAATAAACAGGATGCCCGACCTTTAAAGCCTTCATTTTATGGGCAATTTAAGGCAGAATGGCATATCGCCAGAAAGAACAATAACCGGAGTCAAACATGGCCGTCCCACTCATACAACAATATCAAATCGTAAAATACATTATCGGACAGAAACTTCGTCGTGTGGAGAAGTATCCCTTGGTGTTAATGCTTGAGCCTTTATTCCGATGCAACCTTGCTTGTGCTGGATGTGGCAAAATTGATTACCCGGAAGAAATATTAGACAAGCGTTTGAGCTATGACGAATGCATGCAAGCCATCGATGAGTGTGGTTCCCCAATGGTCTCCATTGCCGGCGGCGAGCCTCTCATTCACAAGGAAATGGCGAGGATTGTTCGTGGTTTTATCGACAAAAAGAAATTTGTATACTTATGTACCAATGCTTTGTTATTGGAAAAACGCATGGCAGATTATTCACCATCGCCTTATCTGACGTTTTCAATCCATCTGGATGGCAATGAGATGCGACACGACAATTCTGTTTGTCGTGAAGGGGTCTTCAAAAAATGTATTGAAGTCATCAAACTAGCACGTTCTAGAGGTTTTCGCGTAACCATTAATTGCACGCTGTTTCAGGGAGAAACTGCCAATGAAATTGCTGAATTCATGGACATGGCGATGGAACTCGGTATTGAAGGTGTGACCATTTCTCCAGGATACAGTTACCAACATGCACCAAACCAGGAATCCTTCCTGAAGAACCAGGAAAGCAAGCAGCTGTTCCGTGATTTGTTCAAGCTCGGAAAGGGTTTGAAATGGCGTTTTAACCAGTCTTCACTTTATCTCGATTTTCTCGCAGGCAATCAAAGTTACCAGTGCACGCCCTGGGGCAACCCGACGAGGAATGTCTTTGGCTGGCAAAAAGCCTGCTATCTACTGGTTGATGAAGGCTATACCTCATCATTTAAAAGCATGCTGGCAGAGACTGAATGGAATAATTACGGTAAGGGACGTAATCCTAAATGTGCCAACTGCATGGTACATTGTGGCTTTGAAGCGACAGCCATTAACGACACTTTCAGACATCCATTGAAAGCATTAAAAGTTGCCATTCAAGGTCCGAAGACTGATGGACCCATGGCACCAGAACTTCCTGTCCTGTACAAAGATCAACCCGCAGTTGTTGCTGAACACATCATTTACCAACAACCGACAGCCTCTTGTAGCTCGCAAAAAGAAGTCGCCTAGAGGTATGTATGTGATGGCCAGTAAATGTATGGCCAAATAAATAATGGAATATAGCCTGTTGGCTCTGCCTGGCCTGGTGATTTGGAGTCTGATCTTGTGCCTGCCATGGCGACCCTGGAGTACACGCGAATCCCTCGATGCCAATGTAGATGAGTCAAACAAAACTGATCTTTCCCAGATCACCGTACTGATCCCAGCCAGAAATGAAGCAGAAGTTATCGCTGAAACACTGGCGTCTTTAAAAAGACAGGATAAATCCCTAAAAATTGTTCTGATCGATGATCAATCGGATGATAACACTTCAAATATCGCACACCAGGCAAGACTTAAAAACCTCAACATCATTACGGGGGCACCATTACCAGAGGGATGGAGTGGAAAATTATGGGCCCTGGAACAAGGTAGAAAATACGCGGATACCGAAATCATATTGTTACTGGATGCTGATATCACACTTGTTCCGGGAACCATCGCTAGCTTGTATCAGAAGTTAAACTCTGAACAACTGGATCTGGTTTCACTGATGGCTTTTCTAAGGATGAACAGTTTTTGGGAAATTTTTCTAATGCCAGCTTTCATCTATTTCTTCAAATTACTTTATCCATTTCATTTGTCCAACGCATCATCTGACACACTCTTTTCAAAGCATGTTGCTGCTGCTGCGGGTGGATGTATTTTAGTTCGTAAAGAAGCTCTTGAAAAAATTGGCGGATTTACTGCGCTGAAAGATAGCTTGATCGATGACTGTACACTGGCACGGAAAATTAAAACCAGCGGAGGACAAACCTGGATTGGTTTAACGCATTCCGTACTGAGTCACCGCAAATATGATTCATTGCAGACAATTTGGAACATGGTTGCAAGAACCGCATACACGCAGCTACATTATTCCCCATTATTATTATTGCTATGTACTTTGATCATGTTGATTATTTTTGTGTTGCCGCTGATCAGTCTATTCCTTTCTGGTTTTACAATTAAAATAACTGCATTGCTGACAATATTAATCATGGCAACTACTTATCTACCAACATTGAAATTCTATGAAAGAAGTCCTGCATGGAGCATCACCCTGCCCCTCATCGGAATTATTTATTTATTGATGACATGGACCTCGGCATTACGTTATATATCTGGTTCAGGGTCTTCATGGAAACAACGACAATATAGTTCCTGATACATTGAACTGATTGCAACCTAAACATAACATTGATGTCATACATTCAATGAGACATGCTTCACCCACGGGGAGTTATTTTATGGTTTCACGCGAAGAACAATGCAACCACTTATGTTCATCAGTGCTATCTTTACAGTTTCTGTTATCCATTACACTACTGACCTTCAGCCAGTTTGCGCTAGCTGAAGATTTGACGGAAGAAACAACAGAAGCATCGTATGAGACCGCCATCAAAGTCGTTGAACGCTTGCATACAAATTTACTGAAAATGATGCAGGCAACAGATACCATAACTTTTGTAGAGCGTTATTCAACACTGGAGCCAGTTATCACGGAAAGCTTTGACACACCCGTGATAGTCAAAGTTATTTTGAGCCGTTACTGGAAAGATCTAACTGATCAGCAAAAAGAAGATTTTATTCATCTTTTCAATCAGTTAACTATTGCCACATACGTGTCCAGGTTTAATAGCTTTGATGGTGAAGTATTTATTACAAAGACTGTTGAACAATTAAGAAAAGGCAGAATTTTGGTGCGAAGTGAAATCCAGAGTCAAAATGGAGATTCTGTCAACCTTGACTACCTAATGCATAAAAATAATGGCAACTGGAATATCATCAGTGTCATTGCCGATGGTGTGAATGACCTTTCGCTGAAACGTGTTGAGTATTCAACCATCATTAAAAAGAATGGATATGAGAACCTTGTCACAAATATCGAAAAAAAGATTGCAGAAATGGAAAACAAAAAGGCCAAGTGATTTGTGTGCATCACTATTCTATGTCAATATTACGCGATAGATCACAGCGACTACTCGAGTAAGGTTGAGCGACAGGAACAATGGATAAAACAATGAAAATTAGATTGTTACCAATAATCATTGCACTACTTTTTGCCAGTCTTGTATCCGGCTGTGCATCCACCCAAAGCAAAGATACTGAAGCTAACAACGACAAGCTTGAACCGGTTAACAGGGTTTCGTTCGACTTCAATGAAAGTCTGGATGAATACCTCCTGAAGCCAATTGCAGAGCCCTATGCCAAATATACCCCTGAAATTTACCGGGCAGGCATTACAAATTTCTTTGATAACCTCTCATACCTTAATGTCGTCCTGAATTCTTTCCTTCAAGGCAAATTTTTGCAAGGCTTGTCTGATTCAGCACGTTTCATTGTCAATTCTACGATTGGGATAGGGGGATTGAACGATATAGCAACACCAATGGGGCTGAAAGAGCATGATGAAGATTTGGGGCAAACACTGGCGGTCTGGGGTGTCGGTCAGGGTTCATACCTGTACATACCTTTAAATGGCCCGAATACTGTTCGTAATGCGCCAGATTTGGTCACCAGCACATTTTTGAACCCGTTTTTCTATATCTCTAGTGCAATACTTTTCCCGGTTTCAGCACTTAACATCATCAATACCAGGGCAAACTTATTGGAAGCAAGCAATATCCGTGATGAGGCTGCCATTGAACCCTACACTTTTACGCGCGAAGCCTATCTTCAACAACGTCAGAATTTGATCTACGATGGCAATCCACCCTTGGAAGGTTATGATGATATCTTTGACGATTTTGGAGATGACTCCTCTGATAACGCCACGCTTACTATTGAATAAATAGTGTCCTTAATAATATACATCCACCGTCTATCAGTAACATAAGGACTGACGATTCACTTTCTCCACCTATTAGGAATTTTTCCTGATTCACACTCTACTACTGAACTATCGTTTCAGTAGCATCTCCTAAACTACATAAGTAATTTGCGCGGGTCCTGATATGGGCATGGGAGAATGTTATGAGAACAAGAATATCTATCTTTTTAAGTATGGCGACCCTTTTACTACTCACCGGTTGTAATCCTAGCAAACAAGACATCGGAACCATTGTTGGCGCAGGAAGTGGGGCCTTCATTGGCAGTCAGATAGGCGGCGGAACAGGCCAATTGGCTGCAGTTGCTATTGGGGCACTTTTAGGTGGGTATATTGGCAGTTCTATCGGCCAGGATATGGATGAGCTGGACAAGTATAAAACACAACAAGTGCTTGAAAGCAGTCCGACCGGATCAACGGTGGCCTGGAATAATCCTGACACAGATGTTGATTACAGTGTAACACCCACTAGAACCTACGAAAGTGACTCAGGCCCATGTCGCGATTACACAACGGAAGCTGTGATTGAAGGGAGAGCAGAGATTGTACATGGCACAGCCTGTCGAAGTGATGATGGATCATGGCACGCAACAAATTAACATTAAGTAATTAACATAAAGATTTTAAATTTTTACTCATGCAGTAAATCAGATTGAAGATCCTCCTCTAAGATTTCAATCCAATGCTTAACAGGGATTTCGGTTGCCTGCTGTAGATGCAGTTGGCAGCCGATGTTGGCAGTTATTATCACATCTGGTTTTACCTCCTCCAAAGCGCTTATTTTTTTCCTTCGTAATTTTTCAGACAGCTCTGTTTGTAACAATGAATATGTCCCCGCAGAACCACAACATTGATTTGCATCTTCAATATGCTCTATTTGATAGCCAAGTTTTTTAAGTAAGTTTTCTGTCTCATCTTTTATTTTTTGACCATGCTGTAGTGAACAGGGATTTTGAAAAGCATATCTACCCGAACTTGCCTTGATTATTTTCCTTAATTCCCCAATCTCTTCAGCCGCTATTATCTCTCCAACATCCTTTGCCATGATTGAGATCTGATGTGCTTTATCTTTATAGTCAGCATCATTCCTCAGAATATAGCCATAGTCCTTAATCATGGCACCACAACCACTGGCTGAAATAACAATAGCCTCAATTCCTTCCTCAATGTAAGGCCACCAGATATCGATATTGTTTTTAATAAAAGACAGCCCACTATCATCAACGGCCATGTGATGATTGATTGCACCACAACACGATTCGCCATGACTTACTATCGTTTCAACACCAAGCCTGTTTAACACACGTGTTGCTGCGCAATTTGTCTCAGGTGAAAGTGATGGTTGTACGCAGCCTGAAAATAAAATCATTTTGCGTTTAAACCTAGCTGATTCTGTTATTCCAACAGACTTGTTTTCTGGAATCATTTGGCGAAGATTGCCTGGCAATATAAACCTGAGACCTCTTCCTAGTCTGAGGAAAAATGAAAACCTTCCCGAATATGGCAGGATTTTTCTAAGCAAATAGCGATAGGATCTATCAGCAAGTGTTCGCTGAACATTTTTATTGATCAGTTGTCTGCCAATATCCAGAAGACGCCCATATTCAACTCCCGATGGACAACTGGTTTCGCAAGCAAGACAGGTGAGGCATCTATCAAGATGCATCTGAGTTTTATCACTGGTTTCATTCCCTTCCAACAAACCTTTGATCAGATAAATTCTACCCCTGGGTCCGTCCAGCTCATCACCCAGCAATCTGTAAGTTGGGCACGTCGCATTGCATAAACCACAATGAATGCAACTCCGTAGTATTCTATCGGCCTCTTTACCTTCATTTGTTATTTTTAATGCTTCGTCGATATTGGTTTGCATATACCCAAACTACTTGGAAATGCAGGTTTCAGCAAGATGAAATCTGCATTTCCAAGTAGTTTGGGTATGGAAATTCAGAACTCCTTATATAATCGACCCCGATTCAGAATTTTCTTCGGATCAAAAGCATTTTTCAAAGCAACATGCAGCTGTTCAATGCCTGCAGATAATGGGTGAAAAATATTGCCCTCCCGATCCCCACCCCTGAATAAAGTAGCATGACCGCCGACTTTACTTACTACATTACGTACTTGTTCAATGGATTCTGATGTTTTTAACCAATGTTGTGCCCCACCCCATTCAATGAGCCATTGGCCATGAAGATTTAATTTTCCAGTCGTCGAAGGCACTGAGATTCTCCACAGATTTTCATAAGCTGAGAAATAATTATTCTTATGTTCTCGCAATGACTCCCAGTAGTTCTCTCCATCAGAATACTCTGACAGAGAAAATTGGTGGCTTGCAGCAAGTACGGCACTTTTATGACCTGATAAGCGAATAAAAATATTATCGTCATGAAAACTTGCAGCCGATATCAGCATTGATTGACACGCCCACTTATTCATCAGTTTAATCGCTGTATTAATATCTGATTCACCCCTCAGTGTTAGCTCATATTTTGGTTTTGGTAACACTTTCAATGAAATTTCTAATAACACACCTAATGTCCCCATCGCTCCTGTCATCAGCCTCGATACGTCATACCCAGCGACATTCTTCATTACCTGACCACCAAAATTTAGTATTTCAGCTTTACCATTCAGGCACTTGAGACCAAGCACAAAATCTCTAACAGCACCAACATAGGGCCGCCGCGGGCCAGATAACCCACAGGCAACCATCCCGCCCGCGGTTGCACTTGTTGCAAAACATGGGGGTTCGAATGCCAGGATTTGATTATGTTTAGCTAGAACTTCGTTGATTTCTGAAATCGTGGTTCCGGCTCGGACAGTGATTACTAATTCAGTAGGTTCATACGATATAACACCTGAATTAGCCGAGACATCAAGTATTTCAGCTTTTATCTTTCGACCATAAAATTCCTTGGATCCACCAGCTTGTATGCACAGAGGCGTCTCTGATATATAAGCATCCTGTAACTTCTGCTGGTATTGTTGAACTAATTTCTCGGTCAAAATCTTTCCAGATCTGCATGAGGAAGTTTGCCCTGGTGGACATGCATAGCACCAAATTCTGCGCATCTGTTTAAGGTAGGGATGGCTTTCCCTGGATTTAGTAGTCCTTTCGGATCAAAGGCATTCTTTATGGCATGAAATTGAACCAGTTCGTCTGTATTAAACTGCACACACATCTGGTTAATTTTCTCGACACCGACACCATGCTCGCCAGTAATGGTACCGCCGACTTCTACACACACCTCAAGTATCTTGCCACCTAGCTCTTCAGCTCGTTCCAGCTCACCTTTAATACTTACATCATACAAAATAAGCGGATGTAGATTTCCATCCCCTGCGTGAAAAACATTCACAACATTAAGCTGATATTGTTGAGCCAAATTACCAATTCTGATCAACACGCTACCAATGTGTTTCCTGGGAATTGTGCCATCCATACAATAGTAATCAGCAGCAATTCTCCCAACTGCTGCAAATGCCGACTTACGTCCTTCCCAGAATTTATCTCCTTCTTCCTTGTCTCTTGCGACCCTTACATCGCTGGCACCAGCGTCTTTCAATATAGCTTGTACTTTGCGACATTCCTCATCAACTTCTTCTTCGGCACCATCGACTTCACAGATTAAGATTGCAGCTGCATCTACCGGATAACCTGCATGCAGATATTCTTCCACCGCATTGATACAGGCATTGTCCATCATCTCCAGACCAGCAGGGATAATGCCAGAAGCAATAATTTCGGCAACGCTGTTCCCGGCTATTTCTACATCATTGAACGCTGCTAGAAGTACTCTGTTATTTTTTGGTTTACTTAATAACTTCACTGTCACCTCTACGATCACACCAAGCATTCCTTCAGAACCTGTAATCAGTGCAAGTAAATCATATCCAGCTGAATCTAACGATTCAGCACCTATCTCGATTAATTCTCCGGTAACAGTAATTATTTTAACAGCCAGGATATTATGTACCGTTAAACCATATTTTAAACAGTGAATCCCCCCTGAATTTTCCGCAACATTACCACCGATCGTGCATGCAATTTGAGAAGAAGGATCAGGCGCATAGAATAAACCATATTTTTCTGCTGCTTCAGAAACACATATATTTCGAACACCTGGCTGGACTCGAGCCGTTCTTTGCTCAGGATTCATATCGATAATTTCATTGAACTTAGCCAGGCTCAATAACAGCCCATCGGCAACAGGCATCGCCCCACCAGAAAGTCCTGTCCCTGCACCTCTGGCTACAACAGGAATATTTTCCAGATGACAAAGCCGCATTATCGCCTGTATTTGCTGCACATTTTCGGGCAACACAACACATAGAGGCATCTGCCGATACGCTGAAAGGGCATCGCATTCATATGCTCGCAACAATTCCTCATCAGAGATGATTAATTCCTTGGGTATTAGACGTTTTAAATTATCTACAAACAATGACATTGCCCCCATTCTACAGATTTTCTGCATGAGCAGTGAGTCGTGCTATATGGACATTATTTACTACTGTTTAAAATGTCTTCATTCCTTACGTTTTTTTCATGTGATTGATTTATCAGTTATAATTTCCTGTCATGAATACTGATTACCTGATTTTCTTAAACTGGATTAAGAAATATCGTGAGATAAAATGAGCGAAGAAATTCTGATAAATATTACCCCGCAGGAAACCCGAGTTGCGGTAGTGGATAATGGCGTTTTACAGGAAATCTACATCGAGAGATCCCAGAAGCTTGGTTTGGTCGGAAATATCTTCAAAGGCAGTGTCTCTCGTGTCTTACCCGGCATGCAGGCAGCGTTTGTAAATATAGGCCTCGAACGAACTGGCTTTTTACATACTTCAGACATCGTTACCGAGACTGATCCTTCATCAACACCTGAAGATGGTTTGGTACAACAACCAGCGATCGAGTCTTTACTTCGCGAAGGACAAGAAATTCTGGTTCAGGTTGTCAAGGATCCTTTAGGCAGTAAAGGTGCTCGCTTGACGACCCGGCTTTCCATCCCTTTAAGGTATCTTGTTTTTATACCAGACTACAAATACATAAGAATTTCGCAACGTATTGAAGATGAAGCCGAGCGTGAGCGCTTACGAAATTTAATATTAAGTTATCAAGCTGAAAATACAGCGCTCGTTGCAAATGATGATTCAAATATCACACCAAAAAAGGCCATAAATGATCAAACCCAATTAAGCAAAGGAGGTTTCATTGTCAGGACTGCTGCCGAAGGCATCGCAGATGAAGAAATTTTCCGGGATATTGAATTCCTGCATAAATTGTGGGACTCAGTTCTTGTGCGCGCGGAAAACACCTACCCCCCTGGTGTTATCTATGAAGACCTGCCTTTGGTCATGCGTACTATGAGAGATTTGGTTCATGTCAATATTGAAAGAGTTCGTATTGACTCAAAAGAAACCTTTAAAAGAGTCATGGAATTCTCCAAAAAATTTATTCCTGAGTTTCTTGGACGAATTGAGTATTACAAAGGCGAACATCCTATCCTGGATCTTTATTCTGTTGAAGACGAAATTCAGAAGGCATTAGGAAAAAAGGTACAACTGAAGTCTGGCGGTTATCTCATTATTGACCAAACGGAAGCAATGACCACCATTGATGTAAATACTGGTGCCTTTGTTGGCAGAAGAAATTTGGAAGAAACCATATACAAAACAAATCTTGAAGCTGTACAAACGATTACCAGACAACTTCGCTTACGTAATCTCGGTGGCATTATCATTATTGACTTCATTGATATGCAGGATGCAGAACATGGACGGCAGGTCTTACGCATACTTGAAAAGCATCTGAGCAAGGACAATGCGAAAATATCTATGAGTGATCTGACTTCACTGGGACTGGTTCAACTTACTCGAAAACGAACAAGAGAAAGTCTTGAACATACACTATGTGAAGCTTGTCCAACCTGCAAAGGAGGAGGCTCTATTAAAACAGCAGAAACAGTCTGCTACGAGATTTTTCGTGAAATCATGCGTGAAGTACGACAGTTTGATGCTAATAAGTTACTGGTTGTTGCATCACAAGAAGTAGTAGATATGTTACTCAATGAAGAATCAAGCAGCGTTGCTGAGTTAGAAGAATTCATTGGCAGACCAATTTCATTCCAGGTGGAATCTCTATATATCCAAGAACAATACGATATTGTGTTACTTTAGTCAGTCTGTGATGCTTAAAAATATTTTTAAACATTTCTATCATCTTTTTCTGTATTCATTTGCCTTTGTTATCCTGACTGCTGCGATTTTTATTACCGTTATACGCCTCGCTCTTCCTGAGATTGGTGGCTATCGTCAACAGACACAGGACTGGATCAGTCAATACATGAACTACCCTGTAGAAATTTCGAATATTGATGCCAATTGGGATAGCTGGACTCCAAATCTACACTTGCACAATGTCAGCATCCTCGATCCTGTCTCGAATGAACAAATTCTGAATTTTAAATCAGTTCTCATCAGCATAGATATTTTTGAAAGTCTGTATAGAAATGAAGTCATACCTGAATCGATCACCGTCTCTGATTTAAGTCTTACGCTGATACGTCGGCAAGATGGTTCTGTTACAGCATCAAGATACTTGCCTGATGAATTTAAAGATGAACAGACAAACAATGATGCACTTGCCAAGTGGTTTCTTGCACAGAAAAATATTTTGATCAGGAAAGCCCAAATCACATTGTTAGATCTGAATCAAAATGATGAACCACTATTATTATCTGATGCAACTCTGCGCATGAGAAATAATGACTATCGTACTCAAATTGAAGGCTCAGCGATTTTGCCAGCGTCCTACGGAAATGTTGTGAATTTTGCACTGGATGCCAGTGGTGATGTTCTGACAGCAGATTGGTCAGGTGAAATATACCTGGAGGGTAAAAATATTAATATTTCACCACTGCTTGCGGAAATTAAAGATCTTGATATTGAGAACTACGAAGGCACTGGAGACGTCAAACTATGGAGCACCTGGAATCAGGCAAAACTTCGACGATTAGAAGGTCAGGTTACACTCAAAGACTTAAAGCTGGCAGATAATCAATCGAAGATTTATATCAACAAATTATCTGGCAATTTTTCAGCGACCAGAAGGACTGATAAAGGCATTGAGCTCACTTTTAATGTTAAAGAACTGATTACACCTAATGGCAGTTGGCCTGAAACAATAATGTCATTAAAGAAAATCTATGTCGCTGAGCATGATGAATACCGATATATCGCTAATGCAAGTTACCTAGACCTTGATGATGTTAGTTCCTTTCTTCATATTTTTACGAATCTCTCGAAGGAATTCACTCCTTTAAATGATTTTGAATTTACTGGGAACATACTAAACAGTGTTATCAAATATGATCCCATGCTTGATAACTCTGAAAAGATTTACATAGAGGCTGAATTTTCACAACTTAATGCCAAGTTCAGTGATCCTTCTATTGAGCTTGAGGGATTAAATGGTCATATACAAGGAACGCAAAAACAGGGGAGCATACATATTGCATCTAACGTGATCAAAATCAAACCAGGAGACTTCCTCACAAAACCACTGGTATTCTACGAGTTAAATACAGATTTAAGCTGGCAAACTCAGGATAAGAATTTATTTATCAGCACACGGCTACTGGACGCCCATACTCAGGATTTTGATCTGCAGTTAAAAGGCAAGCTAAATTTTATTCATGGTAGAGAACTTCCCTTTATCGACATCTTGCTTGAATTATCAAATGGTGAACTTGATAAAGTTGCTGGATATCTACCTACATCCACCCCAGAAAAAATAACTCGCTGGCTTGATAACTCACTTGTTACCGGTAAAATTCCGTCTGCCGAATTTGTATTCAGAGGCTGGCTGGAAGACTATCCTTTCAAAAATAATGAAGGCATTTTTCAGGGCTCCGCCGAAGTCAGTCAAGGCACACTGAATTACCATAAGGCATGGCCACCCATAGAGGGAATAGATGCGACACTAATTATCAATGGTGATACGTTAACTGTTAATGCGAATTCCGGTAATTTTTACGGCGCCGAAATTTCGAAGGTATCTGCTATCATAGAGAACCTTGCTTCTAGAGGCATAAAAAAATCAGTCATTATCAATGGGCACATTGATGGTGCAATAAAAGATGGTTTGTTGTTCATTAAAAATAGCCCGCTTCAAACGAATCAATCATTAAAAGGCCTACCATCACAAATAATTACCGGAGACTTGGGTCTTGATCTGATTCTGGATGTCCCTTTGCCTCCAGGTTTGATATTGGTCGATGGAACCATCTCCTTACGTGATGCCTACATAAATTCTGATATTGGAATTGAACTTACTGACCTTAATGGTACGATAGACTTTACTCATAGTTCAGTCTCTGCTGAGGGAATCAAAGCACGTTATTTTGATCATCCTGTCGAACTCGCAATGGCAAGTAGTCATGGCTCGCCTATCAAGAGTGTACTGAGTGGAAAAGCAGACAATCAATTTATTAGTGCTCAACTATTACGTCATTTCCCCTCTCTCGAACCACTAAAAGATGACATCGAGAAACGTATTACTGGTTCATGTCTATGGGAAGCATCCATAGTTAATAGCGATTCGAATGACAATCTAAATACTGGTAAAAAGCTGGTGATTACTTCTTCACTTGAAGGACTTTCCCTCGATCTTCCTACACCTTTTGCAAAATCTTATGCTAACAAACCGCTTGAGTTAACCATCAATTTCCCAGATAAAAACAGACAGGAAATTAATATCCAATATGCAAATATTCTTAATGGGATCATTGATGTCAATGAAATCAATAATGAAAAATTTGTTACAACTTCCCTTTCTTTTGGTGGCGAAGCCATTCATAAAAGCAAAAATAATCAGATATCTATCACGGGATATATTGATCGGTTAATCGTTAATGAATGGCTTGATTTGATTCCGGATAATACCAGCGAAGAGAAATCAGTGAAAAATGATAAACCTGTTCATCTGGATATTCAGGTTGGTTCGATTGAATTTATTAATCAAAACTTTTCTCATGTAAATCTAAAATTAGACAATACTGACTCAGACTATCATTTAAACATAAATGCTGAAGACATCAGTGGCGACATCCATTTTAACCGCTTATCTGATGAAAACCCTGTCAATGTAATTCTCCAAAAGCTAACGCTTGCCAAAAATGAAACCAAAGATCCAGCCAAAGAAGAAAAACATAAAATCATCCCTGATTCGATCCCTCCGCTCAACATTAAAATATCAGAACTAATCTACAACAACATTGAACTGGGTGAAATGAATCTTGTCACTTCAAGAATTGACAATGGTCTTTCAGTAGACAAAATAAATTTTAAAAAGACAGACATGACAATCAGTGGCGCAGGCATCTGGAACAGGATTGGTGATGAACACTACTCAAAGTTTAATCTGTCACTCAATGCTGCATCAATGAAGGCCATGTTAGAAACATTTAATTATGATGTTGCAGCAATTGAAGAAGGTGAAATTAATCTATCTCTTGATGCCCAATGGCAAGGAACGCCTGTGGATTTCTCGCTCAATAATCTAGATGGAACACTGGATATGGAGATAGGGAAAGGTCGATTTACAGATATCAATCCATCGGCGGGCAGACTATTTGGACTACTAAGTCTACAAACCTTGCCGAGAAGACTCTCTCTTGATTTTTCTGACTTATTTGGAAAAGGCCTTGCCTTTGATAATATTGAAGGCCACTTCATTATAGAAAATGGAAATGCTTACACCAACAACCTGGCCATGACAGGGCCGTCAGTAAATATCAATATTTCAGGCAGAACAGGACTTATTCAACAGGACTATGATCAAATAGCTACAATTACACCAAAGATAACTGATAGTCTACCCATTGCCAGTGCTTTATTTGGACCCATCGGTATAGGAGTTGGTGCAGTGATATTCCTTGCTAGTGAGATATTTAATTCGCTACCAGAGAAAATTGACACCCTGCTACGCAAACAATACACCATTACTGGTGCGTGGGATAATCCAGAGATAACAAAAATAATTCAGAAAGAAGATGAGTTAGACAACGGTTAACTTCTAATCAGCAGGGATTCTCATGGATGAGAAAAAACAAAAAATATCATCATCATCACGGCAGCAACGGTCATTCCCACTCCAAATTCGATAACAAGAATTCCCAGATGCTGGCCACTCACAGGATCTGATAGCAAAACACTGTAATCAAGAAAATTACCTCCTAAGATTAATGCTGCAATGCCCACAAAGATATAGAGCAATAACCCGGATGCAGATAAAACTCGCAGTAAGTTAAACGAAATAACACTTCGGGCATCTTCAACCCCGAAGATAAGACTATATAAAATAAATCCCGACGCAAAAATCACACCGGCCTGAAACCCGCCTCCTGGTCCATAATCTCCATGAAACTGAACATAAAGAGCAAAGATCAAGATCAAAGGGATCAATAATTTGGCAACAACTCTCAGTACCAGATGATGTTCCATTTATGTATTCCCTTTCCCGTGTGGTTCTTTTTTATCAGGTCTCACACGACTTTGCCTGTCATTACTTCTAAGACCACGACCCAACAACATCA
>SMVA01279336.1_pt1 | contig 15931 bp, 16 predicted proteins | sample 2456451 | NCBI WGS metagenome assembly SMVA01 (sample SAMN11095933, study PRJNA526329) | marine sediment metagenome | biome: Marine sediment; feature: Surficial sediment; material: Deep marine sediment; isolation source: Hadal surficial sediment | place: Pacific Ocean | collected 2014-05 | depth...
GTCTTTGCTGTCGTTGGAGTAAGGCCCCCATGGCACTGCAGGCATGACGACGATGTTGTCAGTGCCAGCGAAAGTTTCCTGCAAATCGCGATAGTTCACCGGCGTGACTGCCGCGGTGCCGGTCAGTCCGTACACCGCACCCACTTCCACATCCGCGTAAGTCGGAAAATGCCACTCGCCGGCATAGCTGATAAATAAAGCGCGGTCACTGATCATGAGTTCGGAGACAAGCGACAAGCTGGTCAGAGCAACCAACAAGATTGCGGAATAATAGCCCCGACGAATCTCTTTGAATCGTTTCAGCTTGCGAACGGTGAGAGGGTTTAACTGCATAGTGACTGACTATTGAAAACGCACCCGGGGGTCGACTGCGGCAACCAACAGATCTGACAGTATGTTGCCCACCAGCAGCAGCAGGCTGGCTAGAAACACGATACCCATCACCACCGGATAATCGCGGTCAAAAATACTGGTCAGGCCGAGCAAGCCGAAACCGTCAATATCGAAAATGGTCTCGATGAGAAATGAGCCGCTTACCAGCAATGTGATGTTTTGCCCGAAGGTGGTGGCGATGGGTATCAGCGAATTGCGTAGCGCATGGCCGGTGACGGCCTTCTTGAAAGGCACACCTTTGGCCACCGCGGTGCGCACATAGTCGGCTGCGAGATTGTCCATCAAATTGTTTTTCATCAGCATGGTGGTAATGGCGAAGCTACCAATCAGGTAGCAGATCAACGGCAGCGTGGCGTGATGCAGAATATCTAGAACCTTGTCACCAGGAGACATTTCGTCGTAGTTGAAACTGGTGAAGCCACCCATCGGAAACCAGTCTTCACCAACGGCAAAAAACAACAGCAATAGCGCACCCAACACATAGCCGGGTACCGCATAACCCGCAAATACGAGTATCGAGGTCAAGTTATCCATGGTGCTGCGATGCCCGATAGCTTTCATCACGCCCAGTGGTATACAGACCAGATAGGTGATGATCAGGCTCGCCAGGCCGTAAAACAGAGAGATGGGAAAGCGTTGCCGTATGACATCCCAAACCGGTTCGTTGTAACGATAGCTGGTACCGAGATCGCCCCGCACCACTTTGCCGATCCACAGCACGTAACTTTCATACCAGGGTTTATCCAGGCCGTAATATTCCTTGAGTTGGGCCAGTTGATCTTCAGACAGCGCCATGCCCTGGCCGGCCGAGCGTTGACTGCCGGTACTGATGTTGGCTTGCTGAGCTTCCATGATGGCGCGCTCCATGGGGCCGCCGGGCACGAACCGAGTCACCAGAAACACCAGCAGAGTGATGCCGATCAAGGTTGGAATGATCAGCAGACTGCGACGGATAAAGTAGTCTCGCATGTAGTGTTGTGCTTATTGGAGCAAGGTCAGGAATTCAGAACGGGTTGCCGGGTCGTCGCGAAACGCGCCCAGCATAGCGGACGTTTTCATTCGTGAATTTTGTTTTTCTACGCCGCGCATCATCATGCACAAGTGTTGGGCTTCGATGATCACGCCGATGTCGCTGGCGCCGGTCACATCCTCCAGTGCACTGGCGATCTGAGAAGTCAGTTGCTCCTGAATCTGCAGGCGTCGGGCGAACATGTCGACGATGCGCGCGACCTTCGACAGACCCAGCACTTTGCCGTTGGGAATGTATCCGACATGGGCGCGACCGATGAACGGCAGCAGATGGTGCTCACACATGGAGTAGAGTTCGATATCCTGCACTACGATCATCGACCTGTTCTCAACTGGGAACAGGGCACCGTTGACCACTTCATCCAGGGTTTGTTGATAGCCTCTAGTGAGGAATTGCATGGCTTTTGCCGCACGCTCAGGCGTGTCGACGACACCGGCCCGGGTGACGTCATCGATTTCTCTGAGGATCGTGGAATAGGCCTCTACGAGCTTGCCGTGGTCAGACATCGAAATTATTCATTCAGTAAAAAAACGCTACCCTAACGGGTAGCTATGCGCTGTGCAATTCGTTCCTGTCGGTGTGATCGAAGCGTTTGCCGTAGATTTCGAGGACCATGGTTTCGTCGTAGCTCAGTGCTGCCCGGGGATGAATCTTCAGTCGAACAGGTGCCGCCGGCTACCAGGCTCACCCCGCGGGGATAGAGAGTGTCTGCATGACGATATTTCGCTCGGCGTCCCATAGCCAATAACCTGTTTCATTGTGGAACACTTCATCGTTGGAGGTGCGTTGCACAACCTGGTGATAGCGCATTACTGCCAGACCTTGGTTTTCTGCGTTGGTGACATCGCCGGAGGCTTCGAAAATAATCGTTTCGTAGTATAAGGACTGCTCAGAGCCATCCGGTTCCGGGGCAACATCAACACCTTTGTTGCCGGTCCATCGACCTGTGAGTGGTTCTAGCGGGCCATAATCTGTCACGAGCTTGCTTGCCTGTTATCCGCCTGCGGCCATGCGCAGTAATTCCAGGGTGTCGCCAACCTGTCTGGTCCAGAACCAGATGCCGCCGATGACGATGGCAACGCCAAAGGCCATGGCTATTTTTTCGAGTATCGCTTGTTTGTCCATACTTTTTGCCTGCCTAGGAAAACCCTATCCAGCGGCCCGAAGCGGCCACGGTGAACCAGATGATGATCGAAGTGACCGCCAGCAGACGCATCGACCATGGACTAATGCCGTCATGGGCAAAACGCAGTAGCGGGCGTCGAATGGCGTAGGTGAATAGTATGCCGAGTGCCAGCGCGGCCATCTTGGCCCAGAACATTTCGTTGTAGTACAGTTTCATTGCCACCGCCGAGGCCATGAAGGTGCCGCTGAGGATCAGCACCAGTAGCGCGATATTGAACCATTTGTAGGTGCCTTCGATCACCACTTGCGACGGCACGTTGGTCATCAGGATATTCAGCAGGCGCAGATCACCCACCAGTACCATACCTCCGAGCATGGTCATGGAAAGCAGATGGAATATTTGCACGACGGCGAACACGCCACCATACGCCTTTGAGATGTCTGCCAGCAAGGAACCGTCCAGCCATTCGAAGAAAAATAATACATCCATCATCGATCTCCGCTATTGGGTTGCCGCCATTTCGTCGACACAACCCGCTGCCCAATACATGAAGTAAGGCAGTTCCTTGTGACAGTCGTACCAGTCGTAAGCCATGGTGCGACCCGAGGCGACCACGCCCGACCAGAATACCAATGAGAATGCTGCACCGACACGAATGCGCCTTGGCGGCTTCGCGTCCGTATCCCAGCTTGTGACAGATGCCTGCATGGTGGCGCGGAACAGGAAAGCGTTGATGGTCGCCGCAATCAACAAAACGACTTTGATGCGAAACCAGATGCTCTGAGTGGTGCGAACCGGAATGGCGTAGTAGAGGATGAACCCGGTAATGACCATCACCACCGCACCGATAATCATCGGTTTGTCGAGTTTTTTGGCGATAGTCGAGGCAGGTATGTTGGGGAACGCAACACCCAGCATACGCAGGTCGATGACGCATAACATGCCGAAGAACACCATGAGCGTGAGCACATGAGTCGATTCGACCCAGGCGTACATGTATAAAGATTCGTGAAGTTGCGTACTCCACGTTTGAGCATCCAGCCAACGGGCCAGATCTAGCAATAGTTCGTTCAGAATGACTTCACTCCCCCCAACAAAGCCGAGCCAGTATAGCCGTTGTGCTAGTTGTCATACCAGGACCCATCCGGGTGGGGTTTCATCAGCAGGTAACTCCACCAGAAATAGACCCCGGATTCACTTTCGTGAGGGATGGTGCAATTGTATTTGCTGCGTCCGGCGAGCAGCGGACGCATGGGGCGAATTTTGTACCGTCCGCTATCCATAAGCTCAAGATGCATGCGTCCCTGGCCGCTTGCGTAGCACGCAATCTGTGCCGAATCGTAGGGTCCTGGCGGAACGCGCAGAGTAATTTCTTCGCTTGAAGCCAGCAGTTGCGGGCCAACAGGTTCAGCCTGGATATTCAGTGGTTGAGTTTTGAGGCGCAACGCGAGGTCATCGAGACCCGCGTAGTTACCGGCAACCGGAAAGCGGGGCAGGGCCAGAAAATCCGAGTCGAAGCCAATCGGGCCGGAGTGCTGTCCGAGCCCGATCAGGTCCATGTCGGCGATCTCAGCGCGTAGTGCCTGACTATATTCACCATAGGGATAGGCAAACAATGAGGCTGACACGCCCAGCTCGATTTTCAAGCGTCCGGCAGCGTGTTCTATGTCTTCACGCACGCGCTGGCGCCAGGCGGTTTGACTCTCACCGACAGTTTGTCGGGCGAGATGTGCGTGGTGAGTCGAGTGATTCCCAATACCCACACCTTCAGCGACGAGGGTTCTGAGTTGCTCCCAGGTCATGTAGGGCGATTGTCTGTGGTCGATAGCATCGGTGGTAACAAATATGGTGTAGGGCCATCCGCGAGCTTTCAGCAGCGGGCGAGCCTCGGTGAAGACCGATTGATAAGCGTCATCGAAGGTCAGGGCGACGGCGTTTTGCGGCACACTTTGACCTGCCCGCAAGCGTTCAAGCAACTGTGCCAATGGCCACACGACGTAGCCGCTGTCAGCGATAAGATTCAGGTGTGCGGTAAATTCCGGCGGCGTCAGGCTGGTGCTGGAGGGCGTTGCGGCGGAGACATGGTGGTAAGTCAGAATGACAGCGTGGTCGGTGACGTGGTCGTGTTCGGTTGCCATAACGGGCAGCGCCGCTACACAGCTCTCCGCCATGAAGGAAAGGATCACCGCGGTCAAACTCGCCAATGTCATTCCAGGTTGTTTTGCCTGATCATAGATTTTACTTCCAACACGTAGTCCGCGCCGCGTTCTGAGTAGGCCAGCAAACCATCGGCCAGCATGGAGCCAGTCAGTTCCTCGTTGTTAGCACGTTGAGTGGCGCGTATCTCACGCAGACGTTGATATCTTGGGTGGGTGTTCAGATTGTGCAGATAGGCAGCGACCGCTTCGTCTACTGAGTCGAAGCGCGCAACTTCATGACTTCTGCCCGCCAGGCGCGCAGTCGGCACAAAACCGCAGCCTGCAACAAAGCATTGCTGACCAAATAGATTGTTGCCCTGCATTGCAAATTTTGAAGTGCCCCAGCCGGATTCTTTGGCGGCTTGTATCAACACTAAAGCCGGTGGAATGATGTCTACCCGACGCAGCAAGGCTGTGCTGGCCGCGAGATAGTCAGCGGGTTCGTCGATGACGATGTCATAGTCCGCAGCAAGTGCGGCGATGAATCTACGCTGGCGCCAGGAAGGTGGCCGTGTCGGCAGATCGGCGTTGAGTGCTTGCAGGCGCAAACGGTCTTTGGCGATAGTTTCATTTGCCGCATCGATCTTGGGCTGCAGGTAGGCGAAAAACGTTTGCTTCTTGGTGGGTACATCCAACGCACCGAAGTCGGGTAGAGGTTCATAGCGCAGCAGCCATGTGGTGGTGCCAAACGCCAACAGGAAGGCAAGCACGATGGCGGTCAGTGATGCTTGCGAAATTGGCTTAGGCATGGCCGCGGGCTCAGCCGAGATCCAGGCAGACAAAACCGTTGCTGATGGCTGTTTCACCCTGATCGGTAAGGACCTGGAAAGACACGACATTGCCGGTCCGCTTGGCTTGTAGCGTAATGGTTGAAGGCATCAGCACCATGGCGGAAAAACGCCCACCCAGACGGGTGACCTGGGCCGGCAACCCCTGAGCGTAATGGTCGACGATTTTACTCACTGCCAGCGCCAGGGTGGCGGTGCCGTGGAGAATGATGTCCGGCAGGCCGGCGTCGAGCGCTACCGCACGATCTGTATGAATAGGGTTCCAGATGCGCGCGCACTCGGTATAGGTGTGGGCAGCTTCCTGCGCGATGGCAATGTCGAATGAATCCGCATCGGTGAGATTTTGCAGTTGCGGGAGTTCCGGCGCGCTCTCGTCCTCGGCAGATTCACCCTGGACCGCCACGCCGCGATAAATACCCAGTTGATAGGTACGGGCAACCAACTTGCCGGAGTTGGCGTCTGTGGTATCGAGCCGCAGGGTATAAGCCGCACCCGGCTTGATACCGCGAATGCCGATCATGGTCGCCTGGGTGGACAATTTGTCCCCAGCTTTAATGGGCCGGAATATGTGCAGGTCGTGGTCTGCGTGTACGCCGCGCGCGGATTCCTCGGTGGACAGCGACTCGGAGCCAGCCATCTCTCGAGTGTTCAGAATCACTGGCCATTCCAGACACACTGGAAACAGCGGATGCCCGATAACCGTTTGCTCAGCAGTGTCCAGATACAAAGGGTTCAAATCACCCAGGGAGGCGGCGTAGGCCATCAGCCATCGTGCATCGATCTCATGTATCCGTGCAGAGGTACTTTCGCCGACCATGTTTGTACTTAGAGGCATGGCTGGAATTGTACGTCAGAACAGTAGCGCCATCACGTCTTGAAACCGGTCTGCGTAGAAGATCTGCAAGCCTTTCTTAACATGATCCGGCACTTCATCTACATCACCGGCGTTCGCCGCGGGGAGGATGATGCGTTTGATTTTCTGGCGCTTGGCCGCGATCAGTTTTTCACGTACGCCACCCACCGGATACACCAGGCCGGTCAAGGTGAGTTCGCCGGTCATGGCAAAACCGCGCTTAGGCGCTTTGCCCTTGGCCAGCGAGGTTAACGCCACGGCCATGGTAACACCGGCACTGGGGCCATCCTTCGGCGTGGCACCGGCAGGCACGTGCAGATGGATATTCGCCTGTTCGAAGAATTCGGTATCCAGGTTCAAGCTGGCGGCATTGGCGGTGATGAAACTGTAAGCAATGTTGGCTGACTCCTGCATGACGTCGCCGAGTTGCCCGGTAAGTTTCAGCCCCGGGTTGCGTTTATGGACCGTGGTGGCCTCGATGGGTAAGGTGACACCACCGAGGGGCGTCCAGGCGAGGCCGGTCACGACACCGACGCCGCTTTGCAGGAGCTCTTTCTGATAGACGGGTTTGCCGAGGTAGTCTTCGATGTCCGCCTTAGTGACGATCACCGGCGTTTTTACCTTGCCTAATATTTTCACGACGCATTTACGCATAACCGTCGCCAGCGCCTTGTCGAGGCGTCGTACACCGGCTTCCCGTGAATAGCCCTCGACGATCTCGCGTAGTGCTGCCGGCTCAATTTTGACGTCACGCTTGTGTAGCCCTGCACGTGCAATTTGTCGTGGCAGCAGGTGTTTGCGCGCGATAGCAAGTTTTTCATTGTCGAGGTAACCGGATAAATGAATAACCTCCATACGGTCCAGCAGCACCCCGGGAATCGTGTCGAGTTGGTTGGCGGTACACACGAACAAGACTTTGGACAGGTCGAAATCGACGTCCAAATAGTGGTCGTGGAAGCTGTCGTTCTGTTCAGGGTCGAGGACTTCCAGCAAGGCGCTGGCTGGATCGCCTTGATAGGAGTTACCGATTTTGTCGATTTCGTCGAGCATGATGACCGGGTTCGATACGCCGGTGTCCTTGAGCGCCTGGATCAGTTTGCCTGGCATGGCGCCGATATAGGTACGGCGATGGCCTTTGATTTCTGCCTCATCACGCATGCCGCCAACCGAGAAACGGAAGAATTTGCGACCCAAGGCCTCCGCGATGCTGCGGCCGAGGGAAGTCTTGCCGACCCCCGGTGGTCCGACAAAACAAATGATGGAACCGGCAGCGTCGCCCTTCATGATGCCCAGGGCCAGGAATTCGATGATGCGGTCTTTGACGTCGGTAAGACCTTCATGATGACTGTTTAGAACCCGGGTGGCCGCTGCGAGGTCGGTCGCGTCCTGACTGACAATGCCCCAGGGCAGGGCGGTCAACCAGTCGAGATAGTTGCGGGTAACACCGTATTCCGCTGAGCCAACTTCAAGCATCTGCAGCTTGTTGAGCTCTTCTTCAATTTTAGCGGCTGCCTTTTCCGGTAGCTGCAGCTTTTCGATGCGCGCCTTGAATTCGTCTGCTTCGGCAGTCTTATCGTCTTTTGAGATGCCGAGCTCTTTTTGAATGTACTTAAGCTGTTGGCGCAGCACCGCTTCACGCTGATGCCCTTGGATCTCTTCTTCGACGTGTTGGCGAATCTCCATTTGTGCGGACGTGATCTCGACTTCCCGGCGCAGCAGTTTCACTACCAGTTCCAAGCGAGGCAGGATCGCGATGCGTTCCAGCACCTCCTGCAAGTCTTGCTTGTTAGCCGTTGTCAGACTGGCGGCGAAGTCTGCGAGCACCGCCGGTTCGTTGGGATTAGAGCGGGAGAGAAAAATTTTCAGTTCTTCGCCAAACAACGGGTTCAGCGGAATCAGCTCCTTAATGGTGTTGATAATGGCCACGGCGTAGGCGGTTTCTTCCTCGCTCTGGCTTTGTTTCGGGTCAGGAAAGTAGCGCACACTGGCGGTTAGCGGCGAAGACTGTTTGATCCACTTGCGTACCTGGAAACGTTGCAAGCCTTCTAACAGAACCTGCAATTGATCTCCTTCACGATGCACCCTGTGCACTTTGCACAGACAACCCATCTCATACAGATCCGCGCCTAGCGGAACACCCTTGGGTGAGCGCTTGGTTGCAATAAGGCCGACAACGTCCTGTTCGCGTTTGCGCACCGCCTCCAACGTAGGCAGCCAGGTTTCGGCGCTCATGACCAGCGGAATGGCTTGGCCTGGAAAAAATGGTCGGTGTTCCTGACCGATAATGTGGATAATCCCCGGCATTGCCTCAGTGGGCAGGATAATTTGTCCCGCCGCCTGATGCTCGCCTTGCAGCAGTTCGCCTTCTTGGTCAACGTCCATGGTCATGTCGATTTACCTCATATGAGATAACGATTGGGGCAAAAAATGGAAATAAAAGGGTAGACACGGGCTTGCTGGGATGTAGGCCAACTGGCAATCTGATAGCAAATGCAAGATTCAACTAATGCACACGACTAATAAGGACACAAGGTGAAAACTACACCGTTTTTTCCGGCGGCGATTTATGCGCCTCAAGAACAGAACCAGACAGTACCTCGTGTGCTGGTGGCGCCACCGAAATATGTGCAAGGGCCTGGCGTGCTGGAACACGCCGGCCGTTACATGTCGGTCTTGAATATACGCCGCGCGGGTGTATTGGCTTCCGCGCGCGGCCATGCAGCGGAGGCAGCTCAGGTGATCGCCGGGCTCAGTGGCAGCGGTGTGGCATGTATGCCGGTGACTTTTACCGGCGAATGTTCATTAGAGGCTATCGACGCATCTGCCGACGCACTTGCTGAAGAAAACGTGGACTGCCTCATCGCCGTGGGTGGGGGGAAATGTGTCGATGCAGGTAAATGCATTGCCTACCGATTAGATGTGCCCGTGGTCGTGGTGCCCACGCTTGCCTCTAACGATGCGCCTTGTTCCGCCGTGTCCGTTTTGTACACGCCCGACGGGGTCATGTCCGGGATAGAGTTTTTTCCACAGAATCCGGTGCTGGTCATTGTCGATACTGAAGTGGTGGCGAGCGCGCCGGAGAGATATCTGGTCGCCGGTATGGGTGACGCGATGGCGACATGGTATGAAGCCAAGGTGTGCCTGGAGAACCCGGCCGCACGCAACGTGTTAGGCGCCCGCCCCACGTTGGCGGCTTGCGCGCTCGGCGAACTTTGCGCCAGTACTCTTTATGCAGATGGTCACAATGCGTCAGCAGCAGTACTGTGTGGGGTTGTCGACGAATCTCTGGAACGGATAGTGGAAGCCAACACATTACTCAGTGGCATTGGTTTTGAAAGTGGTGGCCTGGCTGCTGCGCATGGCTTGGCGCAGGGCTTCACGGTCTTGCCTGCGGTGGAAAAAAATTATCTGCATGGCGAGATGGTGGCCATGGGTGTTGTCACGCAACTGATGCTGCAAAACGATGCAGCGGAAGCACGCCGCGTCGCTGAATTTTTCGCCCGGGTCGGATTGCCGATTCATCTGGGCCAGATTGGCCTCGCGGCTAACCAGGGCAAAGAAATAGCCAGTGTGGCAGCTGGCGCGATGGCATTTCCATCGATCCACAATCTACCATTTGAGGTCACCCAGGAGAGCATCACCCAGGCCATGCTTGATGCAGATAAGCTTGGCCGGTCGGTGGCGGCAACTGTCGGCGACGAGGCTTACCGGAGGATACAAAGCTGATGCAAGTTACACCCATGGCTGCGCCCCTGGGTGCGATTGTTAGAGATTTAGATGTGCGCACCGTGACCGACGATATGTGGGTCGAAATTAATGACTTATTTTGCCAGTATCAGGTGTTGGTATTTCCTGAACAGGTGCTCACCCCGGATGAGCACACCGCCTTTGCCAGCAGGTGGGGTTCGTTGATCCCGTTCCCATACGGCGGCTTGCCTGAGCAACCCAATATTATTGAGTTGAGAAACAAGGGTAAGGACAAGGATGTAAATCAGCACTGGCATTCGGACATGACCTACAACGAACGGCCACCGAAACTGACCATGCTCTATGCCCATGCGGCACCGGCACTGGGTGGAGAGACAGCATTTGCCAATCAGATGATCGCCTATGATGAACTATCCGCAGGCATGCGCCGCCTGGTGGATGATCTTACCGCGGTACACAGCGCCAAGGGTCTGGCACGCTTATACGGTGAAGACGAGCAACAAGCGTCGCGGGCTTTGCATCCGGTGGTGCGTACCCATGATGAGACCGGTGCCAAGAGTTTGTACGTGTGCAAAGCCTTTACCACGCGGTTCCAGGATTGGTCACGCGCAGAGAGTAAACCGGTGTTGGAATACTTGTTTGAGCACGCCGTCAGTCTTGAATATCAGGCGCGGCACCAATGGCGAGCCGGCGATCTGGTGATGTGGGACAACCGTTCGCTGTTGCACTATGCGGTGCACGATCATGATGATGAGCCGAGGTTAATTCACCGTTGTCAGGTTGAAGGGTTGGCGCCGGAGTAGCGGCTGCGCCGGAGTAAGGAGTAACGCAATGGCTGAGTTAGATGAAATGGGGCTGACAGCCGAGGCGGCTCAAGGATATGAGCAACATTTTGTCCCAGCGATTTTCAAGCAATGGCCGCAAAGGATTATCAAAGCGGCAGACGTAAAAGAAGGAGATAGCGTCCTTGAAGTAGGGTGTGGTACTGGCGTGCTTGCGCGTGAAGTCATCAAGCGGGTCGGCCCCGATGGTGGCGTCACAGGGCTTGATTTGAGCGAAAGTATGTTGGGCGTAGCTCGCAGCATTTGTCCGGATGTAGATTTCCGCCAGGGCAATGCTATGGATCTACCTTTTGATAATGAGTCATTCGATGCTGTGATCGCACCTTTCATGCTGATGTTTGTGTCAGAGCCCGTTCTGGCGGTCAGCGAAATGTGGCGCGTGCTTAAACCCGACGGCAGGCTGGTAATTTCAGTTTGGCAACCTCTGGGTCAAAATCCAGTGTATGCGGATCTGGTGGAGATCGTCCGGCGGCGGATTGATGACGCCGCGGGTACTTCACTGGCTTGGCCATTTGCACTTGGAGAGGACGGAGCGCTCCGGCAAATCTGTCGTTCGGCTGGCGTTAGCGATGTCGACATCAGTGTCCACGACGGCCGCGCGAAGTTCCCATCCCTTGATGGTTTTGTAAGAACGGAAATCCAGTCCTGGGTGCTTGCAGACAGTGTGGACGAGGAAGGGCTGGGTGCGGTGGTAGGCGATTCACAAGAGAGATTCGTGGACTATTGCGATGCAAGCGGCGTTTTCGATATTCCATTCAATGCAGTCATCGCCAAAACGACAAAAGCTGTCGGGAACCACCTGTAACAAAGGTTCTACCATGAATAGATTTGTGGTCATTTCAGGTTGTTCGGGTGGGGGAAAATCAACACTGCTGAATAAACTCCTTGGTCGTGGCTATGGGATCGTTGAAGAGCCTGGTCGACGAATTATTGCCGAGGAACAAAAAACTGGCGGCGAAGCACTACCCTGGAACGACGTAGAATCATTTGCAAGACGGGCAATAGAGATGTCATTGCTTGATATAGAAGGGATTTCAAACCCACCTGATTGGGTTTTTTTCGATAGGGGTCTTGTTGACGCAGCATCCGCGTTGTCACAAATCATGGGTAAGCCTGTTACCGACTACTCGGGCACTCAACTCACCTATCATCGGAAAGTTTTTTTAACGCCTCCCTGGGCTGAAATTTACGTTTCTGACGCGGAACGACGACATCAATTGTCTGCAGCGATTGAGGAATACGAAAGGCTTTTAGATGTCTATCCATCACTCGGCTATGAAGTCACGGTTCTTCCTGAGACAAGCGTAGAAGCAAGGGCGGATTTCGTCTTGCAACAGCTCGGTTAGTGAAAAAAGTGGGCTGATTCTTCACCTTGGCGGAGTTACGGTGACCGACTTTCACTTTTATGATGTAAGCTTTTCAATGTGAAATATCGAGCGTAAAGTCGCCTATAACTTTGAGGGAAAATGCAATGTACGAGCCTAAACAAGTAGTGTCGACGGAAGCTGAAATCCGAGAGGTTCTCGGCGAAGTTTTATATAGTCAGGACACCAAATGCATCGATCATATTGACGAACATTGCCGCGTATGGATCGAACGCTCGACGTTTGTTGTGCTATCGACGATCAACAAATCTGGCCAGGTAGATGTGGCGCCAAAAGGCGATCCCTCTGGATCGTGGAAGGTGTTAGATTCGCACACAATCGCCATTCCGGATCGTTTGGGTAACAATCGAGCGGATACTTTCACCAACATTCTCGAAAACCCGCGCATTGGACTAATGTTCGTGGTACCAAACCGACGGGAAGTCGTTAGGGTCAGTGGTTCGGCGTTAATCGTAAAAGACTCCGACTTGCTAGAGAGTATGACCATCAACGGCAAGCTACCCAACTTCGCGATTATTGTTCGTGTAGAGGAAGCTATGTTCCATTGCGGTAAATCCATGATCCGTTCAAATTTGTGGAACCCTGCCAAATGGGAATCGGTCGAAGGGTTACCAACTTACGGACAGGCATTGGTAGATCATGGCAAGCTGTCAATATCGGTTGAAGATATGCAGACAGGTCTCGATCAGAACGCGGTCGAGAGTCTTTATTAGAACTCGAAAGGTCAATTGAAGCTTGGTTTGCCCGTTTTTGTGCTTAACCTGTGGCCAGACGTTTCCGCGGAAACGTGTGCGATTTGCAGTTCTTTGATGCCTGAGCTTGATGGTAAACGGTCTGATTATCACCATATCATTTGAGTGCTGGCACAACATCTTGAGTGATTGTTGCGTGAGTAATTTTTCGGCACCTTTGTAGGCGATATAACTCTGTTAAGGTGCGCCAAATTTTCCAGGCGCATGGTTGTGTTGAAAACTATCTCTATTGTACTAACGACTCTGTTAATCGGAAGTTGTGCCGAGGCGCCCGAAACCGTCGAGCACAATGCTCCGGTTGATGTCCCTACACCTTCTCCGCTGATCGAACGACAGTCTTTTTTCGATAACCCCTCCCAGTCCCAGGGTCGCATCAGCCCCGATGGGCAGTGGGTCAGTTGGCTCGCACCCTCGGATAACGTGATGAATGTCTGGGTTGCTCCCAGCAATGATCCGGCGGCTGCAAAGCTGGTTACCCATGAGAGAGAGCGGGGCATTCCGGTTCACTATTGGAGTTACGATTCCAGCCACATCCTGTACACCCAGGATCAAGGTGGAAATGAGAATTTTCATGTCTACGCTACCTCGCTGGAAACTGCCGACGTCGTAGATCTGACGCCGGTTGCAGAAGGTTCGCGAGCAGTAATCTTGGCTTTGAGTCGTGACCGTCCTGGCGTTGTGTCTGTCGGGTTGAACAATCGTGATGCGCAGTTGTTTGATGTGTATGACATTGACATTGCTACCGCCGAACGCACGCTTGTAGCGGAAAATCCAGGGTACGCGGGGTGGGAGATAGACAATCAGCTGGTGCCACGTCTGGCCTGGGCACAATTGCCGGGTGGCGCGCGCAACTTAATGCGCTTGGAAGGTGATGAAGCGACGGTTTTAGCCGAGTTTTCGGCGCAGGATGTCATGAACAGTGCCGTGGTGAGTTTTGACGCCAGCAATGAACATGCCTTTGTCTTAGATAGCCGCGGCCGCGACACCGCGGCATTGGTCAAGATCAATTTAGCCAGTGGTGTGGTGCAGCTGCTGGCGGCAGACGATCGAGCGGATATCAGTGCCGTGTTGATCGACCCGGTGAGTCGGGAAATACGCGCGTTTGCAGCAGAATACACTCGCGTGGAGTGGCAGGGGCTGGACGACGAAAGCACGACCATGCTCGATAACATTAAGCGCCAAGTAGAAGGTGATCTGACCTTTGTCGCGTCTTCCAGCGATGGTAACCAGTTGGTGTTGGCAGCAGATTCTGCCACCCGGGCAGCTTCCTATTATGTCTATGATCGCACCACAAACACGGCCAAGTTGATGTTCCACACGCGTCCGGTGCTGTCGGAAGTATCCATGCAACCAATGCAGTCTCTTGTTTTGAGATCAAGAGACGGCTTGAACCTGGTGTCCTATCTGACCTTGCCTGCAGGCGCCGATAATGACGGCGACGGTATTCCAGATCAGCCATTGTCTACAGTGTTGTTTGTGCATGGTGGACCCTGGGCCAGAGACGGCTACGGTTATAACTCCATCCATCAGTGGTTGTCCGATCGCGGTTACGCTGTTCTCAGTGTGAATTATCGAGGCTCTTCCGGATTCGGTAAAAAATTCCTCAATGCTGCCAAGAAGGAATTTGCCGGAAAGATGCATGATGATCTGATTGATGCGGTGAAATGGGCCGTTGATAACAAGATATCAGACGTTGAAAAGATCGCCATCATGGGTGGTTCGTATGGGGGTTACGCGACTTTGGTTGGCTTGACCTTTACGCCGGATGTATTTGCCTGTGGCGTCGATATTGTTGGCCCGTCCAATCTTATCACGCTGATCAATAGTTTCCCTGCGTATTGGCGCCCAAGTCTGGAAGGCAATTGGTTCGCATTCGTTGGAGACCCGGCAAAGGAAGATGAAAAAGCGGACATGTACAACCGTTCGCCAATTGCGCGCGTGGCAGACATCAAAGCGCCTTTGCTGATCGGTCAGGGCGAAAATGATCCGCGCGTGACGAAATCAGAATCCGATCAGATTGTCGCCGCAATGCATGAGCGCAACCTGCCGGTGACGTATTTGAACTATCCAGACGAAGGTCATGGTTTTGCCCGGCCGGAAAATAGAATGTCGTTTTTCGCCACCACTGAGGCTTTTCTGAGCACGTGTCTGGGTGGGCGCTATCAACCGATAGGGGACGACTTTGATGGTTCGTCTGTGCAGGTTCTGCATGGAGCGGAGTATGTGCCGGGGTTAGTTGCTGATTAGCCTTTTCTCGCGTTGCCTGTAGCAGCGAAAAAGGCAGTTTGCAGCGGAAATCCACCACCCGCTAACGCCTGATCGAGTTCGTCTATCCGTTACCCCGTCGAAGCGCTGAGCTTGAGCCTTGTTGGGTTTGGAGTAAAAGTTGGAGAAGGAGCTTCTCGACCAGAACCAAGAGACGAGTGTTTTCATTTGCTACGCACATGATGATGCTGATGTTGTGCATGCAGAAATTGAATGGCTTGCCAGCCAAGGCGTCAACATATGGTATGACGAAGGTATCACCGGCGGTAAAGTCTGGAGAGAAGAGATCGGAGATGCACTCGATGGCGCAGACCGAGTGCTTTTCTATGTGTCTAAGTCGTCGTTGGCTTCCGCGCACTGCAATCGAGAGATCCACTACGCGCTGGATGAAGACAAAAATATTATCCCGATACTGCTGGATGATGCGCCGCTGACCTCTGATCTGCGGATTGGTCTGAGTCGTATCCAGATGATCCACAAAACCGAGCAGACCCAGGACCAATACAGAGCGGCACTGATGGCTGCGCTTGGAGTCTCGCCGCCTGCAACTGTCGCTGTAGCAGAAAGCAAAAGCCGCGTTCTCTCTATGAA
>SMVA01070903.1_pt1 | contig 15924 bp, 12 predicted proteins | sample 2456451 | NCBI WGS metagenome assembly SMVA01 (sample SAMN11095933, study PRJNA526329) | marine sediment metagenome | biome: Marine sediment; feature: Surficial sediment; material: Deep marine sediment; isolation source: Hadal surficial sediment | place: Pacific Ocean | collected 2014-05 | depth...
CGAAAACTAAATCCGCATACCTAGCTTTCCTAAGCCAATTCGCTTCCCGAACAGCCGCGGTGTCAGTTCGGCTGGGTCAGTTTTATAACTCCCTCGCCTCAGTGATCGGGTAATAAGCTTGGTCGTTCTTTGATTTTTACTTGCATCCTGATTAATCGGCAGGAATTTTTTCAGACGCTGCTTTCTTGAGGTCGTAATAACGACAATTTTTGGTGTCAGTCTTTGATTCGGGTTCTGCTCAGTAACAATTCCGATTGAACCATTTTCAAGCTCAACAACTGAACCGGCAGGAAACATGCCAAGTGCTTTGATAAATTCAAATACCAGCTGTTCGGCAAACTTTAACTTCCTTTGCTTATAAAGGCGGCTGATAGCAGAGGCTGGAGATTGGTCGTTTGCAGAACTGCGCTTTAGCAGACGTTCATAACTGTAAGCTAGATTGGCCACCCTGGCCAGACGGGGGATTTGATCGCCGCATTGTTTACCGGGAAACCCGAGACCGTCATGTCGCTCGTGATGGGCACGGATAATGCTGACTACACGGGGATCGATACTCTCTTCGGCACCAAGAATATCCACGCCAATTCGTACGTGCCTCCGATAGGTCAGGTATTCCTTTCGGGTGAATGGCCCGCTCTTAGTAACAAATTCCGGTGGAAATTTCGCCATACCGATATCGGCCAGAAACGTGCCCATAAACAAGGCTTCAATATCATTTCTAGCAAAGCCGACATGGCAGGCAAAAATAGTTGCCCAGATAGATGCTCTGATACTCTGTGTAAGAATACAGTTGCCTTGTTTGTTGATATTTAAAACCCAGATAAATGCATCTGGATTTCGAATCACACAGTCTATGGTTTCACCGGCCACTTTATGCAGCCCTTTAATGTTAAGGGGGCTATGATCGCGGACATTTTTGATAACGTCATTGAGTTTATTATTCAACTGGCAATACAGGTGTGCGGCTTTATCAATTTCCTGTTTTACAGTCTTGGTGCGAGGATAAACTTCATTGTTTACATTGAGGTCCGTTGACTCAGGTGCGCGCTTACGTGCGCTACTTAAGATGGTAAGGTTTTCCGCTTTATTTTTTCTATGCCCAGCACCACGAAAAGTATCGATGTACACATAGTTACACAAGACCCGTAAAGACTGGATTTGATCGAACTTATACAAATGAAATCCGTTTACCGGAAATGGCGTATCTTGCCAGGGTCGATCGAGTTCGATTACGAACATCCCAAGTGCCAGGTCTTTGCAGTCCAACTTGGTCCACTTGCTTCGTTCATTAACGTCGCTATTTAACTGATTTACTACCATTTGCAGAGGATACCCGCCCTTTATATCAAGCCGTGTGAGTCACTTCACAGTACTGTTATTAGTGAGTACTTAATAGCGCGCAGAAGAGAACCGGTTCACGAATAGATGGGTAATGTCTGAAACGCTTGGCTTTTGGTTCAAACTACAAAAACTGTGAACCCGGTCACAGTTGTAAGTCTGTTGCTGTTTTTTAGAACAAAAAAAAGCGCCCGCTAGGGGCGCTTGTAGGTAAAGCTTAGGTGAATCGGGGACAACCTTAGTCCCCGGGGTGGAGAGAAAAAGCTACAGTACGTAGCCACGTTCGTCATGGGATGACAGATCGAGGCCTACCTGCTCTTCGTCCTCACTGACTCGAAGTCCCATGGTTAAATCAACGACCTTAAGAATAATTGCACTCAAAATGCCAGTGTAAAGAATTGTGAAAATTACACTCTTGATCTGGATCCAAAGTTGAGAGCCTATGCCATCAGCCAGACCCGTACCACCGAACATTTCGGCGGTAAAAACACCAGTCAACACGGCGCCGATGATTCCACCTATAGCGTGAACACCAAAGACGTCAAGTGAGTCATCGTAGCCCAAGGCATTTTTGAGTTTAGTTGCGGCGTAGAAGCAACCGATACCAGCCGCGAGGCCAATGTATAGTGCGCCCTGAGGACCCACTGAACCGGACGCCGGTGTAATGGCTACGAGCCCAGCGACAGCGCCAGAGGCGATACCCAATACACTAGGTTTGCCGTGGGTTATCCATTCAACAAACATCCAGGTTACAGCGGCTGTGGCCGTGGCTATCTGGGTAACCAACATTGCCATACCAGCGCTGCCACCGGCAGAAACTGCCGATCCTGCGTTGAAGCCGAACCAACCTACCCACAGTAAAGCAGCACCGATTATTGTGTAGGTTAAATTGTGCGGAGGCATAGCTGTTGTCTGGTAACCTTTTCGTTTACCTAACATGATACACGCCACCAATCCTGCAATACCGGCGTTGATGTGAACCACAGTACCACCGGCGAAATCAATCACGCCCCAGTCCCACAATAAGCCACCGTCACCCGCCCAGACCATGTGCACCATTGGTACGTAGCAAATAGTTACCCATAGAGCCATAAATACCAGCATACTGGAAAATTTCATTCGCTCAGCGAAGGCGCCAACGATCAAGGCCGGCGTAATAATCGCGAAAGTCATTTGAAAAGTGGCGAAAACAGACTCGGGGATAGTTCCTGTCATTGAGTCTACGGTAATGCCTGACATGAACACATTACTAAAGCCACCGACGATGGAATTCAAATTGAATACCCCGGCTTCCATACCCGTGGTATCGAAAGCCATGCTATAGCCCCAAATCACCCAGATAATTGTTATAACCCCGGTGATAGCAAAGCATTGCATAAGCACTGACAACACGTTTTTACTGCGTACCATACCGGCATAAAACAACGACAGCCCCGGAATGGTCATCAGCAGAACTAATACAGTAGCCGTAATCATCCAGGCAGTATCACCGGTATCAAGCTCCTGAGCTGATGCTATTCCTGGAAGAACCATTAACAATGTAGCTAATGCCCCAACTCCCCACTTTGTAGTCATAAACTTCTTCATTTTTGGATCCTCAAAATCTCTAGAATTTGGTCTAACTTTTGTGTGGCTTTTTCTAACTTTGATTTCACGCTGAAATCAGCGGATGCTCATTGAAGCATGAATCTAAATTGCTTCGTCCCCCGTTTCGCCAGTGCGAATTCGAATGACCTGTGTCAAATCAGATACGAAAATTTTGCCGTCACCTATCTTTCCAGTGTTAGCCGCATTAGTTATGCCTTCTATAGTCTGGTCTAGCAACGAAGCGCTAATGGCAATTTCCAGTTTTACTTTTGGCAGAAAATCCACAACATACTCCGCACCTCGGTAGAGCTCGGTGTGACCTTTTTGCCGCCCGAACCCCTTAACTTCGGTTACAGTCATGCCCTGTACTCCGATTTCAGATAACGCCTCGCGGACATCATCCAGCTTGAATGGCTTGATAATTGCCGTTACTAATTTCATTGTTCGCTCCTTAATAATTAATACCCATTCTGCCATTCAGAATGGATACTTCTTTTGCACTACTTATGCACTATTGATGCATGTGCCGTGCCAGTTATATTTTATCCAATAAATACAATTAGTTATGAAAAATACAAGGGGATTTTGATGAGTTTCGAAGAATCTGAATTTTTAATATGGGCTGTTACGGTGCCGCGTTATAAGCCCTCGCACCACAGTGGTGCATTGATTTCAAATGCAGAAAAGCTGGTGAATTAATCAATGGTTCCCTAGAATAAGTTTGCCAATCCAAGGTGGGTCAATATGCTTGATAAGCGATTTCTTGATGAATTGAACAACAAAATTGCACAGCTTCTACCCCGTGCCGGTGAACTGGGAGAAGACGTTCGCACCGGCTTGAGGCAGTTGGTACAAAAAAGCTTCAGCGAGCTGAACATTCTTACCCAGGATGAGTTTGATTCGCGCCTGCGCGCATTAGAACGAGCCGAGCAGCGAATTGTTGAGCTTGAGAAAGCAATGGTTGAATTGGAGCAGCGGCTGGAAAAGGAAAGAGGAGGAGGACAGCAATAAGTTAATTACTTAAGCTGTGATCACATTGAGTATCTGTCGTAAAGTTATTAACTTATTAGTGACCTTGGTGGTTGATATAGGTATTTTTATTTTGATGTTCTAATATTCGCTCGCAAGTAATCTACCGCATCGGAAACTGTTCTTCCCTCTAAATCAACCATCTTGTTCGCTTCGCGCATCAATTGGTCAGAAATTGCATTTACCAAAGGTGCCACAGTCGCGATAAATTCAGGATTTTGCGCCGCGGCTGCAGAAGCCAGCAATATCCCATCGTAGGGTAAAAATGCGTTGCGCGGATCATCTAAGATCAACAAGTCATAAGCCGAGACACGCCCGTCCGTACTATAAGCTGTGATTAGATCAACCTGCCTTTCGTTGACGGCTGTATACATGAGTGTCGAATCGAAAGTTAGCTTTTGAGCAAAATCAATATTGTAGGTGTCTCTGAGAGAGAGCCATTCAGGTCTACCAAAAAATTCCAGGTCGGCGCCGCAAATAAGTGAACTTGCAATGGGAATTAGATCCTCAATCGAGCTTATGCCCAACTCTGCCGCCCTATCGCGTCGCATGGCAAGTGAATAAAGATTTTGAAAACCCGTTGTCCCGATATTCACCATTCCGTGGTTGCGGGTGACAAAGTCTGTGACCGCTTCTCGAACCTCGGCCCTACCTGGATTACTGGTATTGTTCATCTGGTTAGCCCAAATTGTGCCGGTGTATTCCACATACAAATCTACGCTTCCGTTTCTAGTCGCGTTGTAGACTACATCCGTACCCAGCCCAAGCCGCTGCTCAATGCGAAATCCAGCTTCCTCTAATTCCGCTGACAACAGTCCCGCCATAATGTATTGTTCGGTAAATGCCTTACCGCCAATTACAAAATCGGGTTTAGCCGTTGGCATGAAGGTGACCAGGCAAATTCCGACCAATAATACTAAGCTCGTGCTTACCGCCGCTTCAAGTAATGTCACGTTTTTTTTTGCTAAACTAGTCACCCGTTTTTCAGCGATAATTTGCAGCCCGGCGATAATTGCATCCAATACTATTGCCATAGCCGCTGCTGCCAGGCTGCCAATTGTTACTGCGGTAAGATTACTGGTTTGAAGTCCAGTAAAGATGTAGTTTCCGAAGCTGACTGCTCCCACTAAAGTCGACAACGTGGCAAGCCCTACGGTCCAAACCATGGCGGTCCGAATGCCTGCGATAATAATGGGTAGTGCCAGTGGCAATTTCACCTGTTTAAGAATTTGACCTGGCGTCATACCCATGCCGCGGGCCGCTTCGACAATGTCTGCTGGAACAGCTTCCAACCCAGTAACTGTGTTTCTCACTATGGGCAACATGCAATAGAGAGTGAGGGCAATAAAAGCCGGCAAAAAGCCAATACGGCCACCTAGTAGCGCTACTGTTAAAGCCAGGATAGCCAGACTGGGGAAGGTTTGAATTATGCTGACGATTGTCAACAATGGCCTTTTAACACGGGCTGATTGAGCCGCCCAAATACCCAATGGCAGGCTAACCAGGATGCCCATCAGCATTGCCGTAATTACCAGTACCAGATGCCCCTGAAAATAAGCGGGCAAGAGCAGCAATTGTTCCCTAAGGTTTTCATTCATAGCTTGTAACTCGATAAGTCACAATCATTCAATGCATTAGTTTTTCGAGACGTTCTGTACGGCGTTTTGGCATTTCAACAATTTCGCTAACATAGCTGTGTTGTGGATTGTTCAATAGTTCCCGAGGAGTGCCAATTTGCAGTATCTTGCCGTCTTTCATCACAGCAATGCGATCCGCCATAAGGAGAGCTTCCGTCATATCATGAGTCACCATTATGACTGACAGTTGTAATTCTTTTTGAATTCCCTTGAATTCATCTTGCAAATCCGCTCGAGTGATCGGATCCAACGCCCCAAAGGGCTCATCCATGAGGAGCACTTCTGGTTCAGCCGCTATAGCCCTGGCAAAGCCGATCCTTTGTTGCTGTCCTCCAGACAATTCATTTGGACTTCGATTACCATACTCTTGACGAGACATACCCACCATGTCAAACATCACGTCACAACGCGCATTAATACGCTGACTATCCCATGAAAGTAACATGGGAACAGACACGACATTCTGTTCCACAGATCGATGGGGAAACAAACCAACCCCTTGAAACACATAACCAATACGGCGGCGTAGTAGCACCGGGTCTGAATCAACTATATTTTTACCTGCAACGCTGATTTCACCACTGGATAACTCGATCAATCGATTGATCATTTTTAAAGTCGTCGTCTTTCCGCATCCGGATTCACCGATCAAGCAAAGAAACTCACCCCGCTCAACCCCAAGGGAAACATCGTCAACTGCAAAACGTGAAGAGGCGTCGTAAGATTTAAAAACACGCGTTAATTCAATCATTGAGACACCGCCGCGATGGGAGCACTAATATTCACCAATCAATCTCAAATTTTCACTAGATAAAAAACCATCAAACGGAGTGAATGTTGATATACCAACTAAGCCGCCAATGTCTTCCAAAGATTCATAAAACTGGACCTCAAGTGATTCTGTAGTAGATTTGAAAAATTCCTGTTCCATTTCATCTTTTCTATTATGACTACTTTTAACCCGGTCCAAATCAAGTCGATTGTTTTCCATATCATCATATATGGATGCTAAAACTTCTTTCTCGAGCATTCGTTCCAACCATCTTCGATTGCGAATGCAAGTTATATGCTGACAACAATCACAGCGGCCTCAATTATTCTATTTTCCCAAGACGATAAATTTGCCATTATTGTTCTCTTTGAGTCGTCTGAGCTTTTGCATAGAAGACGGCATTTTTGAGAATATAGTACCCAGCTCAATTGGAAAAAGCGAAAGAATAAACAAAGGTACATTTTGGTTCACCCATTTCTTTGCCGATCCAGGTTTTCGCTGGTTTTTAATTGTTTGACAACCCACGATTCTGGTGATAGCTTTGGCCGCTTGGAGAACTAAGAGAAAGATTGGAACACCAGTTACTTAGTACCTAAAGCGATGATCTCATTGAACATCGAAAGTTAAATTTCAAAGCTATTAGTGCTATCTTACGTTTCTAAGTCACACCCAAGCAACAACACGAAATCTGGTCAAATTATTAATTTATTGTGTCAGCCAGCCCGGATATTTCACCAGTTGCCTGAAATTTCACGCCGAGATTTTTTGTTTTGGGCGTACTGGTGAATTATCCGGGCTAGAGTTCTCTGAGGAGAGAAGCTAATGAAACGAATGCAGATGGTTTTTCTACTTCTGTTTTCATTGCCGGTAATCGCAGCACAATACTTTAGTCTGGACCAAAGCCTTGCCTCGTATATTTCTGTACTAACATCCCTGGGTTTGTTGATCATTTGTCTAGGCCTGGTATTGGGGAGTTTGCAGAAAGGCAAAGTTCGAACCAGCGTCGGTTTAGCAATTTTGTCAACCATGGCGCTTTATTTTTATGCGCAATTTTTGAGTTATTATTTGCAAGGAAGTTATTTTAATCAGCAATTCTATTTTCATCTGAATTTTGTCACGTTGGTTGCATCCTGGTCAGTGTACTATCCTCTGGTTTTTCTCTTTATTGGATGGCTTCTCTGTATTTTGCTGAGTTTTTTGTATTTTAGAAATCGGCTACTTGGCTCCAGGCTTTCCTTTTCGACACTGGCTGCGCTATTAATATTGGCAACAATTTTTGATCCAGGCGTAATGAAGTCAGTCAAAGCTTCCTTTAGTGCCAGGTTTCCAATAGGAGTAGTCTCGTTGGATTCCATCGACTGGGAGCAGCTGAAATTAGACCAAGGAGCAATTCAGAATTCCAATGTTCTAGCCTCGCCTGGGAAAAACTTAGTATTGGTATTTCTTGAAGGACTGGAAAAAATCTATACCGATGACTCCCTATTCCCCGGATTGACACCAAACCTCAACCGTCTGAATGAGGAAGGATGGCAATTGGAAAGTCTCTCTCAAGTGCAAGGTTCGTCATGGACAATGGGTGGAATGGTCTCTTCTCTTTGCGGAACACCGCTTGTCTACGAGTCGAGTTTTGGCGGCAACCAAATAATGTTTACTCGTTTTCTCGACAATGCTACCTGTTTGTCTGATGTGCTCAACAAGGCTGACTATCAACAAGTATTTATGGGAGGCGCCGACCTCAATTTCGCCGGAAAAGGTGAATTCCTGCGAACTCACAACTTCGATAGTGTGTTAGGAAGGGCTGAGCTAATCTCTGAACTCGACGATCCAACCTACCTGGGAGGCTGGGGTCTGTTTGATGATTCTTTATTTTCATTAGCGATTGGACAATTTGAACGCTTGGCGGCAGAAAAAGAACCGTTCAATTTAACCGTATTGACGGTAGATACCCATCACCCCGACGGTGAACCTTCCAGCAGTTGTAGCCCCTATGGTGCAATTGATAACTCGATACTGCATGCGGTCCATTGTACGGATTATCTTGTGGGTAAATTTATCGGGCAGTTGAAGGAGCACCCCGCTTATAAAGATACCGTTGTTGTTCTAGTATCAGATCATCTTGCCCTGCGTAACAATGCATTTTCAATGTTTCCCAGAAACTATCAAAGGCAACTGTATTTTAATGTGCTTAATATTGACCTCCAAGCCCCTTTAAAACTGTCAGGGACACCAATGGACCTGGCACCAACCATTCTGGGACTCTTAGGTGTGAATCATAGCGCCAGTTTTCTTGTTGGCACCAATCTTCTCAGTGATGGACAAGAAGAAGTTGAAGGATCTTTACGGCTTTCTCGTCGCCTGCAAGCCATTCGTTTTATCAACAGCAATTATCTTTCGTCAAAGGGAGATAAAATACTTTATTCCCTGAACCAGAGTCGCTTGCGTGATTTGGACTTTTCAGGACATGTTAAGGACCCCGTTATTTCCAGAGGGAGGCTTGAATTCACATCGATTGGAAATGATCCTTATTTTATATTACCTTCCATTTCGATAGATTCTCAGGAAGACGCTCAATTGTATATTACCTTCGAAGCGGAAAAAGCTTCCTCAATCGAACTCTTTTTTACGACAGAAGAAAACAGATCCTATTCTGAAGAAAATAAGCAAAGCAAAGCGACTACTTCTGGGAAAAACATGGCCATTTTTCCTATAACTAAAAGTGCCGCGGAAGGTCGTTTGAGAATTGACCCTGGCGCGAACCCAGGCCGATTTCTCATTAACAGTATAGACATCCATTGAATAAGGGAAACCTCACTCATAACTTAACAACCTAACTAACCAAGTTGTTAAGTTATTAGTGTCCCCTATAGTAAAAGTTTGAAATAGCTTCCAGGTCAAGATCAAGCAGCAGCCGCAAAACAGGACGTTCCCGAGCCGGATGAGCTCAAAGCGGATATCGCGGCGCTCGAGGACTGGGTAACGGCCATACGAAATCGACGCAAATAATATCTGATAACTATTGTGTAGGGGATTCTATCCTGAATCCCGGATAGGCAAAGGCGCTCGCAATTTTCTCGCAATCTTTTTCAGTTACACCTTCTCTGCGGGCGACTTCGTACCATTTGCATGTGACGCTCTGTTCCATCTCATCGAGAATATTTTTGACTTCGTCAGGCTCCAGAAGAAACCGCGCACTTTGCGACAGAAGGTTTTCAGCGTTTGCGTAGCGACCCATGTCGCCGCATTCAAGCGCTAGATCGCGCCGCTCGACACTGATCGGAGTGGCAGGTGTCAAGTCATAGGCCGGTGAAAGCTTCCAGTCCGTATCCATGGCAACAACAGCATGGTTGCGCGGGTGATCGTCAATGTTGGAGATCAAGGCGTTAAAGCACATGCGTCGAAATAACTCAGGAGCATCTGTTAGCGGCTGTGAAGATATACGTCTCAGTTCTTCGACAAGCAGGACATAGGACCATCTATCTCTGGTCTGATAATCATCATCTGCACGCAAGAGCGTTAACGCGCTGAGCATACGACCTCTGCGATAGCCTGTTTTTGTGTTTTCACGGTCAAATCTTTTGACCATCAGCACGTCGCGCCCTCCGATCATGATGACCTTACTCTCCGAAGTTTGCAGACCGCACTCGCGGGCAAGTATAAGCATTGCATGTTCAACACGTGCATCATTCCATTTGTCTTCCGGATGATTGAATTTTGCAATCCAGAGGCTGTCCTCGTCCTCGACGACCGCTTTCGGACGGGCACCGCCCATTGATGTGCCACCGAACATCAAGTCCTGGGCTTGTTCCGCTTCGGCACCGTCAGGGATTTTCTCATCGGCAATGATCGCATCAGCAAGTGCTTGCAGTTTTTCCAATTCCATCGCTTGGTTGAATTTACGACGCGGGGCAGGAGGCTCTTTGTTCAGGCCAAAGCTCAGCGCACCAGCACGGTCATCCGGTGAATAGAGCAGATAGTCGATCTCGGTTAGCTGTGTTTTCCCTGAGCGTTTTTCTATAACCCTGCGACCCCAGTAATCAGGGCTGGCATCACGTAGGGAACCGAAAATGCCTCCCATTAAATTGGTCTCATAGGTCTTGTCGCTTAATTTAAGTTCAAGCGGATCGATCGGGACCGCGTTGTCGCGTTTGAGGTAGCTCTGGCCATAGACAAACTTACCGGTAGGATTACCCCGCCGGTCAGTCGTTATCTCGAATTTACCGGCAGTGACAAAGTTCGTTTCGCCCGGTAAGACAATATAGACGAAGCATTCATTTGTAGTCTTCCTAGAAATCACTATCGAGCCCTTCTTTCGCGCGGGCACGGGCACGATCCTTCGACAGGGATAGTGACAAGCCTTCCTCGTCCAGTGCCGGATCGGCAAGTTCGTTCATGGGCTCGAGTATGTCGTAGGCCCACAGCAGGGCGGTGTAGACTGCAACGCTGGTTGAAACCTTGCCTTTCTCTGCATCCGAAACCGCACGTGGACCGGTGCCGATTTTCTCACCTACCTCCTCAATCGTCAGGTTGCGGCGCAATCTTGCAGTACGCAGGTTTGTACCGAGACGCTTAATCGTCCGCTCTACCGGGTAGGGCGGTGCCGTTATCAATGTGTTTTTTGCTGTCATTTGCTCTTAAGAGCCTCTTATCCAGGTTAATCTGCTCTTAAGAGCATATCAGTGTTTTATAGCTTCAACAAGTACCATCTGCTCTTAAGAGCAGATTAAGTGACTTAAGGTGCTCTCAAGAGCACTTTTGGGGGGTTTTCGCTTGTCTTTGCTTTGATTTGAGGGGGAAAGGCCTTCCCCCTGTGTGTTGACAAGTTAACCCCCTAAACCGAGAAAAACCGCGGAATTACCATAGTTAGTGTCCCCTATAGCTGATCGCTTCCAACAGGTGTGTCTCTGCTATCGACGTTACTCCGTCGAAATCCGCAATGGTCCTGGCGAGTTTCAGAGTGCGATGAAACCCCCTGGCGGAAAATTGCAGACTCTCCATTGCCTGCATCAGTATTTTCTGTTCGGCTTTTTCCAACCTGCAGAATTTTTCAATTTCACTGATTGTCAGATCACTGTTTTGCTTGCCGTTTCGGTCAAGCTGGATCTTGTTGCAGATTTCCACTTTACGCCTGATATGTTTTGAACAGGATTCATCCTGAGGGAGCTGGCACATTTCGGCATGACTGAGTCGCGGTACATTCACTATCATGTCGATTCGATCCAATAGCGGTCCGGAAATTCTACGCAGGTAATTATCAATTTTCTCACTGGTACAGTTGCAGCGTCCAGAGGGGTCACCAAAGTAACCACAGGGGCAGGGATTCATGGCGGCAACCAGTTGAAAATTAGCCGGAAACTTGACACGGTAGTTGGCACGACTGATGGTAATCACACCTGACTCCATGGGCTCTCGTAATACCTCCAATACCTTACGGTTAAATTCCGGCAATTCATCCAGAAATAACACACCATTATGGGCAAGGCTAACCTCGCCCGGATTAGCCCGGCTGCCACCGCCAACCAGGGCGATACCGGTAGCCGTGTGATGGGGTGATCTAAAGGGTCTGATGCTGAATTTATTCAGGTTTATCTGCTGCCTGGAAACTGACTGGATTGCCGCTAACTCAAGTGATTCCGCCTCGGTCATACCGGGCAGTATCCCAGGCATGGTGCTGGCAAGCATGGTCTTCCCGGTTCCAGGTGGTCCTTTTAGCAGAATATTATGCCCCCCGGCTGCAGCTATTTGTAATGCCCGCTTTGCCAGCGCTTGTCCCTTGACGCAAGAAAGGTCAGTCAACCCTTGTTGTACGTCCGGAGACTCTCTATAGGGACCGGGAAGACATTGTGGAAGCTCACGGCCATTAACCAGCTTATCGAAAATCGCCGTCAGATCGGCCGCATGGTTGGCAACACAGTGATTAACCATACCAGCCTCAGCACTGTTTTCTGAGGGCACAATGAGCGCTCTTTTAGCCAGCCTGATTTTTATAGCGGCTGGTAACACGCCAAGTACGCCGCGCAATTCGCCACCAAGCGCCAACTCACCGAGAAATTCGTACTCACATAGAGTATCAGCCTGAAGCTGACCGGATGCGGCCAGTATGCTCAGGGCAATCGCTAGATCGTATCTGCCGCCGGCTTTCGGTAAGTCGGCGGGCGCCAGGTTTACCGTTATTCGTCGCACTGGAAATTCCAGATTGGAATTGATAATCGCACTGCGTACTCTCTCCTTACTTTCCTTTACGGCGGTTTCAGGCAAACCGACGATATGGAGGCAAGGCAAGCCATTTGAAATATGCGCTTCTACGGTAACTAACGGAGCATCAATGCCCACCAATGCCCGCGAATAAGCTTTGGCCAATGCCATAATTCTACCCTTGGAATAGGTTAAATCCTGACATTGTTAATAGACCAGTTGAATCCAGCAGGCAAAACTTTGAGCGGAACAAATTCAAGGCAAATAAAAAGGCTGTCCTGAGACAGCCTCTTTAAAGTACAACTTTGTAGAAATTATTATTGCTGGCTGGAACTGTACATATAGTCAATAAGCTTTCCTATTAGTTGTATGGGCTTAATGACTTTTTTATTGATGTGCACTATTAGGTTAAGGAAGTAGCGAATGAATTATCTTAGGCGACTCTCTATCACGCTTGGCTAACGCAAGGCTAACGAGATATAGTCACTTCAAATGAACAATGAATAATTAGAATCGAAGCGTTCGGTCAGAGAAAATCTAGGAGATTCCTATATGAACAAACAACTTCCAGATTTGGCGTCAAACTGTGGACGTTGATTCTCTGGAGTTAAACGGTCGCCATTTCACTGCAGTAGCCGAGAATCTCTTCGAAGCAATTAGTGGTACAGTGCTGGAAATCGTAACCGCCTCCAACACTTACGTGAGACCAAACCTTCTACTAAACTATACCTGCGAGCAACATTATTCGTTTAGAAGCTATTGAGGATTATTCACCGACGCTCTCTAAGCTGGAAGAATTCGCCGGCGCGTTGGTAATTTAGAAAGTTTCAAGCGCTTCGAATATTTTTCACCATGTGTTGCTCTTAATCAATCAGTTACAGAGGCATGAGATGAATCGAAAAACCTGGTTGTTAATTCTGGCTTCATTCGTCATTAATTCTTCATTGGGCCAGCCTTCTGAGAGTCGACCACGTGCTCGTGATGTCGGTCTGGTTGTCGGTGTTTTTGATACCGGTGAATACAACGCCATCACCGATGTGGCTGGAGTTAAAGTTGGTCATTCAACAGTGATTCGCGGCGACGATATCCGCACCGGAGTCACAGCGATCATTCCCGCACCGGGAAACCTTTTTACCCATCCCGTATCTGCGGCAATTCATGTCGGTAATGGCTACGGAAAATTGCTTGGAGTGACACAGGTGAAAGAACTCGGTGAAATAGAAACGCCGATATTACTTACCTGCACGATCTGTGTCTGGAGTGCTGCCAATGCTTTGAAAGAATGGGTGTATGAGAATGTAAATGTCGGAGAGCAGACAATTAATCCAATCGTCGGTGAGACCAACGACGGACGAATCAACAACATGTGGGCAGACCCGATTCAGCGCCCAGAAGTTTATGCTGCACTGAACAGTGCCAGCGGTGGTCCTGTAGAGGAAGGCAGCGTCGGTGCGGGCACTGGCACTCAGGCCTTCGGCTGGAAAGGTGGTATCGGCACAAGTTCCAGAGTTCTGCCTGAATCCCTGGGTGGATACACTGTCGGTGTGCTGGTGCAAACCAATTATGGTGGAATCCTGGAAATGAACGGTGCGCCGGTAGGACGTGAATTGGGTTCCTATAGTTACAGTCATATCTTTGAATATCAGGAGACTGATAGAGACGCCGAAGATGGTTCCATCATGATGGTATTAGCCACAGATGCACCACTTACACCTCGCAACCTGGAACGGCTGGCGGCGCGAGCGATTATGGGGCTGGCGCGTACCGGCTCATTTGCCAGCAATGGCTCAGGCGATTATGTCATCGCCTTTTCGACTCATCCTTCGGCACGTATACCGCGGACAAGCAGCACGCCTGTATCAATAGAAGTGTTAGCCAATGGATCCATGTCTCCTCTGTTTGCTGCAACCACTGAAGCCACAGAAGAAGCAATTTACAATGCCATTTTCAAAGCCACTACCGTCTCCAGTTCACGAGGTGAGCTACAAGCTATACCGGTCGCTGAATTGATACGCATCCTGGAAAAACATCAAGTGCTGAATTGGGACAAGACTCTTGGTCCGCGCTGAAAATAGATATTGCCCTTAACAGCCGTTTGCGAGGGGGTGAAACACTTAATACAAATAGAAATACCAACAAGAGGCACGAAACCCATGGGAACAAATAATTTCGGTAAAACCAGGTGGCTGGTACAGTCAATTCCAAGCCTGTTCTTTATTGCCTTGCTTGTCAGCTGTTCGGAGCAGACATCTGATCAGACTAGTTCGACTGTGACTGGCGAACCGGTGACCGTTACTGAAGTGGCTGCGACGGAAGATGATGAACCAGAAGTCGATGTAGCACTATCGCGGCGGCAACCTACTACGCACTGGACCAATGATCAGCCAATCGGTAATGGTCAGGGACCGGTGACCCTGGAGGAACTAGCAAGCGGTACCGCAAACCCGGAACAGTGGCTGCACTTCGGTGGAGATTATCGTAATTTACGTCACAGCCCGGTGACAGAATTAAATCCCGGGTCAATTCAGCAGCTGGAATTAGCCTGGTCAATACCCACCGGTACCGACGGGCAATTCGCGACGTCACCAATTGTGTACGACGGCATTATGTATATAACCACAAGCTATAACCACCTCATGGCTATGAATGCGGCGACTGGCGAATTGTACTGGCGTTATGATCACACGCAGCCTGATGATCTGCGCATTTGCTGCGGTCCGGCCAACCGGGGAGCAGCCATCAGTGGTGACATGATTGTCATGGGTACGCTGGACGCTCACCTGGTGGCTTTCGACCGGATCACCGGCGAACTGCTTTGGAATATCGAGATTGAGGAGCACAGCCGTGGATTCAGTGCTACCGCAGCCCCATTGATCGTTAAGAACATGGCGATCATCGGTATCGGCGGGGGTGAATATGGTGTCAGAGGTTTCTTTGATGCCTATGACCTGACCACTCAGGAGCGCGTGTGGCGGGTGTATACAATTCCAGCGGAAGGGGAGCCGAATAACGACAGCTGGGCCGGTGATTCCTGGAAAACTGGTGGGGCCCCCACCTGGTCAGTTGGGGCATTCGATTCGGCCACTAATACTGTGATGTGGACTACAGGTAATCCGGGGCCGGACTGGAACGGTGATGATCGCGGCGGGGATAATCTCTATTCTGACAGTGTAATGGCAGTGGATGCCGATACCGGCGAGTACAAATGGCATTATCAGTTCACTCCCCATGATGTCTGGGACTACGACGGCAATACGACTATTTTCCAGGTCGATATTACCTTTGAAGGGCAGCAACGACAGGCACTGGTGCAAGCCAATCGAAATGGGTTCTTTTATATTCTCGATCGAGTGACCGGAGAGTTTCTGA
>SMVA01399013.1_pt1 | contig 15914 bp, 12 predicted proteins | sample 2456451 | NCBI WGS metagenome assembly SMVA01 (sample SAMN11095933, study PRJNA526329) | marine sediment metagenome | biome: Marine sediment; feature: Surficial sediment; material: Deep marine sediment; isolation source: Hadal surficial sediment | place: Pacific Ocean | collected 2014-05 | depth...
TAAAAGTATCATGCCCAGTGAGTTCGGCGATTTTCAGTTGTGAAAATAATTTCCGCCGAATTCGCCGAGGGTCATCCAATAGGAAGATATGCTTTATAAACGGCTGTCGAATAAAACCTCATGCGCATGTTTTAAAGTGCACAAACTTAGGGGCCAAATCTTAGCAAAACAAATTTATATATCTATGAACGAAGTGGAAGGATGGATATATTGCTAATTTCTCGCAAGGCCGTTTGCAATTTAGACATTTCGTGCTTCAAAATAACCTTCTCCTTCTCAAGCAGAAGGTTGGGAAATATAAAGCCAGACTAGTTTAAATATTTTCAAATGAAAATAAATTCGCTGAGTTGCGGTGACTTCGGCGCAATTCGGTGGGAAAAATTATTTGTTTTTAGGTTAGAGAATAATTTTATTTACATTGATTACCTCAACGGGTCATTCATATTAACAGTAAATTGAAATAAAATACATTTGAAATTTTATTTATTTTAGGTTATCTTTTTCAAAGCTAAATTGAGCGATTGGCTTTTTGCAATTAGCTTTTAGCGGAAAAACCAATGAGTTACATTTAAAATAGTTATTGTACATTACTTAACAGGTGATCCCTAAAAAGTCGGACACAACATAAATTCCAAAAAACAAAAGTCAAAGGTTACAGCTAGTGACCAAACTCGTATTTCAGGTTAAGGAAATGAAATTCATTCTTCCACGATTGATGAAAAAAATAAATTTCAAAAAAAATAGTTTGGTGGCCAATTTCACAAAGGTTAATTGGTTTACTTTCATCTTAGTATTTGCCGTTTTGGGAGTCACCTGTCAAGCGCCAACTCAAAAGAAAAAAATCATGGCAAGGAACGATGCTGATCAGCCTGTTATTCGCGTGGGGGTATTGCAGGGGCGAGCACAAGTTGACTTTAGAATCGAAGGCAAAGTTAGCTTCGTCAACCGCGACGCAGATTTTGTTTTGCGGGGTTTGCCAGGAGGTCGCTGGAAAATCGAGGCAATCGATTCTAAACCCGCGGAGTACGTTTACCAATTGGCGGTGGGGACGAGAAAAGGCAGGTGGCAGGCAGAGGAAGTTTTAAGGTCAGTTAGAAATAAAGGCCTCGATGCTCATATTAGTAAAATTGAGACGAACAATTTATCCATTCCTTACGTTCACAAATCCGTGTACCAAATTGTTTTAGATAAAAAATTTAGCAGCGGAAACGATGCGAAAACTTATCAAAGCGAGATTCAAGAAAAAACCAATTCGGAAATCATAAAAATTCCCCAAAATGACTCTGAAGGAACTCTTCGTTTCACGAACCTCGATAACAACTATAATTTCGATTCACCGGGGCCGATCCGGTTGCGCACTTCACAAATTCAATTGGCTGATGTGGAAGTCGGCAGCGGCTTCCATTGGGAGACAACGGAGCACCGGGCCTATGGCGGGACCTTCGAGTTTTTGTTGGATCAAGACGGCATGATAACCGCGATCAACGAACTTTTTCTGGAAGACTATTTGAAAGGCGTCGTTCCATCTGAAATGCCGGCCGGGTTTCCATACGAATCACTAAAAGCCCAGGCAATCGCCGCCCGGGTTGAAGCTGTTTCCAAAATCGGTTTAAGACACCCCTTTGAGCCATTTGATTTATGTGATGAAGTACATTGTCAGGTCTTTAGCGGATTGTCGCACAACGCAGAAAGATCAGACATGGCGGTCGAGAGCACTCGCGGCATATTTATGATCCATCGAAATAAAATCACCGAAGCGTTTTATGCCGGCGTTTGTGGCGGGCACACCGAAAACAATGAGAATGTCTGGTTAATCAACGCGAAAGGGTATTTACGCGGTGTTTTGGATAGAGATGGAAATCGTTTAAGTACGCCGCTCAGTGAAGAGAGTAACGTAAAAAAATGGATAGACAGCAACCCGGATGTTTATTGTAGCAGCACCCGTAAAAACAGACCAACCTCGGTGAATTACAGCAAGAAATATTTTCGATGGCAAGTCGAATACAAACGTCAGGAATTGGAAAAAATAATTCGCGAAAAAACCGGTGAGGACTTTGGTGAGTTAGTAGACCTTGTGCCGCTCAAAAGAGGCGTTTCGGGTCGTTTAATCGATCTTCAGGTTGTGGGTACGAAGAAACGATTTATCATAAACAGGGAACTTCCTATCAGACGAGCGCTTTCAAACAAGACGTTATACAGCGCTTGTTTTTATATTAAAAAGAGAGGCAGAGCAAAAGGACTAACACACACCTATATTTTGAAAGGCGCGGGTTGGGGACACGGAGTAGGCATGTGTCAGGTTGGGGCTGCGGTTATGGCCCACGCCGGAAAAAAATTCGATCAAATCTTAACTCATTATTATCAAGGAATCTTTCTTCAAAAACTTTACAATTAATTTGTTAATTTTTGCACGATTAAAACGATATATAGTATATGGTTCGGCATTTTTTATATTTGGCAGTACTTCTTAGTAAGATGTGGGTCCGATTAGAGAGAGAGTATAAAATACCATGAGAAATGACTCAAAAAAACAGATGCTCGTTGAGTTTATTGAGATTTCGCTTGACAGTATGAATTTATTTCTTTATTGTATAACCAATAAGATTGCGGTTCGAATTTTCAATTTGAACCCGGCATCGAAAAATTGTGGAGATTTTAAATGTTGATTGCAGTGAGAGTCGACCGGGTAACTTTAGACGCACATACAAATAGGTTCGTCGTCATATTAAAAGACGATGTCAACAACAAATGGCTGCCCATCGTAGTTGGAAATACGGAGGCCCAAGCCATCGCTCTGCAGTTGGAGAATGTTTCGCCCCCGCGGCCCCTGACTCATGATCTCATCAAGAATCTCCTCGAATCCGTTCAGGCAAAAATTTCCCGGGTTGTGGTAAGCGACCTGCGTGAAAACACCTATTACGCATTAATTAGCATGAAATTAAATGGCAATAGCACCGATATCGATGCTCGACCGAGCGATGCAATTGCTTTGGCCCTAAGAATGCAAGCCCCTATTTTTGTCTCAGATAAAGTTATGTCTAAGGCGTCCGTAGATGATAAAGAAGCAGATGATGGCGATATTGTGCCAGCAATCCCGGTTGACGCTCTGGACCGTTTGGAATCGGATATGAAAAAAGCAGTTACAGATGAACGATATGAAGATGCAGCAAAACTCCGTGATGAAATTCAGGAAATAAGACAAAAGCGTGAACAAGATTAAAGGGAAAGTAAAGATTCTTACCCTACTTTTAGGCGTAACCGAAACTCGGTTACGCCTTTTTTTTTGATTTTTGATTTACAATCTGAGTTTTAATTACTAAATTGCTCACTATTCTACCCCTCAACGCTGTCATCATTCTTGCCGGGGTGGTCTCGTTTCCACGTTCGAAAAACAGTTAACCTGCATCTTATATAGGAAAAATCTTGTGAAACATTCGGCCAGGAGCCAGCCTCAAAACGGGCCCAAAATCTCAGTATCCCCCTGGCGCTGGGTACCGCCTCTGTATTTTGCTGAAGGCCTGCCCTATGTCCTCGTTATGTTGGTTTCGGTTATCATGTATAAACGTTTAGGGATATCAAATACCGAAATTGCTCTTTACACCAGCTGGCTTTATCTTCCCTGGGTTATCAAGCCGCTCTGGAGTCCCGTAGTAGACAATCTCAAGACTAAACGGTTCTGGATCATCCTCATGCAAGTCATCATCGGCGCGGCTTTGGGCGGCGTAGCGCTGACCATTCCAACTGCGGGTTTTTTCAAATACTCACTGGCATTTTTTTGGCTGCTCGCTTTTAGTTCAGCGACACACGATATCGCTATCGACGGATTTTACATGTTGGGGCTTTCGAAACACCAGCAAGCGTGGTTTGTAGGGATTAGAAGCACGTTCTACAGATTTGCTATGATCGCCGGCCAGGGACTCTTGATCATCCTGGCAGGATACCTGGAGAGTATCACCGGTTTACCGACTGTTACGACACAGGTGTATGCAACTCCCGGCATTGAGATTAGAGAAAACGCCAATCTTGAACCTGAATCTATGCAGGCCCCTCCCGGCGAGCACCAGGTCATACTTTTGGCCTCTCCTTCTACGCTCAACATTGCCACTGCCCTTTTAAGCCGTGACAAGGCCGACTCAATCATCAATTATGCGAAAGAATCGAACAGGAAAAATGGCTTTTATCGATCTGAGGCTGAACAACTTTCTGTTAAATCTACTAAAGAATCTTCGTGGTGGGATAGATTAGTTGTCAGTAATCTTGAAAATGTTTTAAGCAAATATTTTGGTCCCGAAGAAACCATCGAATCGCAAGAAAATCTGGTAGGCAACGTTGGCCTCTTATATTTTCGATTATCCAAAAGGCCGGAAAATGTCGACCGGGTTGTGGTTAATTTCGGGCGGGAATCCGGAGACAGCAGCCTGAAATTGCTGGAAGGGGATCATTTTGTTTTCACGCAAAACAACTGGAACAAACCGTTTATCGCAGTGATCCAGTTAGACCCAAAGCTTACTACGCAGTCAGAAGCGATATTCAGAGCCCGGGCTGGGAATATTCCTCTATCCTGGTCGTTTACTTTTTTAGGGGTGGCTGGTTTGTTTCTATTGTTTTTTCTCTACCACAAGAGGACCTTACCCTATCCTGCCAGCGACGCCGCCGGCAGCTCAGCCAGCGGAAAAAGCATTTTAGCCGAATTTATAAATACATTCGCGTTGTTTTTCAAGAAAAAAAATGTCGGCTTAATTGTGGCATTTCTCATGTTATATCGCTTTGCCGAGGCACAACTCGTTAAACTTGCGGCGCCGTTTTTACTGGATGCCCGTGAGATCGGAGGCCTGGCGCTGACCACCGGCGAGGTTGGCTTCGTTTATGGAACAGTCGGAATTATTTTTCTAGTGTTGGGCGGCTTACTGGGTGGCTTTCTGGCCTCAAGAAACGGCTTGAAATATTGGCTCTGGTGGATGCTGCTGGCCATTAATCTTCCTGACGCAGTTTATGTTTATTTATCTTACACTCAACCCGACAATTACTGGATCATCAATCTTATGGTGGCTTTGGAGCAATTTGGCTACGGTTTTGGCTTCACAGCATTCATGCTCTACATGATTTACGTGTCTGAAGGGGAACACAAGACCGCACACTTTGCCATTTGCACCGGATTCATGGCCCTGGGAATGATGATCCCGGGCATGTTTAGTGGCTGGCTGCAAGAGATCATCGGTTATCCACATTTCTTTTTGTGGATCATGATTTCAACCATTCCTGCCTTCATCGTAACGAGGTTGATTCATATAGATCCGGAGTTTGGCAAAAACAACTGAAATGAAATAAAAAAATAGCTCTAGGTGGAATGAAATGGGTAGATATTAGAAAAAAATAAAGCCACGGATTTACACTGATTGTAGACGGATAAATGAAATTAGAATATAAAGACATAACAGAAACTATTATAGGTTCAGCCTATGAAGTGCACAATATTCTCGGATATGGTTTTTTAGAAAAAGTCTAAACAGCATTACAGGTGGAATTATTACGTCGTGGTCATTCTGACTGAAATAGAACATCCAATAAAAGTGGAGTTCAAAGGTGCAATTGTAGGTGAATATGAAGCGGACTTGCTTGAGGATGAAAAGGTTATCGGGGAACTTAAAGTCGCGAAAGAATACAATCCCAAAGATGAACCACAATTACTCAATGAACTAAAAGTAACAACAATAAGAGTAGGTTTACTCATCAATTTCGGCAAAGAGAAAGTAGAATTCAAGCGTTTTCATTTATTTATTAAACAGAATCAGTGTTTCATCAGTGTTCACCCCGCTAGATAGGAATGTTTGATGTTTCCTGTAAGCTGATATCTTTATCTAATGGGGTGAATCCGTGGCTAAAGCAGTCATGGGAGTACGACCTACCCATTCTGATCGACATAGAGCCTAAAATTATCTTATGCACCTAACATGAAATGAAAAACAAATATCATAATGCAGTACAAGAGCTACTCGCTCAAAATCCCACGCGTACTTTCAAAGCCAAAGAGCTGGCTCGCAAAATTGGCATCGTAAAGCCCGATTATTCAAACTTCCGCCATGGTTTAAAACAGATGGCCGCCGAAGGTAAAATTGCCAAATATAAAGGCAATAATTTTGGCACCATGAAACGGGCTACGGTTTTGGAGGGTGAGCTGCATGTAAAAACCCAGGGCTACGGTTTTTTAATCACCGGGGAAGGCGAAGAAGACGTTTTCATCAGTCAAAAAAACATGGGCGTCGCCCTGAATGGCGATATCGTGCGTGCTCAGCTTTTTGCTAAATCGCAAGGCCGAAGCCGCGAAGGCCGGGTGGTTGAAATCAAGGAACGCGGCCGTCAAAGTATCGTGGGAACTTATAAAAAGAGCAAAAAATTCGGATTTGTTATACCAGATGACTTGAAAATTACCCGCGATATTTTTGTTCATGATTCCGACAACTTAAAGGCAAAATCCGGGCAAAAAGTCGTGGTTAAAATAACCGAATGGGAAGATGAACGACTCAATCCAGAGGGCAAAATTTTGGAGGTTCTGGGATTCCCGGATGAACCGGGGGTCGATGTAATTTCCGTTGTAAAATCCCTTGACCTGCCCACCATATTTCCGAGAAAAGTTGAGGAAGAAGCGAATACCATCTCAGAAACCATCCCCAATGAGGAGGTGCAAAGACGTCTCGATTTAAGGAAAGAAGTTTGCTTTACCATCGATCCCCAGGACGCCAAAGATTTTGATGACGCCGTTTCAATGAAGCCTCTCAAAAATGGTAACTTCGAGCTCGGGGTTCATATCGCCGACGTCAGCTATTATGTAAAAGAAAAAAGTCTATTAGATAAAGAAGCGCTGCGCCGTGGAACTTCGATTTATTTAGTGGATCGGGTGATTCCGATGCTGCCGGAAAAACTCAGTAATCAAGTTTGCAGTTTACGCCCTGAAGAAGACCGGCTGACCTTTAGCTGTATCATGGAAGTGACTCCAAAAGGCGAAGTTTTGAAGCACAAAATCGCTGAATCCATTATTCACAGTAAGAGGCGATTCACTTATGAGCAAGTGCAGGCGATTATAACCGGTAAATCCAAAGGTCCTTTTAAAGAAGAAATTCAATTGATGCACAATTTGAGTCAGAAATTGATTAAGCGGCGCGAGAACCTGGGCAGCCTGAATTTCGACCTGCCGGAGGTCAAAGTTGAGTTAGATAAGAAGGGCGTTCCAATCGCAATTAAAAAACGTGAGCGCCAGGACAGCCATCGGCTGGTGGAAGAATTTATGCTCCTAGCTAATCAGACGGTCACCGAGCATGTTGCTTTCAAAAGGGGAAAAGGGGAGAGGGTTCCGCCTTTTATTTACCGCAATCACGAGGAACCGGCGCAGGATAAGATGGACGATTTCAAGAAGTTTGTCAAAGCCCTGGGATATCCTATCGACCCTAACAAGAAGGTAACCGGCAAACTGCTCGGCAAACTTTTAGAAAGCCTGCGTGGAAAACCTGAAGAAAATATTGTGGAAAACTTAATGCTGCGTTCACTGATGAAAGCAAAGTACTCAGCAGACAATCTCGGCCACTTCGGTCTGGCGTTTAAGTACTACACTCATTTCACTTCGCCGATTCGCCGTTACCCGGATCTCGCCGTGCACCGTCTTTTAAGGGAATATCAAAAGCCTCTTGATTTTCAGCTTGTGCAGGCTAAGAAAACCAAACTGGAAAATATCGCCAGAATTTCCTCTGAACGCGAACTCGTGGCTCTCAAAGCAGAGCGCGAATCCATTAAATTGAAGAAAGTCGAGTATATGCAGCGGCATCTCGGCGATGAGTTCGAAGGCATCATTTCCGGTGTCGTGGCGTTTGGCATTTTTGTCGAAATCAACGACATTTTAGTGGAAGGGCTGGTGCATATTTCCGATCTCGACGACGACTACTATTTTCATGATGAAAAAAAATACCAACTGGTCGGTCAGCACACGGAAAAAACCTACAGATTAGGTGACCCGGTAAAAGTTCAAGTCGTACGGGTGAATAAAGATGAACGGATTGTGGATTTTATTTTGGTGGTTTGATCTTTCAAGGAAGTAAAAGAGGCTTTCAAGCTCGAATGAAGCACACGTTAGATCTCATCTAAAACGCTATCAAGCCTCCTCACCAGCAAATCAGCGTCCTGTTCATTAAAGCAAATCGGCGGTTTAATCTTAATCACGTTGTGCAAAGGCCCGTCCGTACTGAGCAGGATTCCGCAATCCTTCATTCTTTCGATTAGATAAGAAGCTTCTTTCGCAGCCGGCTCCAAATTGTTATGATCGCGGACAAGCTCAATGCCGAGAAAAAGTCCAAGCCCCCTGACGTCGCCAATCAATGAATGTTTGTCCTTTAGTTTCTCCAGACTTTTTTTCAAATAAGTCCCGACTTTGTGTGCGTTATCCTGCAGATTCTCTTCTACAATGACATCCAAAACGGCCAGGCCAACGGCGCAGGAAACCGGGTTGCCGCCAAAAGTATTGAAATATTCCATACCGGTTTCAAAAGAGGCGGCGATTTCCGGCGTCGTAACCACCGCTGCCAACGGGTGGCCGTTGCCAATCGGCTTGCCCAGTGTAACAATATCCGGAACGACTTCCTGTGTTTCAAAACCCCAGAAGTGGCTGCCGACTCTGCCAAATCCAACTTGCACTTCATCAGCAATGCAGATGCCGCCAGCGTCTCTAACCTGCCGGTATGCATTTTTGAGATAATTCTCAGGCAGGACAATTTGGCCGCCGCAGCCCAGGAGAGATTCGCAAATGAATGCGGCTACATTTTGGTTTTCCTTTTGAATTTTCTCAATCTCTTCCAGGACGTATTGTGCATATTTTTCACCGGCCCGGGAATCATCGGCTTTGAAGGGTCCCCGGTAAACATCCGGCATGATGACCTTGTGCACATATTGGGGCGCACCGGAACCGCCACGTCCATCGAATTTGTAAGGGCTGATTTCGATAAGCGAATTGAGATTACCATGATAAGCGCCATCGATGACAATTATTTCTGCAGCCTTTGTGTGAGCTTTTGCTAAACGCAAGGCGAGGTCATTCGCTTCACTGCCGGAGTTAACGAAGAAACAAACATTGAGCGGCCCGGGCAGTTTTTCACAAAGCCGCTGCCAGTACCTAACCAAATTATCGTGAAGATAGCGGGTGTTGGTGTTCAGTACCGCCATTTGCTCCCGTGCAGCTTTGACCACCCGCGGATGTGAGTGACCGACGTGAGGAACATTATTAACTGCATCCAGATATCTGCGTCCTTCGTCATCGTAAAGATACTGCATCCAGCCGCGGCCAATTTTGAGCGGCTTTTGATAAGAGAGACTCAGCGTCTTGCTGAAATTTGCTTTTCTGGTTTGAAGGATTTCATCTTTGCTTAAGCCAGCTGGAGGAAAGTTGTCTTCGGGAATCCCCAATATAAGGTTCGGATCGGAACAGATACTCAGCCAAACATCTCGCTGACCTGGCGCAGCGACTCCCGGGAAATCGCCTTTCTTGTCAAGCATGTCGCTGATAATTTGAAAATGCAAATGCGGCGGCCAACCGCCATTGATTTCTGTCGTTCCAAGTTTGGCAATTTGTTCACCCTTTTTAATCGACATGCCTTCATACAGCCCATCGAGCGAATCTAAACTGAGGTGCCCGTACAGGGTAAAAAAACTCTCACTCGTCTGCCCTATTTGGTGCTGCAAAATGAGAGTTGGACCGTAATCGAGTGGCATTTTGTTGTTGGCAAAACTGTGGATCGTCCCCGGCAAAGGTGCTAAGATGGGTTCGCCGGCCTCCATAAAAAGATCGATGCCCAAATGAATCGTCCGCTGTTCATTCGAATCACCGTCCTCGGATTTGAATTGTTCGCCGGCGTAGAGTAAGCGAGCTTCATTGTATCTGCCGATGCCCACCTTAGCCTTTTCTGCTTCCATCTGGCTAAAAAGTAATTTGGTGAAATCATTTACATTTTCGATTTGTTTTGGATTATGAATGTCGAGACTTCCGACGCTTAAATCAAAAACTAAAATGGACTCAGTTTTTAAATCATACCTGCAGACCGGCCCGATGTTGCGCTTATGATCCTTAAGCCATTTAACAACTTTCGCGGACTTCGGGCAAGGAGACAATCTGCAGGCGTTTCGAAATGTGGTGTGAGCAAATTGCGGATTCACCGCTGAAAGATATTCGAGCAAGTTCCAGGCAGGTTTTTCGCTCACTGTGAGATATTCGTTGTCCGCAGCAACTTTGCTCCGGTTTGCGGAAATAGCAACACTGGTGCACAACCGCACGCAAATTAAATAGTACAAAATTTCCAGCTCGGGTTCGGTCAGGGGGAACGCTTCGTGGTAACCTTTGATAATTTGTGCCGCTGCCGAAATCGGGTCTTTCTTGTCAAGCATTGTATAGGCAGCAGCAATGGCAATTTCCGCAACTGTGTAGGTGTGAACTGCATCGCCAAAATCGATAACCCCAACTATCTTTTTGTCCAGGCCGCCCTCAACCAGAACATTGTAATCATTGGCATCGTGATGAATCACGCTGGTGCGAAGATCGGGCAAAACCGGAACTACCTTTTGCTCAAATTCCTGAAGAAATCTCTCAACGAGCTTTCGTTGTTTTGAATTCTTAATATCGTCGAGCCTGCTTTTGATGGTCTCATCGGCCTGCTTCATGTTCCAGGGAAGATTCCGATTCATGGCGGGGTGCGAAAACTTAGTAAGTGCTCTGTCCATGTGGCCCAAATAACGGCCAAGAGAACTGAGCAGCTCAGGTGAATGTCTTTTAATATCGACCAGTCGATCGCCGGGAAGGTAAGTCAACAGTCTAACGTAGTGGCTTAACCCATCCATGCTTGTCACGGCAGTAATCTTCTCACCTGAAATCGTAGGGATAATTTGCGGACAAACTATCGGCGGGTCGCTTTTGGCGAGAAATCCCAGAACCTCGTTCTGGAAATCAAGTTCCTCTTTCTGCTCTTCGGCGTTTGTGATCTTGAGAACAAACTGCTTCCCTGTTTTTTCCTTTACCAGGAAATTTTGATCGCGGTAGCTTGGGAGTTGCCGGACAGTTGTGGTGAAGTTATATTCTTCTCGAACAATTTTGACCGCGGCTCGCTCGGGAAAATGTGGGTTGGCCATAGAAGTAAAATTTACGGATTAGACTATTAAGACTCATTACTAAAATAAGAAATGTTAACCTGAAATAACCCGAACTTTGTTAAAACCCCTGCACTCCGGCTGAAAAATCGTTAATTCTCTACGGAAGCCGTTCAAATAAATCGCGTAATGGCGGATCGAAATTTTCCTGATAGAGTTCAAAAGATGCTTCCCGGCCAATAAACCCTTTGATGCCGGATTTTTCTATGGTCTCCTGAAATGTGACGTAACAATCAAGAGCAAGGTGAGATTTTTTGATATCCTCTTCATCTACTTCAACCACGCAATCAATCTCTTCCGTAGTCGAAAAACTCAGTGGGAAATGTTTGCTTTTTTTGGATTCTATTTCAGACACGGTTACCAATGCAAGCCGTTTGAGATAACTTTTGCTCTCTCTCAATTCGACAAAAACCCGCTTTACAACGGCGTGGGTCACGAGATGATCATGAAATCCGCTGATGCCGAGCACTGCATATGACACCAGTACCGCGGGCTTAATTTTCTCGACCTCATCAGCAAGAACTTTTTCGATCTCGCGCGGATCCATTTCCTTTAATCCGCTGTCGGGCAAATCGAGAATGGTCATACCGCTCAAGCCCAGAACCTCATTTACCCGCTGCATCTCTCCAAACCGGACGCTTCCCATTTCTTCAACTGAATAATCGTATTTGAATCGCTGCTTGGTCGCTCCGCCACGGGTGAGCGTGAGCAGAAAAACTTCATGCCCCTGGCGGAGCTGCTTTAACATGACACGGGCAGGTCCGAAGGACTCGTCATCAGGGTGCGGGTAGATATAAAGAATTCTCAATTTGCTTTCGCTGGTTGATTATTGGATAAGCTGTACCATTTCGCCATCACCTGCTCGGCCGGCTTTCCCTGTGGAGTAAATCTTTTATCGTGATGGTCACTATTCCTGCGTTTGGGAAACCATTTCCAAAAATAGGCGCCGGCAACCCACTCTTTCCCCCAAAAAACTTGAAAAAACGCCTCATAACAATTTGCCTGAGTTTGCAAATCCTGGCCACTGGCCCTTTCACGGGAACGGCGAGCCGGCCATTCCCATGGCCTGATGGCTGCATTTGCGTCGCTTCTATAACCAATCTCAGTAAACACAATCGGTTTGTTATATTTCTTGCTAACTTCTTCTATGGCTTCCATATGCGCAAGCCAACCGTTTTTTAACTCTTGTAATGTGGGATTCTCTTTTTTCGCAAGCGGAAAGTAAGCTTGAATGCCGATAAAATCGAGCTCATTCCAGAATTTAATTTCTTCGAATTCTTTGTACCAATTAGCTGCGTATGTCAGTTTGCCATCATAAACATGGCGGATTTGCGCAATGATCTTTCGCCACTCTTTTTCTTTTTTAACAGCGGTCTGGTGCAGCTCGGTGCCGATACAAAGCGCTTCGTTCTTGTTTTTTTGTGCAAGTTTGGCATAATGTAAAATAAATTTCCGATAGTCTTCAAACCAGCTCTGCCAGTCTTCTTCGCTGCCCATTTCAATATCGCTTCGCCATTTACCCGTGCTGGAAGGCCGCATCCAAATATGGGGCTTGAGCAAGGTTTTGATGCCGAGCTGTTTGGCAAGACGGGTCGTCAGTTCAAGTCCTGCATCCCTTTCACCCCACATGACTCTGCCGCCCGTGGCCATGCGTATTGCGGGTGAATTAAATTCACTTTGCCAGCCAAAAGGCGTTTGCACAATCCAGTTTATATTATTTTTTATAAGCGGCTCGAAATCCTCTTCGACAACCAACTCCCTGCCGGCGACCCAACTGACGCCGCGCTGCCTTTCCGTCACTTTAGATAGCGCAGTTCTAGAATTCAAGTTGAGAAATAAAATTACGGAAGAGAATAAAATCAGCAAAAGTAAAACGATTTTCTTCATGTTAATCATTCGGTAATAAGGTATCGCATGATCGGCCGCGTTTCGGAGCGCCGCAAACACTCCTTAAACCCAGCCTTTTTGAATGCAGAAGCGAGTCCATAAAAAGCAAAAACATCGGGCATTGGATTTTTCTTTGGTTCTACCGGATAACCCTCCAGAATTTTAGCTCCGCGTTGCTTTGCAAAATCGATGGCTGCCTTCAGAAGCGCAATATTGAAACCCTTTCGGCGGTGATTTTTTTCAACAAAGAAACAAATAATCGACCAGACGGGCTGGTCGTCTACCGGTTTTAATATTCTTGAACGCTCCAAAGCAGAAAATTCCTGCCGGGGCGCGACTGAGCACCAGGCAACGGGCTTCCCACTCCTGTACGCCATGATTCCCGGAACGTTGCCGCCATCGACAAGGGTCTTCATTGCCTTTTTATTGCCTCCGCCTTTCTGTTTTTCAAACTCCGAACGTTTCAAACGGTACCACATGCACCAGCACCCGCCACAGGCGCCGCGCGGACCAAAAAGTTTTTCGAAGTCCGACCATCGATCTGGGGTTAGAGAGTGGAATTCGATATTTTGAATCTCTCCTTGAGATGACACCGCTTTTTTAATCCCCCCTTGAGGGGGATCAAGGGGGGTATTTTTAGCTCGCTTAACTTTTACTTTTTTCAATCTTCAACCCATGGATTCAATCCGCTTTAAACACGCATTCATATTATTTTTGACATCAATTATCGCTAAATCTAAGAAAACATGACAAACGGATCAACATCAGCCTCATAATCGACGCCGGGAAGCCCGAAGCCAAACAACTTGAGAAACTCTTTCTGGTACCCTTTGAAATCGGTCAACTCATGCAAGCTTTCCGTGCTGATTTTTGCCCACTTCTCATCAACCTCAGCTTGGATTTCCGGCAGCATTTCGAGATCATCCAGCCGAATGCGGCCGGCCTCGTCCGTTTGTGGTACCCTGTCTTTATAAAGCTGAGTAGCAAAAAGGCGTTGCACTTGCTCGATGGGGCCTTCATGGGTGCCCGCTTCTTTCATTATTTTAAACAGAAGAGAAATGTACAGCGGCACCACCGGAATCGCAGAGCTCGACTGGGTAACAATGGCTTTCATGACCCCAACGTAGGCGCTGCCTCCGCGCGATTCAAGTCGCTCGTTTATAGACTTTCCTGCCCGCTCTAAATCTTCTTTGGCCTTGCCAATTGTTCCGTCTCGATAAATCGGCCAGGTGAGTTTGGGACCGATATAAGTGTAGGAGATCGTTTTACACCCTTGGGCCAGAAGTCCGGCGCCATCCAAGGCATCCATCCACATTTCCCAATCCTCGCCGCCCATGACAGCGATTGTTTCGGCAATTTCTTCACCAGCAGCTGGTTCCATGTGCACCGGTTTTACCATTGCCTTATCTGTGTCGAGTGTTTGACCGTTGTAATCCTGACCAATAGGTTTGAGAACGGATTTGAAAACTTTTCCGGTTTTAGGATGGGTGCGCCGAGGCGAAGCCAGACTGTTGATGATGAGATCAACTGGGCCGACATCTTTCTTCAGCAACTCGACGGTCACAGCTTTGATTTCATCCGAGAACGCGTCGCCGTTGATACTTTTTGCATAAAGCCCTTCAGCTTTGGCCAGTTTTTCGAAAGCGACGGAATTGTACCAGCCTGCAGTGGCCGTCCTTTTTTCAGACGGTTCTTTTTCGAAAAAAACACCTACTGTGTTGGCGCGGGAACCAAATGCGGCGGTAATTCTGGAGGCAAGACCATAGCCGGTGGATGAACCGATAACCAGGGCATTCTTCGGGCCTTTTTCAATCAACCCTTTGCTTTTAATGGTATCAATTTGCTCTTTTACGTGCGCTTCGCAGCCAACCGGGTGTGAGGTAAGACAGATAAATCCGCGAACTTTAGGTTTGATGATCATAAGGTATCCCTACGTTAAATCTGCTTTGGTCAAGTTTAGTGTCGTTTATTTACGGAATTTTACGGAATATCAACTTAAAATCAAGGGTCAGTGCTGATCTAAGAAAGTTTACTAAACCTCAGAGATTTAGTAAACTTGAACCTATTTATTCTGCAGCCACAGTTCCAGAACACGCCCGTCAGGATCTTCAAAAAATGCAAGCGCACCAACCCCGGGCACTTCCTGGTGTTCGACGATAATCTTGCCGCCGGCTTTCTTTATTTTTTCACAATACGCCTCCAGATCATCGTCGTCGATATAAAAAGCCGGGTTCCCCGCCGGGGGTCCCTCTTGCGGCTTCATGATGCCGCCGTTTATACCTCCCTCACCGCCGGTTTCGACAAGACGGTAGTCTATTCCGGGATATTGATTGATGTTGCACTCAGAAAACCTCAGTATAGAAACAGAAGTCTACTAAAAGTTAGTTAAGATTGATTTTAGATACTACCGCATCGACAGCACGTCTTTCCAATCCGTATTTTCCGGCGGTTCCCAAAGCTCAATACGGTTGTCCTCCGGATCCATGATGCAGCCAAAACGGCCATATTCAAATTCTTCGACTTTATCATCGACCTCCACGCCCTCTTTGCGCCGTTGTTCGAGCAGCTTGTCCAGGTCGGCAACACGATAGTTGATCATAAAAGGCGCATCGCCGGGTTTAAAGTAGTCGGTATCTTTGGGAAACAGGCTCCACACTGTGTGACCTTTTTTCGCAGAATTTTGATGATTCCACTCAAATACCACTGAGCCGTATTCGTCCGGAGTCATGCCAAGATGTTTCTGATACCACTCCCGGAGTTTTTTGGGATTTTGAGCTTTAAAGAAAATCCCGCCTAATCCGATAACTCGTTCCATTTGTTCTCCCTTTCCTGGTATTTTTTTAAAAAGTAAA
>SMVA01034041.1_pt1 | contig 15913 bp, 16 predicted proteins | sample 2456451 | NCBI WGS metagenome assembly SMVA01 (sample SAMN11095933, study PRJNA526329) | marine sediment metagenome | biome: Marine sediment; feature: Surficial sediment; material: Deep marine sediment; isolation source: Hadal surficial sediment | place: Pacific Ocean | collected 2014-05 | depth...
CCCCCCCGGAGCGGTGCCGGCGCGCGGCGCCAACGCTCCGAAGCCAGGAGACAGCATGGCAGCCGCTCGCGAGCTACGTGTACATCACGCCGACAAGCCGGGACAATTGGGCCGGATCTCGTCGATCCTCGGCGACGCCGGCATCAACATAGACGGCTTTGGTGTATGGGGCGGTGAGGCGCGGCTGTTCGTCAGCGACGTGGACCGCGCCATGGAGCTGCTCTCGGCGAAAGGCATGACCTGCGACAGCGCCGACGTGTTGCGCCTGCACGTGCCCAACGAGCCCGGCAACCTGGCCGAGGTGGCGCAATCGCTCGGCGACGCCGGTATCAACATCGACTACGCCTACACGTTGACGTCGACGGCGCCCGGGGAGACGGCGTTCGTGCTCGCGGTGATCGACCCCGATGTGGCCGAGGACGTGCTCGAATAAGAAAGCGCCGCGGGTCGATTTGGTTTTGACCTCGGCGCGCTTCGGTCATAATGGTCCTATGCACCAAAAAACGCCTACCATCGTCCCCGTGGCGCTGCTGCTCACCGTCGCGCTTGCCGCCCCCGCCGGGTTGGCACGGGCACAGGATCTCCAGAAGCTCGGTGAACGTGCCGAGGACGCCGCCGCCGTGCTCGACGAGGTCATGGGCACACCAGAGGCGGCCATCCCGGAAAAGCTGCTCAAGGGGGCGCGCTGCGTGGCGGTGATCCCGCGGGTCGTGAAGGTCGGCTTCATCTTCGGTGCACGCCACGGTCGCGGCTTGCTGAGCTGCCGGGTCGGCGACGGCTGGAGCCTACCGTCGTACATTGCCATCACCGGCGGGTCGTTCGGCCTACAGATCGGCGCCCAGGCTACAGACTTCGTGCTGGTGTTCGCCAACCAGCGCGCGGCGAAGGCGCTGACCAGCCACAAGATCACGCTCGGGGGCGACGCCTCGGTATCGGCGGGGCCGGTGGGGCGGACCGCTGAGATCGCGACCGACATCACCTTCCGCACCGAGATCTATTCGTACTCGCGCTCCAAGGGGCTGTTCGCCGGACTCTCGCTCGAAGGTTCCTCGCTTCGTGTGGATCGCGACGCAAACGAGGCCGTCTACGATGAGGATATCGCCGCCGATGTGCTGCTGTTTGACGCTGCCGGCACGATTCCCAACGAAGTCGCTCCGTTTCTGCGGGCGTTGCAACGACACGACCCGGCGGGGTTCTAGCAAAGTGCCGAGAAGCACCCGGGCGTGCCGCGCGGGGGGCTTGCCGGGCAGAGGCAAGGAACATTGAGTCCGACACTCGACGCACTGCTACGAGATCGCGTGCAAGAAGGTCGCCTCGTCGAATCCATCGACGAGATGTCCGAGGAATACAAGAACGAACTGCGCCACATCGTCATGGTGTCGGGAGATACCGAGCTGATGAGCGCACCGGCCTACTACTACGCCGCGCGCAAGGCGCCGTCGATCAACGCCATGATCTCGGCGATGGCGATTATTCAGGACGAGCTCGGCCATGCCCACATCGCCTACCGCGTGCTCGAGGACCTCGGTGTCAGTCGCGAGTGGCTGATGTTCGAGCGCAAGCCCCACGAGTTTCGCTACCCGTACGCCTTCGACGTGCCGCTGGACTCCTGGGTGGAGCTCTGCGTCGCCAACGCGCTGTACGACCAGGCCGGTTTCTGCCTGCTCAGCGATATTCACGAGAATACTTCCTACGGCCCCTGGAAGCGCGGCCTGGTGAAGGTGGGCAAGGAGGAGAACTTCCACCTGTTGCACGGTCGCCGATGGATGCAGCGTTTGGTGAAGAGCGGCGAAGAAGGCCGCGGGCTGGTCCAAGATGCGGTGCGGTGGATGTTTCCAATAACGGTCGAATGGTTCGGTCTGCCCGACGACCTCAAGACGCACAGCGGCCAGCTCGATTACCGGATGAAGGGGCTCACCAACGACCAGTTGCGTCAGGACTGGATGGGCAAGGTCGTGCCGTTCTGCGATGAGCTGGGGCTCGACACTCCGGTGCATCGCAACGGCGACGACACCGCCTGGGAGCTGGAGTACGACCTGCCGTTGTACTTCGACGAAGACGAGAAGCGTTGGGACTTCGACAACCACATTTCCTGGGACGAGGTGGTGCGGCGCTGGAAGAAGCGCGGTCCCCGCAACGAAGAGATGGTCGAGGAGATCCAGCGGTCGGCGGGCGACTTTTCCTGGATGTTCAAGGACCTTTGATGCACGTCGATGGCTGCTGAATCGCAACGCGGTCGCACCGCCGGCGCCGAGACCGCAACCCTGTGGTCGGCGCTCGAAGAGGTCATGGACCCGGAAGTTCCGGTGAGTCTGGTGGACCTCGGCCTGATCTACGACGTTCGCAAGGTTGACGGGCGGGTCGAGGTCGATCTGTCGTTTACCGCCACCGCGTGCCCGGCGATGGGCTTCATCCAGGAGGACATCTGCGAGCGGCTGCTGTGCGAGCCGGGGGTCGAAGAGGTCGCGACGCGCATCGTATGGGAGCCGCCGTGGACGCCCGATCGGATCAGCGAAACGGGGAAAAGGCAGCTCCAGAGCTTCGGTATTTCTCTTTGAGACGGTGCCCGTGAGGGCACTCCGGGGAGTTTCCGATACCTTGTTCATGCCGGCGGGGCCGGCCGGGAGCGAACATGGCGATAGGTGATCTGTACGAGGTGCTGGCGCGCAAGAGACGTCGGGATCCGCTCGAACACATTGGTACGGTAAACGCCACCAGTACCGACTTCGCGCGCGTATACGCCCGTACTACCTACGACGAGGAGAACTGGGTCGAGATGGTGGTGGTACTGCGCCAGGCGCTCATTCCGGTGATCGAGCTCGAGCCGCTGGTCACTGACGATGAGGTACAACAATGACCGAGATCGCCAACCCGGAGGAGCTCAGTGCCGAGGTGAGGCAGAGCCTCGCCAATTGGCTGATGGCGATGTCGGACACCAAGCACCTGCTGGGGTTGCGTTACGCCGAGTGGTGTACCGGCGCCCCAGAGCTCGAAGCCGATATCGCCGCCAGCGCCATGGCCCAGTTCGAGCTCGGCCACGCCCGCGTGCTGCGCGGCGTGCTCGGCGATCTTCCAGAGGACCCGCGCGACGACAGGCGCGACACCGAAATGGGCACCTGGTCCAGTGCCGCGGCGCTCGATCGCCCGTTCGCAGACTGGACCGAGCTGGTGGTGGCCAACGAGCTTGTTGACACGTTGCTCACCGTGAACCTGCGATCCGCGGAGGAGGGCAGATACCGGCCGTTGACGCAGCGGCTTCGCAAGGTGCTCGCCGAGGAGGAGTATCATGCCGTACACGCCGGCGCTTGGATTGAGCGCCTCGCCGCCGGGCCGGAGCCCACCAGGGTGCGCTTGCAGGTCGTTGTCGATGCGGTGTGGGGAGGGTGCCTGGAATGGTTCGGCCCCGAAACCGGCAACGGGCTCGACGAGCTGCACGACGCCGGCGTGCTGGCCGACACCGCCGCCACCTTGCGGCAACGCTACATCGATGTCGTGGCGCCGCCGTTCGAAGGCACTTCGTTGCAGCTCGCGCCCCCTACGGACACCGACTGGGATGGGTGGAGCGCGGTGAGCCGGCGCCATGGCATCCCCGCCTTCGACGAGCGCTGCTTCGCCATGGTGACCGGCGCCTCGACGCGCGCCATGGGCGTGCGCGACTGAGGCCATGGCCACCGAACCCTCGCCGTACACGGACTCAATCCCCGCCACCGTTACCTGTCCGTTCTGCGGCGCCGTCGACAGCAAGCCGCTGGCGTTGTTCGGCTCCTTGCTGATGACGGCGCACTACCATTGCAACGGCTGCAACTCAACGTTCGATTGGATACGGCGGGAACCCGTTGAGCCGCCATCGGAGGAGCGATGAGTACCGTTCAGGTGGGGCGGCGCGGGGGGCTCGAGAGATGATCGATATCCGCGAGGCGCGCGAAGATGATGCTGCCGTGATCGCCGAGATCTTCCACGCCAGCTATGGCGACGACTACACGTTCCCCGAGTTCTACGACCAGGAGTTCCTCAAGAAGCTGATCTTCAGCGACGAAACGCTGGTGCTTGTGGCCGAAGACACCGACAGTGGGCGGGTGCTCGGCACCGCTTCGGTGGTGCTCGAGGTCGGTGCCCTGACCGATCTGGTGGGTGAGTTCGGTCGCCTGGCGGTGCACCCGGACGGCCGCGGCATGGGGCTGGGCAACAAGCTCATGGAGGGGCGGCTGGAGCGCGTGCGCGACCGTCTCCACGTCGGCCTCGTCGACGGTCGGCTTACCCATCCGTTCACCCAGAAGATCTCGCAGTCGCACGACTTCGCGCCGGTCGGCTTCCTTCCGATGATGGTCCAGTTCGGCGACTCTCGCGAGAGCCTCGCCTTGCTGGTGCAGTACTTCGGCGACGCTCTGGATCTGCGACGCAACCATCCCCGCATTGTGCCTGAGGCCTACCACCTGGCCGTAGCCGCGATGGAGAACATCGGCCTACACCCCGACGTCATCGTCGACGAGGAGGCGGCTGCGTATCCGCACGTCGAGGGCTTCGAAATCCAGGAGTTGTCGGCCGACGGCTACTCCGACCTGCTGCGTATCGAGCGCGGCCGGGTGAGCCGGCGCGAGATCTTCGGGCCGCTGTCGCTCCACTACGGTTTCTTCAAGATCAAGGCGCAGAACTCCAACTACCTGATCGCGCGGCAAGATGGGCACATCGTGGGCGCCATCGGTTTCACCCACGACAAGCTGGAGCGCAACGTGCGCGTCTTCGAGATGATCCATCTCGACGACGAGGTCATTCGTTTTCTTCTCGAGGAGCTCGAGAAGCGCTACCTCGGATGGAACGTCGCCGTGGTACAGATCGGCGTCAGCGCGCATGCCACGTGCATGCAACGCACCCTGGTCGAGCTCGGCTTCCTGCCGGCGGCTTATGTGCCCGCGCACGCCTTTCATCGCGTCGAACGGATCGACGTCATCACCTTCCTGCGCTTGCTCGAGCCGCTCGATCTCGGCGACCTGGTTCTCATCTCGCCGACCAAGGAAATCGTCGAGCTGGTCATCAAGGGGTTCGCGCGTCGGGAGGTTTTCCCCGAGTTGCTCGCCGCGGTCGACAAGATCGACCTGTTCTCCGGACTGAGCAAGGAGCAGACGATGCGGGTGGCAGGCATCTGTGGGCACGCGACGTTTTGCCCGGGTGAGCGCATCTTCGCCCGCGGTGAGAGTTCCGATGAGATGTTTCTTCTTCTCGAAGGCGAGGTCGAGCGGGTGCTTGCCGACGGCTGTTCCGTCGGCCTGACCGGGGCGGGGGAGTGCCTCGGCGAAGTGGCCTTGCTCACCGGTGCCGCCCACGCGGCGACGGCGACCGCGCAACGCGAGGTACACGCCGGGGTCATCCGCAAGCAAGATCTCGATGCCCTGGTTCGCCAGCGTCCTGACATCGGCGTGGTGCTGTACCGCAATCTGGCCGAGGGCGTGGGTTCGAAGCTGCGTCAGTTCGACCTCGATCACGTCGCCGAGTCCGGGCGTCACCCGGAGGACCACGCCGGTGCAAGCACCGGCGCCGCCGACTCCCCCTAGCCCGTTGTAGACTGGCGCCCCATGCTCGAACTCCGCGGTGTTTCCAAGAGCTTCGGTGCCAACCTTGCCGTCGCTCCCACAAACCTGCTGATCGCGGAGCGGGAAACGACGGCGCTGATCGGACCGAGTGGCTGCGGCAAGTCGACGCTGCTGCGCTTGATGATCGGACTGCTGGCGCCCGATACCGGCTCGGTGGTTTTCGACGGTGAGACCCTGGAGCCGTCGAACCTGCCCCTCGCCCGGTTGCGTATGGGCTACGTGATTCAGGACGGCGGGCTTTTTCCGCATCTGACCGCGCGGCAAAACGTCACGCTCATGGCGCGTCACCTGGGCTGGGAACGGGGGCGCGTCGAGGCACGGGTGAAGGAGCTCACCGAGCTGACCGACTTTCCCCGCGAAGGACTCGGGCGTTACCCGGTGCAGCTTTCCGGCGGCCAGCGTCAACGCGTCAGCTTGATGCGGGCGCTGATGCTCGACCCCGAGCTCTTGCTGCTCGACGAGCCCCTCGGCTCTCTGGATCCCATGATCCGCGCCGACCTGCAGACCGAGCTTCGCGACATCTTCCGCGCCCTCGGCAAGACCGTCGCGCTGGTGACGCACGACATGGGCGAGGCGGGCTACCTGGCCGATACCATCGTGCTGATACGCGACGGCAGCATCGTACAGACGGGTGGGTTGGCCGAGCTTGTCGAATCACCTGCCGACGACTTTGTTCTTCGTTTCGTGAATGCTCAGCGGGGCGCCCACGACCTCTTGGGAGACAGCGAGCGCGCGCGATGACTGCGTTGCGCTTGCTCGGGCTCCCCTTCGGCGTACGTAAAGTACGCCTGCGGTCGCCCTCTCGGCGCGCGCCTTGTCCGCGCACGTCCTCGCGCCCGCTCGCTACTCCGTCGGTTGTGAAGATTGGGCTGGTGGCCGTCCTCCTGATTGCAGGCGGGTGCGCGGGGGGGGACGCGGGCTCGCTGACCGTCAGCGTCGGATCCAAGGCCTTTACTGAATCGGTGGTCCTGGGCGAGGTGGTCGCGCAGCTGGCGCAGCACGCGGGCGCCGTCGTTGAGCACCGGCGCCAGCTCGGCGGCACGCGCATTCTCTGGGAAGCTCTGCGTGCCGGCGATATCGACGTTTATGCCGAGTACACCGGCACCATTGCCGAGGAGATCCTCGCCGGCACCGCAGTAGAGAACGAGGAGCAGATGCGGGCGGAGCTGGCAGCGGACGGCGTGTCGATGAGCCGCTACCTCGGGTTCAACAACACCTACGTCATCGGCATGCTCGAGGAGGTTGCCGACGGACGCGGCATCCGCACGGTCTCGGACCTCCGCGACCACCCCGACCTACGCTTCGGGTTCAGCAACGAGTTCATGGACCGTGGCGACGGCTGGCCCAGCCTGCAGGCCGCCTACCGGCTGCCTCAGGCCGACGTGCGCGGGCTTGATCACGACCTCGCCTACCGCGCCCTCGCGAGCCGCAGCATCGACGCCATCGACCTGTATTCCACCGATGCGGAGATCGAGTTTTACCATCTGCGCCCGCTGCAGGACGATCTCGGCCATTTTCCCGAGTATCAGGCCGTCCTGCTGTACCGTGACGACCTCGTGGAGCGCGTCCCCGACGTTGTCGAGCAGATCCTGCGCCTCGAGGGCGCCGTTTCCGAAACCGAGATGATTGCCATGAACGCCCTTGCCCGCCTCGAGCTCGAACCCGAGGCGGAGGTGGCGGCGGCGTTCCTCGCTGCGCACTTCGGCGTCCGGGCACAGGTCGAGACCGCCGGGCCCTGGCAGCGCTTGCTGCGTAACCTGCGCGGACACCTCTGGCTGGTATCCGTGTCGCTGCTCGCCGCCATCGCCATCGCCATACCGTTGGGTATCATCGCGGCGCGGTGGCCGCGTTGCGGGCAAGTCATCCTGGGAATCGTGGGCATCGTGCAGACGATCCCGTCGCTGGCGCTATTCGTATTCATGATTCCTTTGCTGGGGATCGGGGCGGCGCCGGCGATCGTGGCGCTGTTTCTCTATAGCCTGTTGCCGATTGCGCGCAACACCCACGCCGGGTTGACCTCGATTCCCGCACCCTACATCGAGTCGGCAACCGCGCTAGGGCTTACCGCCGGGCCCCGGCTGCGCCTCGTCGAGCTACCCATGGCCTCGGCGTCGATCCTCGCCGGCATCAAGACATCGGCGGTCATCAACGTGGGAACCGCCACGTTGGCGGCGTTGATCGGCGCGCCGGGATTCGGCCAGCCCATCCTCACCGGCATCCGCCTGGCCGACAACACTCTGATCATGGAAGGGGCAGTTCCGGCGGCGCTCCTGGCGTTGGCCGCGCAGGGTGTGTTCGAGCTCGCCGAGCGCAGGCTCGTACCGCGGGGCTTGAGGATCGAATCCGGGGCATAATGGACCCCCCCCAACCTGGTGAGGAACCTCGTGGCGAAGATCCGCAGAAAGAAGGCGCTTCCGGTGATCGGCTGGCGCGAGTGGGTATCGTTACCGGAGCTCGGTCTCGACAAGATCAAGGCGAAGATCGACACCGGCGCGCGTTCATCGGCGCTGCACGCCTTCAACCTGCGTGCCTTCACCGTCGACGGCGCTTCCTGGGTGCGCTTCGACGTCCACCCGATGCAGCACGGTGGGCCGACGGTGCGTGCGGAGGCCGCCGTCGTCGACATGCGTCGCGTGCGCAACCCGGGAGGCCGCCGCGAGTTTCGCCCTGTCATTCACACGCCGGTGTCGCTACTCGGGTGGACCTGGGAGATCGACGTAACTCTGACGCCGCGTTGGGGCATGGGTTTTCGGATGCTGCTGGGCAGGCAGGCCGTACGGCATCAGTTTCTTGTCGACGCCGGCCGCTCGTTCTTCGGTGACCGCGCCGAGATCGAGCGACGCGTTCGCCACCAAGTGCCCGGCAGGCGCGCTCGGCGATGACCACAGCGCGGCGCAGCATGAAGATCGGCATCCTGTCGCTGAACGCGAGCCTGTACTCGACGCGGCGCCTGGCCGAGGCGGGCCGCGCCTTCGGTCATGAGGTGAAGGTCATCAACTACCTGCGCTGCTACATGGATATCACCGCGCGTCGTCCGATGGTCATGTACCAGGGCAAGGCGCTGAACGACTTCGATGCCGTGATCCCGCGCATCGGCGCGTCGCGGACCTTCTACGGCACGGCGGTCGTTCGCCAGTTCGAGATGATGAACGTCTTCACGGCGGTCGAGTCGCAGGCGATCTCGCGCTCCCGGGACAAGCTACGAAGCTTGCAGATCCTCGCCAGCGCCGGCGTCGACCTGCCGGTGACCAGCTTCGCCCATCACACCAAGGACAGCACCGATCTCATCGAAATCGTCGGCGGCGCCCCGCTGGTCATCAAGCTGCTGGAGGGCACCCAGGGCCTCGGTGTCGTCCTGGCGGAAACCAAGAAGGCGGCGCAGTCGGTCATCGAGGCGTTCCGCAATCTCGATGCCAACATCCTCGTGCAGGAGTTCGTCAAGGAAGCCAAGGGCGAAGATGTGCGGGCCTTTGTCATCGGCCGCCGTGTGGTCGCGGCGATGTGCCGCCAGGCGCAGCCGGGGGAGTTTCGCTCCAACCTGCACCGCGGGGGTATTGCCGCCGGCACCAAGCTCACGCCCACCGAGCGCAAGATCGCCATCAAGGCGGCCTCGACCTTGGGGCTCAAGATTGCTGGTGTCGACATACTGCGCTCCGCGAAGGGTCCCCTCGTTCTGGAGGTGAACTCATCGCCTGGGCTCGAAGGCATCGAGGCGGCTTCGGGCAAGGACGTCGCCGCTGAGGTCATCAAGTACGTCGAAAAGAACGCGCGTCCGGCCAGACGCCGCCGGGGTACCCGATATTGAGGATTCGAGTTTGCTGAGAATCGGCGGGAAGGAAGTTTCGCGCGGCCAGCGTGCCAGCATCGAGATCCCCGTCGGGCGCATGCCGACGCAGGTGATGGTGACCATCCCGGTGCGCGTGCTGCATGGGGCGGAGGACGGCGCCAAGTTGTGGCTGTCGGCGGCGATCCACGGCGACGAGATCAATGGGGTGGAGATCATCCGCCAGGTGCTCGAGACGCTGGATCCCGGCGAGCTGCGCGGCATCGTTGTGGCCGCGCCCATCGTCAATGTATTCGGTTTTTCGGTGCACTCTCGCTACCTGCCGGATCGCCGTGACCTGAACCGGTCGTTCCCCGGGTCGCGTAAGGGGTCGCTGGCGGCTCGTTTGGCCAGGATCCTCATGGACGAGGTTGTCGACCCCTGCGCCTACGGAATCGACCTGCATACCGGTGCTGCCGGACGCATGAACCTGCCGCAGGTGCGCTGTAATCTCGAAGACGAGGAGACCCGGCGTTGTGCCGAGGCCTTCGGCGCGCCGTTGATGATGCACTCCGCCGGGCCCGGCGGCTCGGTGCGGCGCGTCGCGGTGTCGCGCGGCAAGCGGGTGCTGGTGTACGAGGCGGGGGAGGTGCTGCGCTACAATCCGGTCGCCATCGAGGTCGGCGTGGATGGTGTGCTCGGCGTCATGATGGCGCTCGACATGATCGATCCACGGCCGCGCATCTCGGCGGTGACGCCGGTGGCGAGCTACCGGCAGAAGTGGGTCAGAGCGCAGCGGGGAGGCATCGTGCACATACAGGTGGAGCTCGGAGAACGCGTTGTACGGGGCCAACCCCTGGGGGTGATCGCCGACCCCATGGGCGAGAGCGAGTTCCCCATCCGGGCGCCGGGGGAGGGCTACGTCATCGGCGGCATTACCAACCCGTTGGTCCATCGCGGCGACGCCGTGCTGCACATTGCCTTGGTCGATCGACCCGCGACCGAGGACACCGAGATACGGTCGCAGCTCGACAAGCCCCTGAGTGACGCCAACGAGGCCATGCAATTGCCGGCGGAGCCGGCCAACGGCTCCGCTAAGGGCGGAGAATCATGAAGGCCATCACCTTCGAAGGGAAGGACACGGTTGCCTACGGCGACGCCGATGAGCCCCGCATCGAGCAGCCCGGCGACGTCATCGTCCGGGTGCGGGCGGCGGGGATCTGCGGTTCCGACCTGCATCCGTATCACCAACGTGAAAAGGGTCTCGACCACGGTACCGTCATGGGGCACGAGTTTGTCGGTGAGGTCGTCGAGACCGGCGCCGGGGTCGCGGACGTCAACGTCGGCGACATCGTCTTCAGCCCGTTCACCACCAACTGCGGCACTTGTTTCTATTGTCGTCGTGGCCTCACCTGTCGATGCGAGTCGGGGGAGTTGTTCGGCTGGGTCCATGAGGGCGCCGGCCTGCACGGCGCGCAGGCCGAGTTCGTGCGCGTGCCGCTCGCCGACGGCACCCTCATGAAGGTGCCGGAGGGGGTCAGCGATGCCGCCGGCTTGCTCCTGGGCGACATCCTCTCGACCGGGTTTTTCTGCGCCGAGCAGGCCGGTCTCGGGGTGCTGGATGGCTCTGCCGGGACTGCCGCTGCCGGCGACGGGCCGGGTGCGGTGGCCGCCGGTGTGGTGCCTGGTGCGGTGGCCGCGGGCGGCACCTACGCGGTGGTCGGCTGTGGACCGGTAGGGCTGATGACCATCATTGCGGCACGCTACTTGGGCGCCGAGGAGCTCTTTGCCGTCGACGCGGTGCCCGAACGGTTGGCGATGGCCGAGAAGCTGGGCGCGGTACCGCTCGATTACCGCCACGATCCGGTGGTCGACATCGTTCTCGAGGCCACCGACGGGCGTGGCGCCGACGCGGTCATGGAAGTGGTCGGTGCACGCGCGGCCATCAAAACGGCGATTGCCATCCTGCGCCCCGGCGGTACGCTGTCGTCGGTGGGCGTACACTCGGAGGATCGCTTCGGATTCACACCCGTTGACGCGTACGACAAGAACCTCACCTTCCGCAGCGGTCGCTGCCCCGCTCGCGCTTACATGGCGCGTTTGGCACCCTTGGTGCGCGACCGGCACATCGACCCCGAGCTGGTGTTTTCCCACCGCCTGCCACTCTCCGAGGGGGTGCGTGGGTACGAAATTTTCGACAAGAAGCTGGACGGCTGCACGAAAGTGCTGCTCGAGCCCTAACAGGCCGGTGAGAGTGTGGTATAGCCGGACCCATCACACTTCCACCACGGCCTCCTAAAGGAGAAGAGATGGAGTACCTCGATCAGGTGTATCTCGACAACACGGTTTTGCAATGGGGCATCGCGCTCGGTGTCGTGGTGCTGACGTTCGTCGGCTTTCACGTCGTCAAGTACGTGATCGTCCACCGGCTCAAGAAGCTCGCGGAGAAGACCGCGACGGACTTCGACGACGTCATCGTCAAGCTGCTGGGAAGTACCAAGTTTCTGCTCATCGCCACCCTGTCGATGTATGCCGGGTCGTTCATGCTGGCACTACCGGACTCCCTGCGGACGTATATGGCCAGTATCGCGGTGGTGGTGTTCCTGTTGCAGGCGGTGCTGTGGGGCAACAGCCTGATCGATTACGTGCTGATTCGCTTCACCGAACAGCGTATGGATGCCAAGGATCCGGCAAGCACCACCGCCGTGGGCATCATCGGCACCGTGGCGCGCATCGTCTTCATCGGCCTCATGACGCTGGTCGGACTGGCGAGCATCGGCTTCGACATCAACGCGCTGGTTGCCGGTCTGGGTATCGGCGGCGTCGCCGTCGCCCTGGCGCTCAACGGTATCCTCCAGGATCTCTTCGGCTCGTTGACCATCGCCCTCGACAAGCCGTTCGCGGTGGGCGACTACATTACCGTCGGGGAGTTCAGCGGCACGGTGGAGAACGTCGGCCTCAAGAGCACGCGGTTGCGCAGCGGCACCGGCGAGCAGCTGGTGATGTCGAACGGCGACCTACTCTCCAGCCGGCTGCGGAACTTCGGCCGCATGAAGGAACGTCGTGGCAACATGTCGCTCGGCGTCACCTACGACACGCCGGTCGACAAGCTCGAAGCCATCCCCCGGATGATCAAGGAGATCATCGACGACGAAGAGTTGGCGCGTTTCGACCGCGCCCACTTTGCCAAGTTCGGTGACTTCTCACTGAACTTCGCGATCGTGTACTGGATGGAAACACCGTCGTACAAGAACTTGATGGACACCACCCAGTCGATCAACCTGAAGATCTTGCGCCGCTTCGAACAAGAGGGCATCGAGATGGCCTTCCCGACGCAGACGATCTACCTCAACAAAGAAGAAGGCTAGCCAAGCCAGCACCCTCCGAACCCCTAGCGCCGGTAGCCGACCTCCCCACCGATGATCGTTATATCGACGCGGGTCGCCGGGATCTGCTCCAGCGGAATGGTCATGATGTTGCCCGATAGCACGACGATGTCGGCGAGCTTGCCGGGGGTGATGGAGCCCTTGAGGTGCTCCTCGAAGGCGGCGTAGGCGTTGTTGATGGTGTACGAGGCCAGCGCCTCCTCGCGCGTCATGCGTTGGGCGGGGAAAAATACGTCGCCGTTGAGATCGAGGCGCGCCACCGAAGAGTAGAAGCTGGCTATGGGGTCGATGTCCTCCACCGGCACGTCCGTACCGTTGCCGATGATAGCGCCCGAATCGATCAGGTCGCGCCACATGTAGGCGCCGGATTCGGCGCGCTCGGCGCCCAGGCGGCGGTACACCCAGGGGGCGTCGGAGGTGCAATGCACCCCCTGCATGGCCGCGATCACACCGAGCTCTCCGAAGCGTGGGATGTCGTCGGGATGCAGGTGCTGGGCGTGCTCGACGCGCCATCTCAAGCCGGTCTTGTCGGGGTTGGCGGCGAACACTTTTTCGTAAATGTCGAGCACCTCGCGGTTGGCGCGGTCGCCGATGGCGTGGGCGTTGACCTGAAAACCGTTGTCGATGGCGATCTCGCAGGTGCGGGTGATGTCGTCGACGGGCTCCAGCACCAGGCCGCTGCTGTCGGCCATGTCCTCGTAGGGTTCCAACAGCCAGGCGCCGTGCGAGCCCAAGGCACCGTCGATCTGGCGCTTGATGGAGCGCACCGCGAGAAAGTCGTTGCCCTCGGGGATGATCAGATAGTCGGCGAGGCGCGCGGCCATGTCCTCGTTGGACTCGCGCCGCACCATGACGTACAGGCGCACCGGGAGCTCGCCCTCGTCGGCCAGTCCCCGCAAAAAGTCGATGGTGTCGAAATCGGCGCCGGCATCGTGGAAGCTGGTAACGCCCTTGCTGAGCGCCTCCTCGCCGGCGAGCTGTACCATCCGGCGCATCTGCGCCTCGATGTCGGCCGGGTCCACATCGGCGTTGTCGGCGGCGATGCGGGCATCGACGATTCGCTGCGCCGTCTCACGCAGCAGGCCGGTGGGGTTGCCATCGGCGTCGCGCACGATGGTGCCGCCGGCCGGATCCGGCGTGTTTCGATCGATGCCGGCGAGCTCCATCGCTAGGGCGTTGGCAAACGAGGCGTGACCGGAGGCGTGCCCCAGGTGCACGGGGTTCTGCGGCGACACCTCGGACAGGCCGTTGTGCAGCGGCACGCCGTCGACGTTGACCGTCGGCACGCTCTCCCACTTCTCCTGGTGCCAACCGCGTCCCTCGATCCACTCGCCGGGCTCGGCGCCCTGTGCCGCCGCGGCCACCATGGTGACGATCTCGTCCCAGTCGCGCACGTTGTTGAGGTCGAGAATCATCTTGGACTCGCCCAGGCTCATGTAGTGGCCGTGGCCTTCGATGAACCCGGGGATGGCGAGGCGGCCCTGGAGGTCGATGACTTCGGTGTTGTCGCCGATGTAGGCGCCAATGTCCGCGTTATTGCCCACCGCGGTGATGGTGTGACCATTGATGGCGATGGCCTGGGCTTCGGGCAGGCTGTCGTCGACGGTGATGACGACGCCGTTGTGCAGTACCAGATCTGCGGGAGCAACGTCTGGAAGCGGCGCGGAGCAGGCTGCTGCCAATGCCAGCGCGGCAACCACGGCTGCGGCGCGCGAAATCATTGAACAACGGATCGTAGTAGGCATGGGAGCTCACCCTGTTGTGGTTCATGGAAACGCTGTAACAGCACGCTGTCCTCCGCCCGATACCGCCGCCCCACCCTCGGGGTCGCAGCCGTGTATCGCACCAGGGAGTATAGGTACTGTCCACCGGGCTCGATACGCCCGTTGCTGTACTGATGCGCGAGGTCGCGGCCTATTGGTGCCCGGTCAGGCCAGTTGGTGCCCCTCCGATGAGTTGGTGCCCGGTCAGATGAGCGGATACCCTTGTCGGCGCCCGGTCTCAGTAACCGGGCCCCCAATCTTTCGCATGCCGGAATCAAGTGTGAGGTGCCGCAATGAAGCGTAGTAGGGTGCTGAAGAACTCCCCTGGGCGGGACGCGTTGGTCTCGGCTCTGGCGTTGCTGGTGGCGGGCCTGGCCGGAGCCGGATGGGCTCCCGGGCGCGCCGGTGCAGTGGTGGGGTGGCAGGAGGCCGAAGCGCGGGCTTGGATCCGCAGCCCGTCGTACTCTGTGGACCACCGTCTGGCGTTCGAGGTAAACGGCGATATCTGGGTATCGGGTGTGCGACGGGGCCGTGTGGATCTACGCGCCGACCAGCTGGTGCAGGTCACCGGCGGTCCGGACTGGGACCGCGACCCGGTGTGGAGCGCAGACGGGACGTCCATTGTGTACGCATCCGACCACGGCGGCGCCACCAACCTGTGGCGTGTGATTGTCGACGACCAAGGGCGGGTCAAGGGCAGCGAGCAACTCACCGCCACCGAGGCGCCCGACACCCAGCCCACCGTGGCGCCCGACGGCACCATCGTCTTTGTGCGCGGCCGTGGCGCCACCGCCGACCTGTGGGTGCGCACCGCGGAGGGTGAAGAAAAGCCCCTGAAGGAAGCGGACGGCGCGGAGAGCTCCCCGACCTTTTCTCCGGCGGGCGACAAGCTGCTCTATATCGCGGGGAGAAGCATCCACGTCATCACCTTCGACGACGAGGGAGAGGTCGACGAGGACGAGACGGTGATCAGCGGTTTGACCGTAGCGGCGGCGACCTGGGCACCAGATGGCGAGCGCATCGCGTTCGGCACGCGGGGCGGGTCGCCGGCTGTCTACGTGGCGCCGGCGGACGGGCGCTTCCGCAACCTTATTGCCGAGGTCTCCGCGGCTCCGGCCTGGGCGCCGGATGGCACGCAGATCGCCCTTGCCGAGCTTGCTCCCAGCGGCCCGGGTTATAACGGCGATCCCGATCGTGTCGGCGACCGTGCGGTAACCGATATCTTCGCCGCCGCCGACGGAGAGGCGCGCTTCTGGCTCATCGAGGCGCCGGCGCCGTTCGCTACCGAACTCGACCCCCTGCTCGTCGCCCCGCGCACCGACCGTGCCTCGTACAATGGCGAGGCTTTCGATCGGGTGTGGCAGCGTCTCGCCGATATCTACTTCGCCGAAGGCGAGAGGGCGGCCGCATGGA
>SMVA01129474.1_pt1 | contig 15905 bp, 11 predicted proteins | sample 2456451 | NCBI WGS metagenome assembly SMVA01 (sample SAMN11095933, study PRJNA526329) | marine sediment metagenome | biome: Marine sediment; feature: Surficial sediment; material: Deep marine sediment; isolation source: Hadal surficial sediment | place: Pacific Ocean | collected 2014-05 | depth...
AACGCGCTGTTTGAACAGTGCGTCAACGTTGTCGAAAAGTACGATTACCAGGCCAAGATCATGTTCTCGTCCGTGCGTTACCCGGAGCATGTGCGCCAGGCGCTGATCTCGGGTGTACACGTGTGCACGGTGCCATGGGGTGTAATGAAGAAACTGTGCGTGAATGCCCTTACAGAAGTTGGTACGACGCAGTTCGTAGAGCATACGCAATTGATGACGGTGACGGTTCGCGACGCCCTGCGTGAGGCTAACCCGATTTGCAAGCCGACCGACACCGTCAAAGCGGCGATGATCAAGATGACCGAATCGCGCCTCGGCGCAGTGACGCTGACCGATGACAAGAAACGTGTTGTCGGTGTATTCACCGATGGAGACTTGCGACGCAAGATTCAGGAGCTGGGTGCCGAGGTTATTGACATGACCCTGGACAAGGTCGGCTTCTCACAAAATCCAGTGTCGATTTCCGCGGATGCGCTGCTCTATGACGCGGTTGCGAAATTCGAAGAATCGAAAGTGGATACGATCATCGCCCTTGATGGAGACAAACCGATCGGCATTCTAGACATCCAGGACGTTGTGTAATTGGCCCTGCCGGGACTGGTCGAGAAATTCACCGCCGCAGGCGGCAACTTCGTTACGCCTGTCGAGGAACTGACACAAAAACTCGCTGAGTGTCGTGCCGTCGTCTTTGACTGGGACGGGGTTTTCAATGCAGGCCGCAAAGGCCACACATCGTCGAGCGGCTTCGCCGAAGTGGATTCAATGGGCACGAACATGCTGCGCTATGGTTTGTGGCGCCGGCAAGGCGTGCTTCCGTACACGGCAATTATCACTGGCGAAAACAACAAAAGCGCGATCGGATTTGCCGAGCGCGAACACCTGACCGCCGTTTATACGGGAATCCACAGCAAGCAACACGTTATCGACCACTTGTGTGGCGAACATGGCCTGAGAGCTGAGCAGATAGCGTGTGTGTTTGACGACATCAACGACCTGCCGATGGCCGAAGTGTGTGGAATGCGTTTCATGGTGCGTTGCAGTGCCAGCCCGATGTTCGCAGACTACGTGGAGCGCCATGACCTTTGCGACTATGTCACGGGCGCAAATTCAGGCGGCTACCCGGTGCGGGAAATCTGCGAATTGTTGCTCGGGCTGCTGGACGCATACGACGATGTCGTCACATCCCGGGTCGCATTTGACGCTGAGTACAATCAGTATCTCGAAGCCCGGCAATCCGTTGTTACAGATTGCTATGGACAGCAGGATGGCGTGATCGGAAAATCGTAAAACTAGGATCAAGTACGGTGGGAGGACTGGGGGCATGAAATACCCAAATTCGGAATCAAAATCGGCAGCCATGTTTCAGCAGGCGCAGAACGTTCTGACGGAGGGCGGATCTCGCAGCACCATTCGCATCGCGCCGTATTCAATTTATGTACGGGAGGCGCAGGGCAAGTACGTTACCGACGTCGACGGCAACAAGCTCTTCGACCTGAATAACAACTACACGTCGATGATTCACGGCCATGCGCATCCCGATATCGTTGCCGCGGCGATGCAGCAGATTAACCGTGGCACTGGATACTGTTTTGGCAGCGAGGCGGAACTCGCGTTGGCCGAGCTGTTGTGCGGGCGCTCACCCAATTTCGACAAAATTCGATTCATGAATTCGGGTACCGAGGCGGTGATGAACGCAATCAAGGCCGCACGCGCTTTCACCGGCCGACCGAAGATTGCGAAGTGCGAGAATTCCTACCACGGCTCTTACGACTTCGCGGAAGTCAGCCTGGGCGTCGATCCGACAGACCTCGCGGCGGGAGATCCCGTAGCACAGGCGTATTCGAAGGGCACGCCACAAGGCGTACTGGATGACGTTGTCGTCATTCCCTTCAATGAGACCGAAATGGCAAGACGGATTCTCGACGAGAACGTTGGCGATCTCGCCGCCGTCATGATCGATCCGATCGGCCAGGGGCTCGCGCGCATCCCACCCAGCGATGAGTTCCTGGCGATGCTCGAACGGTTCTGTCATGAAAACGACGTTCTTTATATCCTGGACGAGGTCATTGCCTTTCGTGCCGGGCATTCCGGATTGCAGGGGGTGCGCAATCTGAAACCACACCTGACCACGCTTGGCAAGATTATCGGCGGCGGTTTCCCGGTCGGCGCGGTGGCGGGCGACGCAGATGTCATGTCGGTATTCGAGGCCGACGAGGCCAAGGCGAGGTTGCCACACGGCGGGACCTACAATGCCAATCCGGTGACCATGGCCGCCGGGCACAAAGCGATGGAGATGCTGACGACAGAGCAGTTCGCACACCTCAATCAACTGGGCGACGAGTTTCGCAAGGGTGTTAGGGAAGTATTTGAGATTTCCGACACAGAGGGTGAGGTCGAGGGCCAGTATTCAATATTTTCAATGACCCTGTCAGATCCCGCTCTCGGTGATGCCTCTGCCCGCGGCCACATTTATCGCAGCGCCGGACTGCACCGTTACATGGTGCGAAACGGCTACTGGTTGACGCCGGGCATGATTGGTGTCGCTTCAACCGTGATGGACACGGGCGATGTCGCACCGTTTTGCGAGACGCTGCTAAGCGGCATCAGGGAGCTGCGCGAGCAAAAAGCCAGCGCGGCTTGAGATCTAAATGCTAGCCGGCGGTATCCGGCTTGTAGATAGCAGCGAAAATTGCGCCGGCCACCACCAACGACCCGACACCGCTGATGAGCCAGATGGATGCCACGTCGGCCGGAACCGGATAAATGACGTGCGGATCGATCGCCATCGGCCCCGCCATCAAAAAAATACGGCGACCACTCCGATCCAAAAAATCTTTTTTTCGTTTTTCTTGCCTCGCTGTCCGGGTGGTCCCGCTACGCTAGGCCCCCAAACACCCAAGATCAAGGGTATCGGCGCTCGCAATGAGCATTGATCGCAGGCCGCCAGGGGTTTGACTCATCATTGTGCCCGGAATACGCTGGCAACGCAGTGCAAACCAACAGACGACATTTTCTCGCAGGACTTAGTGCTATCGCGCCACTCAGCTCGTTCTCATTGAAGGCATCCGCCGAGGAGGCGGCAACGCCGGACTATTTTGCCGATCTCGGTGTGCGTCCGTTCATCAATGCGATTGGTCCCTACTCGTCGCTCGGCGGCGCCGAAATGTGGCCCGAAGTCATTGACGCCATGGACTATGCGATCAAAAACAAGGCTCGCATGTCGGACCTGCATGATGCTGTCGGCAGGCGTATCGCGGAACTAACCGGCGCCGCGGCCGCGATGGTTACTTCAGGCGCGACTTGCGGGATTATTCTCGGAACCGCGGCCTGTATGACGATGGGCGACGAGGCAAAGATGGAACGCCTGCCCGATACGTCCGGCATGGCAAATGAAGTGATCATATTGAAGAGCCAGCGCTATCTTTACGATCGCTCCATCAGGGCGCCTGGCGCGAAGCTGGTGGAAGTTGCTTCTGCCGCCGACATCCGTGCGGCGATCAATCCGGCGACGGCCATGTTGTTCTATCTATTGAATCGTCCGGATGACGACACGATAGATGTACCGGAATATGTCGCCATCGCCAAACAACACGGCGTTCCGATCCTGTGTGACGCCGCGACCACAGTACCACCGATCGCTAACCTGAAGGGCACCGTGGCGGCCGGATTCGACCTGATCTGCTACTCGGGTGGCAAGGGCCTGCGTGGCCCATACAGCGCCGGCCTGTTGCTGGGCCGGCCGGATCTGATTCAGATTGCGCGGCGGAACGGGTCCCCCAATCATCGCGCCTACGGCAGAAGCATGAAAGTGGCGCCCGAGGAATACCTCGGCATGATGGTTGCGGTAGAGAAGAGCATGACGTTCGACGAAGAAGCGGAATACCAGCGCCAACTCGACATCGTCAATACGATGGGACGTAATTTGTCCGCAATGCAGGGTATTGAAACGTTTACCCGTACACCGGGCGCCGAAGCCCGCGAGCCCTACATCGAGGTTCACTGGGATGCAGATTTGTACAGGATCACGCCCGCTGCAGTGAAACAGGCGCTGCGGGACGGCGACCCGTCGATCGAGATTCGCGCGTTGTTCCTCTCGGACGGACAAGTCCATTTGACAGCCACGATGTTGAAAGAGGGCGAGGCGGAAATCGTTTCCTCGAGCCTCAAAGAAATTCTATTGGCGAGCGCATAAAGAAATGTCACAGCGACGCACCATTCTGCAAATACTCAGCAGCATATTTCCACTCAGTCTGCTCAGTGGAGCATCAGGTTGTGTCCAGGAGAAGCCACCAGCGGAGAATACGCCGGGCCGGGATTATTACCAGGAGCTCGGCGTCAAACCCTTTATCAATGCAGCAGGCGCGTATTCCGCACTCGGTGGTGCGAGGATGCGGTCGCAAGTCGCCGCTGCGATGCGCTATGCCGCGACGCGCAAAGTAAAAATGAAAGAACTGCATGACGCGGTTGGCAAACGTATTGCCGAGCGCGTTGGCAGCGAGGCGGCAATGGTGACCTCAGGTGCCACCGCTGCAATGGTGCTTGGTACAGCTGCCTGCATGACCCTGGGCGACGAGGACAAAATGCAGCAGTTGCCGGACACGACCGGCATCAAAGATGAAATCATTATTCAGAAAAAACATCGCTATACCTATGACCGTGCGCTCACAGTGGCCGGCGGTCGCTTCGTCGAAGTGGAAACAGAACAAGATGTTCGACATGCCGCGAATGATAGAACGGCGATGATGTTTTTCCTGAAGCCGACACATATCGGTGACAATATTCCGGCCGATCGGTACGTGGCGCTGGCGAAGGAGCTGGGTATTCCGAGTTTCTGCGACGCGGCAACAACGACGCCACCGGGGTCGAACGTGGTCGCTGGCGTCAGTGAAGGCTTCGATCTGATTTGTTATTCCGGCGGCAAGGGACTGCGCGGACCTTATAGTGCGGGGCTGCTGATTGGCAGGGCGGACCTGGTTCGCTACGCGAGGGAAAACGCCGCGCCGAATGACGTCTCTATCGGTCGCGGCATGAAAGTATCGTCCGAAGAATACCTCGGCATGCTGGTCGCCCTGGAAACAAGCCTCGGCATCAGTGAGGAAGCCGATTTTACTTACAAACGCGATCGCTTCAATAACATTATCGAGCAAGTTGCAGATCTGCCGGGGGTCTCAACCCGTGTGTTCGTCTCCGAAAGCGAAACCAACGAACTCTATCTCGACATCGACTGGGATACGGACATCATCGATCTGGACCGGCAGCAATTCATCGACGCATTGCGTGAGCAAACACCAGCAGTCGAGGTGCGCTTGCTGTTATTCTCCGGCGGCAGAATTCATCTTTCTGCGACGGTAATGGACGACGGCCAGGACGTCATCGCGGGGCAGGTTATCAGGAAAGTGTTGCTGGAGTACGCCTGAGTTATGTCGAAGCGTAGCTTCGACATATTCCAATAATTACATTCGCACCTGTTCAGCCTGCATTAAGCCGGAGATCGCTACTTTCGAATGATAGTGCTCATTGGGCAGCACACCATAAATTCGAAAGGAACATCTCTCATGAAAAAATTCGCCTGGGCAACATCACTGTGTCTGATTGTTCTCTATGGCAGCGCAAACGCTGACGACGGCTTGTCGTTAGGTGCATCTTATACTTACGTAAACATTAAGGACTCGGACCAGGGATTCTCCTTTGATGCCGCTGACACCGGCTATAAACTGTTCGGTCGCTATATGTTCAACAACGGCTTTGGCATCGAGGGGGGCTACATTGACTTTGGCGACCCGCACGACGATCTGTTTGGCCAGGTCGCGAGAATCGATGCCGAAGCCTGGAGCCTGTATGGCGTCGGCGCGCTTGGTCTGTCCGACAGTTTTGACCTGTTTGCCAAAGCAGGTGTCATCTCCTGGGAAGCGGATTCACTGATCGACGGCATCCCGATCAGTGTTGACGACGGTGAAGACCTGGCGCTGGGAATAGGCGCCAAGTGGAATTCGGACGGCGCCTTCGGGTTACGCGCGGAATTGGAATGGTTCGATGTCGATGACGTTGACGCCGTCTGGATGGCCTCGGTTGGCTTTGAATTAAGATTTTAAAACCGCGAAGACAAGAATGTCCCGCCAGTCGGCGGGGCATTCATGAACACAATGACGTTTTTCCCAGTCAAAATTGAGGCGCCATCAAATGGTTCTGTCATTTCTCGTCCTTTCATGCAGAAATTGCTTCGATTTTGATGGGTGTCCTTAAATTCGTCCTTAAATTCGTTGTGGCTTTTCGTCCCCGTCTTTCGGCGGGTTTGGCTTTATTTTTATCGGTTAAGCGTAGCGAAAGTATGATCAGTTTTCCGGGCGGTTAACTTAATTGCTGCTAATTCCTTTGGTCAATCTATTCCAATGCTTCAATAACAGCGTTGAAGAACGCATAACTTTCAAATTCCATTGAATCGACCCAGGGCTCCGGCCAGTAGCTGAGCTTGACGATGACCACATCGTCTTCCGGTGCTACATAGACGAGTTGCCCGTAGATTCCCTGGGCTTCGAAATGACCATTTGGCTGCAGCCACCATTGGTAGCCGTAGCCGAGGGGGTAGTCTTCGTAAAGGTTGCCGTAGTCAATGGCCTCGCGATCGGCGGTCGTTGCCTCCCGGACCCATTCTTCTGATACATGCTGTCTGCCGTTCAGATTGCCGCCATTGGACATCATTAGGCCAAAACGGCCATAGTCCCTGAGCGAAGCAGCCAGCATGCCGCCGGCCATTTCCCGCCCGACTTCTTCGGGCCCATCGATCATCCAGCTTGCCTTGAATTCCATGCCGGCGGGTTGCCACAGGCGTTTTTCCAAGTAGCTCATCATGCGCTGTTTTGTTGCATTCTCGATGAGCCAGCCAAGGATGCAGGTTTCCATCGTGTTGTAGTTGTATTTTTCACCTGGCTCATGGGCCCGCGGCAGTTCATTCGCGCCCTCTACAAATCGATACTGGTGCTTGAGGATCGAGTACTCCCAGCCTCGATTGAGCGGCTTCGTCAGGTCGGAAAATGAGTAAGACTCTTCGTCCCACTCGACGCCGGACGACATCTGCAGGGCATCGCGAATGCTTACGCCGTCATAGGCACTGCCTTTGAGCGCCGGCAGATACTTCGTAAGTTGATCGTTGACTCCGTCGATATAGCCGTCTTCGATCGCCATGCCCACGAGTGTCGAGACGAATGACTTACCGGCGGACCAGGAAATGAATCTCGAATCAGGCGTCGAACCATTGCGATATATTTCCTTTACGATCATTCCGTCCTTGAGGATCAGTAACGCGTTCGTCCTGGTGCGCTCATTGAATTCATCGATCGTATAGGTTTCCCCTTCCCACTCGTAAGTGACGTTGAATTTGTCAGCCGATGCCGACCGCGGTAGTTGCATTACACTGTCGCCCGGCATTGCCACACGATGCGGGAAGTAGGCATCCGGCTGGCGGAATTTTTCAGCCCTGTTTTCCGGCATCACGAAATCGCGGCGCATGGCTTCCTCTTCAGTGTCGGCGGCGCGGATCACAAGCGGGATGATGCCAGTCGTCATGAGAAGGATTGAAATCAGTGTTGTTGTAATTCTTCGATTCATAATTTGTGTCCTAATTTCTGATTTTTCATATTGGACCGACAGTCGATTCAGGGAGCGCACTCCGCTATTACCGATTCCGGAATGTTCCATTTGGGATTGTCGGCGTCTGAGAAACTGGCTGCATTGAGGGTGCCGCCGCGCCGACGCATCCAGCTTGCGATCGCCTCCCGAACAAGCTGAGTATTACCTGCGATCGGAAAACCATCCTCGGGAATGACCGGCGTAAATATCTCATCGCCGCCCATTGCGAGGAAATCTGTCGTCATGACCGCGAGCGTCTCGTGATCCTCTATTGAGGAACCGTCCGGGCGAGTCATTGTCAGCTTGAGAATGTCATCGTCGCAGGCGGCAAACACGCGAATACCCGCTATGCCGGCACGGCGGTCTGGATTGAATACCTGTCGCTGCAGCACACGCCGAAGTTCGGCGCCGCTTAAATCGAGTTGTACGACAAGATTGTCGAATGGATACATCTCATAGACAGATCCGTAAACGAGGTCGCCCTGTGGCAGATCTGCCCGTATCCCACCCACGACGTTATGAATCAAGACGTCGCCCCCGACAACATCCAGCATCACTTCGGTAAAAAGGTTGCCTATCGCCGAGTTGGGTTCAGCTGCTCGCGTTATCGGAGTTTCCAGATACACGCCGAGTTTTTCAGATTTCAGGTCGCGGGCACGCTGCATTGCGTGCTCAGCAATTTCGAAGACTTTTGTAGTCGGCGAGACGACGCGGCCGCTGTAGCTGGCAACCTGTGCTGCACCGATGGCATCGTTGGCGGCAATGCAATTGCCAGTCGTATTGTCCACGTAACCGCAAATCTGCTGCGGCGGGAATATCTGGCGCGAAATCAGGCTGCGATCGGCACGATCAAAAACATGATCGACCCGGCCAAATGCCCGAGATCTTGAGAAACTCTCCGTGATGGCGATGCCATTGACCTCATGAGCGATTCCCCGGTGTGTATGACCGCCGATAATTTGATCGACCAGGCCAGGCGGCAATTCGAGCGCCAGCTGCATGATTTCGTCGCTCATGTCGCAAGATGACAGATCCAGCGGATCATCGAAGTTCTCGCATCTGCTGCCGGCGTGGGCGCTGACAATCACGAGGTCGGCGCCAGCCTGTCGCAACTTCTGTGCCTCACGAATGGTCGTCAGGGCTAATGGCGCAACACTTAAGCCCCGCGTGTTGCTGGCAATGGTAGTGACCAGCGCGCTTTCCGTCATCAGGCCGATGATGCCGATCCTGATTCCACCGCGATTGATCAGGACGGACGGCTGTACGTTGGGCCAGTCCACCGGCTGCCCGGTTGCCTTGTCGATCAGGTTGGCGGCAAGCAATGGAAAGTCCGCTTCCGTCGCCCTGCGTTTAAGTGCTCCCTGCGCATCATCCAGTTCGTTTGCCGGAGTTGCCTTCGGACCCGCCGGACCGAAGTCGAATTCATGATTGCCAACGGCCGCAGCGTCGTAACCGACAGCGTTGAACGCGGCCACGACGGACGCACCTTCGGTGAGGTTCGACTCGATCGTTCCCTGCCACATGTCACCAGCATCAATCAGCAACATCGCGCCACCATCATCGGCGCGTGCTTCTCGCAAGTTGTTTACGTATCCGCCAAACAACGCCAGACCGTGATTGCCGTCAACTGAAAACAAGGCGCCATGCACGTCATTGGTGCCAATGACAGAGAGGGTAATGGTCGCGTTCTCAACTCGCGCTTGATCGCAGCTGACAGTCAGCAACGCAACGGTAATCGAGACGATCGAGATCAGGCGTTTTATACGAGTGGCTTGCAATACCAAATTCCTCTAATTGGCTCCCCTGCCTTTTACGAACTGACCGGAACGCTCGTCCGTCATCTCTCCCTCGGCGACCACCGCGACGCCGTTGACGATCACGTAGTCGAAGCCCACGCTGTATTGATGCGGATCTTCGAACGTGGCTTTATCGGCGACAATCTCCGGATCGAAGAGCACAAGATCCGCAGCGAAACCCGGCCGCACGATGCCGCGGTCGTGAAACGAAAAAGTACGCGCCGGCAATGAAGTCATGCGGCGAATGGCATCTTCGAGTGTCAACACTTGCCTTTCTCTGACAAAATCGCCGAGCACCCGGGCATTCGTTCCGTACGACCTCGGGTGTGGCTGGCCTCGCCCGTACGCCATGATGGTGCCATCGCTGGCCACCGCGGCATTCGGATAACGAAAGATGGTATCCACATCATCAAGACTCATGTAGTGGTAAATCATCGATGCGCCGTAAATGCTTCCGGCTTCGCCACCTTCGACCATCATGTCGAGAACCGTCTCGATTTCGGCGTCTGTGGTGCCAGGTCTTTCAACGAGCCGGTTAATCTCGCTGATCGTGCGGCCGATATACGATGGTTCCGGCCTGTACTGTGCCACGGTCGCAAATGAATAATCCGGGTAGCCGCCGTCATCGAGCATTGACTTCATCTCGCCAACGAGTCGGGCATGGGTGTCGTCATCGCGTATGCGCGCAGCAATTTCCTCCGCGCCTCCCGAGACCGCCCAGCGCGGCAAATTGATGCCGAGATTCGAACTTGCCCGATCGTAAGGGTATGCGTCGATAACAACATCGACACCCTCGCGGCGGTAAGACTCAACGAGTTCGATGGCATCGCCAATACTGCCCCAGCGTGCGGGACCCTTGATTTTGAAATGCGAAATCTGCACCGGCATGTTGGCTTCACGCCCGACACGAACGGCTTCGTCGATCGACTCATGCAGTCTTTCCCCCTGATCGCGGATATGACTCGCATATACACCGCCATGTCGAGATGCAACCTCGGCCAGGCTGATGACTTCTTCGGTCGTCGCGTAGGTGCCCGGCACATACAACAGTCCGGTCGAGAATCCGACAGCACCATCCTGCATTGCCTGATCGACCAGCGACCGCATCTGTTCAAGTTCCTGCGCTGTTGGGGCACGGTCTTCCAGGCCCATCACAGATCTGCGCACGGAATTGTGCCCAACCAGGGTGGCAACATTAATACCGAGCCCAACAAGACTCCTGTTCCAGGCCCCGATATCGATTTCGGAACCGCCGCAGTTGCCGGTAACAATGGTCGTTACGCCGTCGAGCACGTAATTGTCAGCGCGCGGCAGTCTTTGTAGTCCGTCGCGGCTGTCGGACGATTCGACGTGGGTGTGCACATCGATGAATCCGGGCGCGACCACGCGCCCGGCTGCATCGATCGTCTGGCTGGCATCAAATTTCAGATCGACGCCAACATCCACGATTCGGCCATCGTTGATTGCCACATCGCTGCGAAACCAGGGGCTACCGGTACCATCGATTATGCGGGCGTTCTGTATCAGCAGATCAACCTGATTTCCTTGCGCGACAACGTTCGCAGCTGCGAGCGTCAGGATGGACAGAGCAAGTATTCGTCGTGAAAAGATGTGCACAGCAACCCCCCCTTCATTTCAGCCGTCAGGCTGCTTTTAATTGTCAGTTTAGATCCGGATGCGAGACGTGGAAATGATTGGCGTCCTGGTAAGCTCTCGCCGCGGCCATCATATCTGCCTCACCGTACAGTTTACCGACGAACAGGATACCAGTCGGCTTGCCATCTTCGTCAAAGCCATTCGGCACACTGATACCAGGGTGGCCGGTAAGGGCGGTTGCCGTGGTGTTCGTACTTCCCACATGCGGTGCGACGTAGACGTCAATGTCACGCAGTGCCCTTTCCATGCCCTGCATCATCAGCATGCGCAAACGATGAATTTGCACATATTCAACTGCCGGTAACAGGCGGGCAACACGCATCAGCATGTCTTCCGGTTCATCCCGGTCCTGGATCAGCAGCTCAACCTTGCCCGTCTGGATCAGTTCATCGAACGCTGCTGCTTCGTCGACCAGCAGCATCTGCAGCGCGTCCATGCCTGCATGCTCCGGCAGTTGAATTGGCTGCAGATTGACGCCCATGCTGCGCAGGGATTCAAGCGTCGCGGCATCATTAGCATGAACGTCGGCGCCGAATGCGTCCTTTAAATAGCCAACACGCAGACCGTCCAATGCCTGATTGCCATCCCAGTTGAACGGCATGTCGACGACGGCGAGATCCAGGTTGTCCGGCCCGCGTATGGCCTCGAAGACGATCGCGCAGTCTTCGACGGAACGACACATGGGTCCGACCTTGTCGAGACTCCAGCAAACGGGCATGACTCCATGCCGGCTGACGCGGCCAAATGTTGGCCGCAATCCGCTGATGCCGCAGGTTCTTGACGGCTCGAGAATCGAACCGGTAGTGTCACTACCAATCGAGAACCCGACGAGACCCGCCGCCGTCGCCGAACCCGGGCCGGCCGACGAGCCCCCCGAACCCTCATCGGTTTTCCACGGATTACGGGTCTGTTTGTCGAACCAGCGATCGCCGCGTGCAATCTCTCCGGTGGAAAGCTTGGCCAGCAGCACCGCACCGGCTTCTTCGAGCCGTGAAACCAGCGTTGCATCCAGATCTACCATTTGCTCGCGATACGCCTCGGATCCCCAGGTCGTTCTGTAGCCACGTTTTGCAATGACGTCTTTCGCTCCCCACGGGATACCGTGAAGTGCGCCGCGATAATTTCCGGCAGCGATGTCGTGGTCCGCCCGGGCGGCCTGTTCGAGGGCAAGCTCTTCGGTCAAGGTGATTACGCAATGCAAAACGGGGTCGTAGCGTTTGATCCGATCGAGGTACATGCGCGTTAGCTCTGCCGAACTCACCTGGCGCGATTCGATCAGTTGAGATAAGTCAGTGACTGGCCAGAAAGCGACGTCTTCGAGATTTTGCGGGCGCGTTACAGGGCTGCGTGCGCCACGCACGAATGGTGTTCGCTCGTTGCTGAAAGTCTGTCCCGGCACCGCCGGATTGAAATAGAGCGGCGGCGGCACATTCTGATCGATATGAATGTTTCTGAGTGCCTCGTAGCTGGCGAGGTTGGCATTGATACCGGCGACCATCTCGTCACGATCCGGCGCAGCTATCTGCAAACCGGCCAGGCGCGCCGCGGCCTCGATCATGTCGCTCGTAATGGCTGCCGTGCCACCCGACGATTGCGCCCACAGCGCGCCGGGAAACAGTGTCGAGCCGAGGCCAGCACTTCCGCACCAGGTAAGGAACGAGCGGCGGCGAAGCAGGACAGATGTGGGCTCAATCATCGCTATACTCCCGTGACGATAACGGTGCCTTTATTGAAGCTGGAAGAGAATAAGATATTAAGCTACCACCGGTGGCGACGAACAGGGGAAATTAATGAGTAGCAGACTGTTTGGCGCAATCACCGTGCTGGCGCTGGTCGCCGCTTGTTCGTCTTCATCAGACAATGCCGGTGAAATCGGGCTCAGGGTCGAGCAGCTTTTCACCGGTGGCCTCATAGTCGATGGCTCCGGAAGCGCACCTTTTCTTGCCGATCTTGGAATAAGCGCTGACAAAATCGTATTTATCGGTGAGGCAGAAAGCGCCGGTGTCCAGTCCGATGAGATCTTTGACGTAGCGGGACACTGGGTGACGCCGGGATTCATTGATGCACACAGCCATGCAATGCTGGATCTTGACTACGATCGCGATGCGGCGCCATTCCTGTACCAGGGCATCACATCCGTTGTGCTCGGTGTAGACGGTATTGGAGAAAATATTGCCAGGCGAATGCAGCTATGGCGGGCGAATGGCATCGGTGTTAACGGAATCCTGTTCATCGGTCACGGTGCTATTCGCGAGCAGGTTATGGGCAGGGACGACCGGGAACCGAATGCGGACGAAATGCAGGCTATGCACGGGCTGGTTCGGCAAGGCATGGAGGAGGGCGCATTCGGACTATCGACGGGTCTCTTCTATGTTCCCGGCACGTATGCGTCGACCGAAGAAGTTGTCGAACTCGCGAAAACGACAGCAGCTTATGCCGGTGCGATTTACGATACACATGATCGCGATCTGGGCGCCGTCTACCAGGGAATCGGAGACGAAGCTTCGGTGCAGGAGGCCATACGTATTGGAGAGGAGTCAGGACTCCGGGTAATTTTCAGCCATTTCAGTTTACAGGGCGCGCATAACTATGGCGGTGCTCACGTTGGCGCAAAGCTTGTCAACGACGCACGTGAACGCGGTGTCGGAGTCTGAGCTGCGCATCACCCATACACCGCGACGCAAAGCAATCTTCGTTCATACACGATTCCCGACTGGGCATCGGCCGGCGGTCGGGAAGAAATGATTACCCGATTCGACGATCCCGTTCAATCCGCCGAAATCAAGCAAGCGACTAATGCAATGTTGGAAATCCGGGGTGGCGCGGACAAGATCATGTTAGTTGATCCACGTCCGGAATTGAACGGCAAAACCCTTGCGGATGTTTCGCGTGAGAGGGAGCTGGCACCGGCGGATGCCGTACAACAGATTCTGCGCGAGGATAATGCAGTCGTCATGAATCTCGAGCTTTACGATGTCGATAATACCCGCGTGCTGGCGCAGGAAGCCTGGATGATGACCTGCACTGACGGTCGGACGCCGCGTCCCGATGTGCCGATATCGCACCCGCGAACGTTCGGCGCTTTCGCACAAAAGATGCGCCTGTTCGTATTCGACGATCCGGTCATAACACCCGAGTTCGCGATTCGCAGTTTCACGGGATTGGCGGCCGATTTCTATCGGCTTCCGGATCGTGGTTATCTGCGCGAGGGCTATGTTGCCGACATCACCATACTTGATCCCGAGCGCTACCGGGACAAAGCGACATTCGAACAACCGCGCCTGTATACGGAAGGCGTAGCGCACGTGCTGGTGAACGGCACGTTTGCCGTTCGCGATGGCAAAGCTACCGGTGCAATGGCCGGTGTGGCCATATCACGACCGATGGAATGATCTCTGGCTAATCAACCGAGGCAGTCGACGCTGTATTTTCCGCGGCGGCGACCGTTTCGACAATCCGTTTCTCCAACACATCGTACAGACTTCGGATGTGTGATCGCCGGTCGCTTCCTGGCAAACTGCTTGACGTGGTCACCACCACGAGGTCCAGGCCAGGTGCAATCAGGATGAACTGCCCGCCATAGCCCCAGGCGTAGGCGATTTGCATGCCGGCCATGTCGCGCAACCACCAGCCGTAGCCGTAGTACCTGCCGCGCTCTCGCGATGACTCCGCCAGTCGTTGCAAGGACAGATCCACCCAGGACTCGGGGATTACCTGCTGCCCATTGGCGCGGCCCTTGTTCAGGTACAACTCACCGAATCCCAGCATCTGGCGCGGTGTCATTTCCATGTTATTGCCGCCGAAATAGATACCATTTGGATCGGTCGGCCAGGCCTCAATATGAAAGCCCAGTGGCTGGCCGAGTTCTTCCCGCGCAAACTGCAATGTCGACTTGCCTGTTGCCTGCGTCAGGATTGCCGACAGCAAATGCGTATTGCCGGTGCTGTACATTAACCTCGTGCCAGGCGGCGCACGCAAAGGTTGCTGCAGTGCGAAGCGCACCCAGTCATCGCTCAACACCCAGGCGCCGTAATTGTAAAAGCTGGTGGTCTCCAGCCCAGCCTGCATGGACAGCAGATTGCCAATGGTTATCGATCGCTTCGACGCGTCGGAATCACCATTCAGCATCTCGCCATAGAATTCTGAAATCGGCTGATCGAGTCCCTCGATGTAGCCTTGTTCAATAGCAATGCCGACGAGTGCCGAAATCCAGGACTTCGAAACCGATTTTACGTTTGCCGTTTGCCGGCCGTTCCTGCCGTTGAAATATTTCTCGAGGACCAGTTCGCCTTTGTGGCTGATCAGCAGGCTATGCAGCCGCGGCATCTGCCCGGCGGCATCCAGGGCATCTGCGAACAATGTGTCGCCCGCCGTCGATGGCTCGTTGCCATAAGACGACGTAATACACAGCGCCAGTAACAGGCAGGCCAGGACCCTATGTCCCTGTTTCGCCGACGCCAGAATTTTCATTGTTATTTGGCCATGATCAGGTATTTTCCCGATGTCAGCATAGTTTATCCGAAGTCACGGGGAAAATTTCATGTCGGCAGCAAGCCAGGAGAAATCGGGCGGCGGACTGCACCGGACGCTCGGTGTCACGGACCTGGTGTTCCTGTACATTGCCGCGATTCTAGGCATCCGGTGGTTGTCGACGGCGGCACAGATGGGGCCGTCCAGCCTGGTCCTGTGGTTGCTCGCCGTCGTTATTTTCTTCATCCCTTCCGGGCTGGCAGTCATGGAGTTAAGTTCGCGGGATGCCGGCGAAGGCGGCATCTATCTGTGGGCGAAGGCCGCGTTTGGCGAACAACACGGATTCATTGTCGGCTG
>SMVA01143590.1_pt1 | contig 15903 bp, 11 predicted proteins | sample 2456451 | NCBI WGS metagenome assembly SMVA01 (sample SAMN11095933, study PRJNA526329) | marine sediment metagenome | biome: Marine sediment; feature: Surficial sediment; material: Deep marine sediment; isolation source: Hadal surficial sediment | place: Pacific Ocean | collected 2014-05 | depth...
ATGTGACATTGCCATCTTTCCCGAAACATTCACCAGCGGCTTTCTGGGTGACAGCCCGGAGACGGTGGAAGGCATGGATGGCCCCACCGTGGCATGGATGATCCAACTATCTGCGGAACTTGAGTGTGTTATATGTGGCAGCGCGGCGATCGCCACTGAATCGGGCACGGCAAACCGGTTTTTATGGGTGCAACCGGATGGAATCGTGCATTTTTATGACAAACGCCATTTATTTGCGTTTGGCGGAGAAAATGAACGATATGTCGCCGGCATCGAGAGAAAGATCATCCATTACCGTGGTTGGCGAATCTGCCCGCAGATATGTTACGACCTGCGGTTTCCTGCCTGGTGCCGATATCGTGATGATTACGATGTCTTGCTTTTCGTTGCCAATTGGCCGGAGCCACGTACACCGGCCTGGACTGCCTTGCTCAAAGCCCGCGCGATCGAAAATCAGTGTTTTGTGATCGGCGTCAACCGCAGCGGCTCCGATCCACGTGGACTGAGCTATGCAGGCGGCAGTGCGGTATATGATCCATTGGGTGAAGCAGTGCTGGAACTGGGCTCAGAAGCCTGTAGTGGGGCTGTCACGATAGATTTGCAACGTGTTACAGATATACGAAATGAATTGCCGTTCCTGCAGGATGCGGATGAGTTTGAATTAAAGATGGACGCCGGAACAGGTCTGGGGTGACAAAGGCTAAAATCAGCGTTCAGATAACCACCGCCACAACGTACCACGGGGTAATTGTTTTCCGGTAATGTTGCCCGTCAGTGAATGCGTATCGAGCAATGTCCACAGCATTTCCATACGGGCGTGATCGCGGCCGGCAAATAACAGCCGATCATTGATTTGTATCTCGGCATCCGGCCCTGGCAGAAAAATACGTTGCGCACCGCGTTCCAGGCTCAGACAAACGCAGGGCAGGTCTTCAGCGACTTCACTGCGACTGCTATGACTGATGTGTGCCAGCAAGATCGCGCCTGTTCTGGCCCGAACAAAACGCAAATTTCGGGCTATTTCACCGCGCAACTCCAAAACCCAGATACTGGGTGCACGGTTCTTCAATACATCCTTGAGCCTGGCCGCTGTGCGTTCAGCGAAGTCATCGTCGGATCGGATCAAATGCTGCATGAATGACTGCAGCAAGGGTGTGCTGACAATGGACAGGATTCTACGCGCCACGATCAGGCTGCGCCGGGCCAGTAAATCTGCATCGGAGCTATCAAACAATGCATCGTGCTGACGTCGCTCCTGGCGAGCGATGACAAACAGATCGGGTTTTAAATGATGGGCCGTCATGACGATGGACAGGTTATCGATATCGTCGCCGGTAGCAGCAATGATGCCAACCGCGGTGTCAATACCTGCCTCGGATAGCGTATGCGCTTCAGTTCCCCGTCCCAGGATGGCGTGTTTGTAACCCGGCAGTCTGTCCGGGTGAACATCAACCACCGTCACCGGCATGCCACTGTGTTCCAGTTGTTCAACCATCAGTGCGCCAAATCGACCGACACCGCAAACGATCCAGCGCCCGGTCGGTGGTTTGATCACTCCGCGTAATTCGCTGCCGGGAACGCTGATCAACCAGTCCTGGACCAGGTATTTGACCGGAGAACTCAAGGCCAGAGATACACGCTCGGCAAATATACGATACGGGTTTATGATCGAATCGGTGCCAAATGAAGCCATGTTGTCACAGATACGTTGGTTCTCGCTCCTGGCAAGCACCGCCAACTCCGGGCGCAATAATTTTGTTGTGATGGCGACGGTCAGGTTGACGTGATCATCGTTGGTGGTGGCGATCACACCCTTGCAATTATCCTGGTGCAGACCGGCCAATTCAAGCGTACGCCTTTCCTCTGATTGCCCGGCCACCGCAGGGACATGCGAGTAGCCTTCCTCGAGCATCATCAGGCGTACAGTTGTCTCATCCCGTTCAATTACCACCACCTTGATTCCGCGTGCCAACAGGCCTTTTACGGTCATCGAGCCTGTATTACCAAATCCGCAGACGATATAAAAGGGCTCCTTCAATGCCCTGACCTGTTTGTTGAAGCGACTGCGACGAAATGCCGCCTGGAATTGCTTGTCCAGGATCAAGCCCAGCAGGGTTCCGATTGAATACAGCCAGGCGACCACATTGGGTAATAACAGCACGTAAACCAAAGCACGTTGGGTTGAAGTGAAACTATAAGGAATTTCACCGAAACCAATGGTGGTCTGCAATATCGCCATGAAATAGGCGGCATCAAGAAAACTCATGTAGTACGGATTTCCCGCGTCATCCATACCCGCCACGGAAACCATTGCAACCGTAGAGAAAAAGTAAACCAGTACCAGGATAATCAGCGGCGTACGCATGCGCCGCATGGTCATCCAGACAACATCATTCCTTGGTGCTTGACGTGGCAAGACTGTTAGCTCCGGATTAGCGTCGAATACTGATGGTTTCAGCGATCAATAAGGTTACCGAAACCAGGTTGGCGAGTAATGCACCACCGGACAGCGAAACGATGCGGGATATGGCGTCCCCCGTGATACCGAGGTCGGAAATATTGACGGCCCAGGTCCACAGGCCCGCAGCAATCAATAACTGCAAGTCAGCGACCAGGCTGGTAGCCAGCAGCACGGCGCCCATCTGCGAGCGATCACCAAATTTCATGATGGTGGCTATCAGGCTGACTGCCAGTGCTGCTGCCAGTTCCATACCGTCGTGATGATGCGGGTTGTCAATGTCGCCGAGAAAAAACCCGAAATTCAGGGTCAGCGCCAGAACGATAAAAAAGGCGAACACAACTTTTTCGAAATTCACGGTGGATATACTCCCGGTTTATTCTGTATGGACAATAGTACTCTCAGTTTATTCTATTGCGTCAATTTTGCTGCTACGGTTGCACCTTGATGCCAGGTCGCAAACGACTAATCAGCACTCATGGCAGTTACAAATACCAACGCACCAAAGTATGGCGTATCGAAATAGTGCAACCGGCCGGTTCGAATTTGGCGGTTTTGCTGTAAGGAAAATATTCTTCGCTGGATGACATCACTGGGGTCCTGAGCATCACCGTCACTGAAAAACGAGGGCTGGTTGACATCCAATGCGGTCTGCTGTCGCAGCTCGAGATCCAGGTGAAGATGCAGAAAACGGCTGCGTTTTAGTTGCAGCGTGCCGTCCAACTGGTAATAGGAGCTCATGTAGGCAGCCAATGGGTCTTCGGCCTCGAGTTCCGCAATCATGATATTCGTCGGCGACTGTAGTTGCTGATCAAGCAAGATTTCATCATGTATACGCATTGCCGGGTAGTAATCCGTACGGTTCTGCTTCCAGGCAGCAAAAATTAGTGGTCGATAGCCCTTGCTGGACCTGAGCCTCCTCCACACGCCATCCATGTAGCTGCTTTTTTGCTCCAATACCACCAGGTCATCCGGCAAATCAGTATCGTCCATGGCCGGAAACTTTGAGAAGTTATTAAACGCATCGACCTCGATTGCGTCGGCTGCCACCGCCAGGTTTTCAAAAATGATGATTTCTACCCGATAGGAACCGGATTCAGCCAGCGCGGCACAACTTGTCAGCAATAATAGCAAGGACAGCAGTTGTTTCATGGTTTGAGCTTCTCCAGTATTTCGTTGCTGATGCGAATGCGCTCATCAGCCGATTCCTCTTCAATCAATATACTCAGTTTTCGCGGTCCCTGTAACTTGTAGTCAAAAGGCTGCCGCTGGATCATTTCCAGCAATGCCACCGGGTTCGCTTGCGTGTCATCGGTGAATTCCATGCGCCCACCGGTATCGCCAAAATCAATCCGGCTGACACCAATGGCACGGGCTTTTTGCCGCAGCGCAGCAACCTGGAACAGATGTTTCGTCTGTTGTGGCAACAAGCCGAAGCGATCGATCATTTCAACTTGCAACTCACGCAAGCCGGCCTCATCGGCCGCACTGGCGATGCGTTTGTACAATGTCAGCCGCGTGTGGATATCACCCAGCCAATCTTCCGGAATCAATGCGGAAATATGCATTTCCACCTCGGTATCCTGTTGCAGGCTGCTTTCCAGGTCGACCTCTTTACCCTGACGCAGGGCGTCGACCGCACGGGCCAACAGCTCGCTGTACAGGCTGAAGCCAACCGACTGGATTTCACCACTCTGTTCAGCGCCGAGTAATTCGCCGGCGCCGCGGATCTCGAGATCATGTGTGGCGAGGGTAAAACCGGCCCCCAGTTCTTCAAGCGCCGCAATGGCCTCCAGCCGTTTGCGCGCACTGCGGGTCATGCTGCGTTCATCCGGAATCACCAGGTAGGCATAAGCACGGTGATGGGATCGTCCGACCCGACCCCGTAGCTGGTGCAACTGTGCCAGTCCGAACTTGTCCGCACGATTGACGATGATGGTATTGGCGGTCGGAACATCAATACCGTTTTCAATAATGGTGCTGCAAACCAGTACGTTGAATCGTTGACGGTAAAAATCCAGCATGACGGTTTCGAGCTCACCCTTGGGCATCTGCCCGTGCGCGACACGGATACGGGCTGCGGGCACCAGTTCCCCGATTTTACGTGCCATGCGATCAATACTGCGAACTTCGTTATGTAAAAAGAAGGCCTGACCGCCGCGCTGTATTTCACGTTGCAGTGCCTCACGCAGCAAAGCACTATCCCATTGTGACACCAGCGTTTTGATTGCCATACGCCGGGCAGGAGGGGTTGCGATGATCGACAGGTCACGAATACCTGAGATGGCCATATTCAGCGTGCGTGGAATCGGTGTCGCGGTCAGGGTCAGCAGGTCCACTTCGGCACGTAATTGTTTCAGTCGTTCTTTTTGCCGCACCCCGAAACGCTGTTCTTCATCGACGATCACCAGGCCAAGCTGTTTGAATTTTATACCCCGTTGCAACAGCTTGTGGGTGCCGATGACGATATCCACCTTGCCGTCTGCGAGGTCCTTTAAAGTGGCGTCTTGCTGCTTGCCGGTGCGGAATCGGCTCAGCAACTCGATGCGCACCGGCCAGTCGGCAAAGCGATCACTGAAAGTAAAAAAGTGCTGTTGAGCGAGGAGTGTGGTCGGCACCAGGATGGCGACCTGTTTTCCACCGTGGACTGCGACAAACGCTGCCCTTAACGCCACCTCGGTTTTACCAAAACCCACATCACCGCAAACCAATCGATCCATGGGCTGGCTGGAAACCATATCTTCCAGTACCTGCTCAATGGCGCGTTGCTGATCGGCTGTTTCCTCGTAGGGAAAACCCGCACAGAACTCCATGTACATCGGTTTATCCAGATCGAAGCTGAACCCTTCCCGGGCCTGTCTGCGCGCGTATAAATCGAGTAACTCTGCAGCGACATCACGGACCTTTCTGGCCGCCCGTTTACGCGCCCTGGTCCATTGCTCACTACCAAGGCGATGCAACGGGGCTGTCTCGGACGCCCCACCGGTGTAACGACTGATCAGTTGCATGGACGTTACCGGTACATATAACTTGTCTTCACCGGCATACTCCAGCATCAGGAATTCTGCTTCCCGATCATCGATTTTCAGTGTTTGCAGACCACGGTAACGACCGATGCCGTGATCTTCATGCACCACCGGATCACCGGGCTCCAGTTCCGACAGGCTGCGGATGATGGCTTCCGGATCACGTTCGGAAAGTTTGCGTGTGGTTGCGGATCGCACCCGCCCGCCAAAAAGCTGACTTTCGGTCAAAACGGCGACGTCGGCACCCGCTACAAAGCCCTGTTCCACGGGTAGCACCGTCAGCCCCAGCCGGGCACCGGATGTCAGGAACCCGGCCCAGGACTCGAACCGTTGTGGCCGTAGCGCAAAAGCCTGCAAGGTTTCCGCCAATACTTCCCGTCTACCGGTGGTATCTGCGGCAAACATGATCCTGCCGGCAAATTCAGCAACGAAGGAGAGCAGCGCTGCTGCTGGTTCATTGCCGCGTTCATGGATACGCAAATCAGGTGCGGCCCGGGTATCAAATGACAGCGACCTGGCAGACCGCTGACCGGCATCAAGCAAGTCGATACCGACTAACTCATCCAGCCGGGTCTGGACGTCTTTGGCACTGAAATACAATTCCAGCGGGTCCAGTACCGGCCGTTCCACATCGTGTCGGCGTTGTTCCCAGCGTTCCTGTGTTGACGACCAGAAGTCTACTGCTGCTTCAGCAACGCCGTGCTGGATAATTACCAGTGGTTTTACCGGCAGATAGTCGAGCAGACTTTCCGTTGTTTCAAAAAACAGCGGCAGATACTGTTCTAGCCCCTGCGGGTGTATTCCCTGGCGCAAATCCTGGTACAGGGTGACCTTACGTGTATCGACAACGAATCGATAACGAAAGGCTTTGCGAAAGCTTGCAAAAGAATCATCGTCACAGGGGTATTCGCGTGCAGGTAACATGTCAAAGCGTTGCAGTTCCGAAGTAGAGCGCTGTGTTTCCGGGTCAAACTCGCGTAGTGAATCTATCTCTTCATCAAACAGATCGATACGTAAAGGTAGTTTTCTCCCGGTCGGGAACAGGTCAATAACGGCTCCGCGTACGGCAAACTGACCGGTCTGGTAAACCGGGTCCGCATGATTGTAGCCCGCCTGTTGCAACTGTCTGCGAAAGATATCAATGACCAGTTTTTGGCCGGTTTTGAGTTGAATATTCCTGCCCAGCGCGTGGCTTCTGGGTGGCAGGCGCTGCATCAGTGTCGCCACCGGCACGATCAATAAGCCACGCTCTAAACGCGCCAGTGATGCCAACGTGGATAACCGCTCGGCGATAATGTCCGGGTGCGGTGAAAAGGCATCGTAGGGCAGGGTCTCGTGATCCGGGAAATGAAAAACCGGCAGATCGCCGTCACTGAAAAGATGGATATCCTGTTCCAGCCGTTGTGCCTGGTGATTTGAGCGGGTCACCACCAACACGATGCCGTCGTGCTTGGTGGCAGCAGACAACAGGGCCAGGGCGGTGCTGCTACCGTGCAGACCGGCCCAGGCAGTTGCGCTTGTATCAAAGCTCGCTGCTAGCGGGCTTACAGCACTCATTATCCCGCGTACGACGGCTTGCCGTAGAACCTGAGTATCAGCCAGAGCACGACCAGGCCAAGTGTCATTCCAATCCACCATGGAACACCGAGGGCAGTCAGGATACTACCGGTCAGCACAGCCGTGCCGCCCACCGTTATGGCATAGGGTAACTGTGTGCGGACATGCTCAATATGGTCGCAACCCGATGCCAGCGACGACAGGATGGTGGTATCAGATATTGGCGAACAATGATCACCCCACACCGCACCGGCCAGGATTGCTGATACGGCTGAATACAAAATATGCATGTCTTCCACACCGGTTTGGCCCTGGGCTGTCATCACTGCCCAGGTCAACGGCATGGCCAATGGGAACAGAATACCCATCGCACCCCAACTGGAACCGGTGGCAAATGCAGTGGCTGCTGCGAGTATAAATACCAGCGCCGGCAGAATGAATGTCGGCAAGGAATCACCCAGTATGCTGACCAGGAAATCCGCAGTTTTCAGAATATCGGAGACCTCACCCAGTGACCAGGCAAGAATAAGGATGATCATCGCCATAAACATGTCACGCGCGCCGTGGAACCATGCGTTAACAACCCCTTCAAGATCCATGATTTTTTGACCCAAAGTCAATAAGGCGGCACTCATCATCGAGGCGATAGAAGCCCACATGAGCGCAGTGTACGAATCAGCACTGCCGATAATGTCCTGTAAAGTCGGCTCAGCGATATCGGTCACCGCCTGCATACCCGTGACATACAAACCCACCAGCACACCCATGATCATGACCAATATGGGTATATAAGCGTTGAACGCGCGTTGTGGCACGTCTTCGACCGCTTGTAAAACACTAGCTTCCTGGGTATTTACGTTCACCGCACCCGAACTTTCAGATCCATGTTTTTGTGCGTGCAGTTCAGCTTCCAGCATGGGTCCAAAATCACGTCCGCTGGCGGACACCATGAAAACAAATGCGATCGCCATGATCGGATAAAAGCTATACGGAAGCGTATAGAGGAACAACAGGTAGGCTTCGATATCCAGACCCGGCATCTTGCTGATCGAATCCCCGATCAGCCCGATCTCGTAGCCAATCCAGGTTGTCACGATGGCGATACAGGCAACAGGCGCAGCAGTAGAATCAACAATATAAGCGAGTTTGGCGCGGGATATACGCATCGAATCAGTCACCGGGCGCATGGTATTACCCACCACCAGGGTATTGGCGTAATCATCAAAAAATATGGCAAGTCCCAGCGAGGCCGTCGCCAGGCAGGCATGTCGGGCAGAATCAGCCCAGCGTACGATGTAATTGACAATCCCCTGCATTCCGCCATTACGGGAAATAATGCCCACCATGCCACCGATCATCATCGAGAACAGCACTATCGCGGAATGATCGGGGTTGGACAAGGCGTTGGCGACAAATACCTGGAAGGTATCCAGCAAGCCGGTCCAGATACCGACCAGGCCAAAATCATTGATCGCCCAGGCCCCCATCCAGATCCCCAGAAACAGGGCGGGAATGACACGTTTGAAGGCCAGTGCAACCACGATGGTCAACAGCGGTGGCAAAATTGCAATCCAACTGCCTGCTACTTGTGGCTGGCTATCTACCGCATTCGCCACCGAGCTAAACATCAACAGTGAAATTACATAACATATATTCTTTAATATATTGTTATTATTCATTTATTAACTTCCAGTTATGGCTTTTAAGGCCAGTTTTATGCGATTGCCAAAGACTTTGAACTCCGGTTCAGCCAGGGCATACATACCCAGCCAGGTCTTTTCTGCCTCAATTGCTTCCTCGCTGGCCAGTTGTCGCACGGTTTCACCGGACATCGACTCAGCCAGGCGATCAACCTGGTATTGCATACGCTGCTCCTGTTCTTCATCCGGTGATGGCAGTCCGGCGACGAATTCAAGCCGGATACAAAGCAGGCGGGCTTTTGCCAGCAAAGCATCACTGTTGTCTGTAACTGCATCAGGAGACTGCCCGGCAAGGATGTCCTTGCAGGTTTTATCCATGCTGAGCTCGAGCTCGTCAGCAGAAGTATCAGCCGGCCAGTCCTTACCCACTTTGGTCTCGGTTTTTTTACTGATGCTGCCTTTGGCGGTGCGGCCGGAAACCATCAACTCGTGGAGTAACGCGGATTTGAGCCACAATCTTTCGCGAACAATTTCCACCTGCTGCTGTTGGGCCTGCTCAATCCTTTGCTGGTAATCAGCGACCATCGCCTTGAAAGCGTCCCGCAATTTGCGCTCAGGGTGTTCAATGTCCTTCCAGCCATCCTTCAATCCCTGCACGACCCCCTGTTGGCTGGCCATGTCTTTATCTGATTTGAGAATGTCGCGTAATTCATCACACAATGCTTTTTGTGATGCCAGCCTTTCGCTTTCGGCCGCCCGTATCGTTTCCTGTTGTTCCTTCAGTTCGTCAAATAATGGATCCAGGTGCTCACGGAACTGATTCCATAATTCCTGTTCCTTACTTCGCCACAGGCTACCCGCAGCTTTCCAGGCGGTTTGCAATGATTTGGCCTGGGTAATGGCCTCGCTGCGTTCAGGCATATGTATCAACTGGCTGGCAGAACGGATCAGTTTCATTTTCTCTTTCTCAACCACCAGGTAGTGATCCTGAATAACCCCGTTTGCCTTATCCAGCACGCCTTTGAGTTTTCTGGCAAAAGCCTGGCGTTGTTTCGCCGGCACATTATTCAGATCATGCAGCTTCTTCCGGCCCCGGCCCATGGCCTTGCTGAGCGCGGTCCAATCCTGTGGAACCGCTTCAGCCAGTTGTTCAAGTTCGGCACAAAACGTAGCCAGGGACTGCGCGTGACGTGACTGGATTTCACTGCGTTTTTCCAGGAAGGGCTTTGCAGTATCAAAAGCGGCGTGACCTGCCGCACTGAATTTCCGCCACATCCACGGTGCGGCAGCAAAACGTTTTTCACCGGGGATCTGTTCGCTGTGCTCCAGACTTTTCCATTCTGCCTGCAGGCTTTTTACGCGGTCGAGCAGGGCATCCGGGTGCAGGTCGGCCGCTGGCAGGATTTCCATTTCAGCTATCAGTCGTTTGCGTATCTTGTCATTCGACCAGTGATGCCACTCACGTAACTCGCGCATACGGCCGTGCATTTCAGCCAACGCTCTGTTGATCTGTTGCCAGTCTTTTCCTTGTCCCTTGCCGGCCTGCTGAATTTTCACACGGATCTCAAGCGCCTTATGTAACGCGCCCTGTTCCAGTTCCTCGCTGAGTTTTGCCAGCAATGCCTGTGCCTCGGCTAATGCCTGTGCGCGTTTTTTTGCCTGTCGTTCCAGGTCGGCGTCAAGTTGCTTTTGGTCTTCATTTTCAGGCGGTGGCAACGACTCAGGTGCCGGTGCATCTCCATCCGGTTCTGATTCAGCTTTTGATGCCGGCTTTTCTTCCGCCGATTTGGTTTCCGGCGGCGCGGATTTCACCGCTTCTGCTTCTACAGGTCGCGGCATGGGTGCGGTAAGCCGGTCACAGATCCGTTGATATCTTTCCGCCATATCCGGTTTGACTGCCCGTGCAATACGTTGCCACTCGATATTCAGGGCATCGATGGCCGGCTGGTCTTTTTGGTTTGTTTCGACGGAGATATGTTCCAGTGCAGTACACAACTGCAGGGCCTCGCTGTGTACGGCTTTGGGATCAGATTTCGCCAATAATTCTTTGTGCAAACGCGACTGCAGTTGTGTGTAGAGGGCCTTGTCACGCTTTCTCAGACCATCGATGACACGTCTGAGCGTGGTGTGCTGGCTGATCAGACTGGCGGCAAACTGGCGGTTCTCGCTGTCGCTGTCCTGGATGCAGCAATCTCCTAACAAACCCTGGCGGGCAACTTTTGCCAATGCGGCGCGGCGCAATTCCGCTTCCGGTGCGTGGCTTGCAAGGTGCTCGATCAACTTTCTGTCGGCGGTGCTCGCAACCACCTGCATACGCAACTCCAGCGCAGGTCGCTGTTCATCGGAGGACGCGGCCAACTGACGAATGCGTTCTTCCAGCAATGTCTTTACCCCGTGGTCACTGGCCGTGGCATAAAGCTTCAGTATGTTTTCCAGCTGGTGCAGTCTTTTAATGGCTGCGCAGCGCACGCGATTATCGTCATCGCTGTCGGCGATTTCGACCAGGCTATTGATCAGTTGCGGATCCTGCTCGGTGCTGACGGCTGTCAAGCGTATGTCGGCATCTTTATGCTGCCACTTGGGTTTAAACAGACGTTGTTTCCAGTTCATTACAGGTATTAGGCTGCCAGTTTTGATTGTGTCAGGAAGTGCTGTTCCAATAATTGAAACTGCTCCTGCGGGCTTTTTACCCGCATCAAATTATATAACACGTCCTTGCTGCCAGGACGGCCCTTAAGATACCAACTGATATGTTTGCGTGCGACACGCACGCCGGTGGGTTCGCCGTAAAACCGGTGTAAGCGTGCCAGGTGTTCACACATCACCGTGTAAACCTCTAGCGCTGAAGGTGGGGCCAGTTCTTTAGCGTATTGAAGGTAGTGATTGAATTCGCGGAATATCCATGGGTTGCCCTGTGCGCCGCGACCCACCATCAGGCCCCGGGCACCGGTGTATGCGAGTACGTCATGGGCGTGCCGCGCGCTGGTGACATCACCGTTGGCAAATACCGGAATGGAAATACTGTCACAGATATTGCGGATGGTTTCGTACTCTGCCTCGCCGCGGAAGCGCTGCGCACGAGTCCTGCCGTGTACCGCCAGGGCGGCAATCCCGCATTGCTCGGCGAGCTTTGCAACTTCAACGCCATTGCGGTTCTCCATATGCGGGCCGGTTCGAATTTTTAGCGTCACCGGTACATCTACGGCTGCCACCACTGCTGTAAGGATCTGTCTGACCAGCGGAACATTGGAAAGCAGGGCAGAGCCCGCCAGTTTCTTGCACACTTTCTTAACCGGGCAACCCATATTGATATCGATGATTTGCGCACCGAGTTCGACGTTATAGCGGGCCGCATCGGCCAGCCAATCCGGATCGCTGCCGGCGATCTGCACGGCGATGGGTGTGGCTTCGCCTTCAAAATCACTGCGCCACAGTGATTTACGGGTTGCGCGCAGGCCCGGATCAGCCGCAATCATCTCGGTGACGACATAACCGGCACCCAGTTCCCGGCATAACTGACGGAAAGGCTTGTCAGTGACGCCCGCCATCGGCGCCAGGGCAATGGGATTAGCTAATGTATAAGGACCAATCTGCATGGATAAACAAATCCTTCAGCTCAGGGCATCAAAAATCTGGAATCCGGCCACCCACGTACCGATGGCAGAGCCCAGGTTCGAAAAGAAGAATACCAGCAATATGCGGGTCGCCGGGTTTTTGAACCAGCCTTTCACCGTGGTGACATCATCACGCAGTTTTTCCAGGTCGGATACCTTGGGTTTACGCAGCGCTGACTCCACCAGGCCGGTGACCATACCGGCCGCAACGGCGGGGTTCAATGAAGTCAAGGGTGCAGCAACCATCGCGCTTAAAATTGTCAGTGGATGGGCCCGTGCAATCAACGCCCCCAATGCCGCCAGACCGCCATTGATCACCACCCACAAGGTGACCAGTTCCCAACCGAGTTCCGGGCTGCGCGAAAAGCCGATCCAGAATCCGGTTAAAACGGCTGCGGCGATCAACCACGGGATGAGTTTTGGCCAACGTTTTGCTGGCGGCACATGCGACAGCTTATCCACTTCTGTTTGTGGATCTTCTTGATCCGAGGCCAGGTGCTTTGCAAGGCCTTCGAGGTGACCTGCACCCACCACAACAAGGATTCGTTTCCCGGCGTTATCTACGTTCTCCTGACGCAAGCGTGCAGCCATGAAACGGTCGCGCTCCGTGATCAGTGCCGCATACAATTCTGGGGACTGCTCGGCAAATTCTGTAAAAGCAGACTCGAGGATGTCGCCTTCCTTGAGTTTTTCGATCTGCTCCTCATCAATCTCATCCGAACTGATGGTGCTCATCACCAGGCCAGCAGACAGCATCATTCGTTTGTGCCACGGTACGGCCCGATAACTGCGTTTCAGCGTCGTTGCCAGGTCGCGGTCAATCAGCTGCAGAGGCAGATCCTGCTCTTTTGCGGCATCCGCGGCAGCCTTGAGTTCTGCACCGGGTTCGATTCCAAATTGATCTGCAATGCGTCGTTGGTAAGCACCGAGCGCCAGGTTCGCCATCACCAGACCTGCTTTTTTCTCGCGAATGATGCGATACAGGTCCATGTCCTTCCATTGCTGCTGGTTGGTCATTGCCTGGTGGCGGGCAGGGCAGAGTTCCACTGCAATCGCGTCAAACTCCCCGCTTGTCGCCATGCTGGTCACTGCTTCAACGCTGGCACGCGATACATGGGCCGTGCCGAGCAAGACATAATGCACACCCGCACGCGTCAACTCCCGCATAGGTTGCTCGGTCAAAATCTGGTCAGAACTGGCCAATTCAGGCGCCGTAATGGCCTTGTTTTCAGGTGTTATCGGGCTGTTGGAATCAGACATTCGGCCATACGCGCCCTTGTCAGGACTTCTCAAGTGTAGAAAGGGCGCAAGGATAGCGCAGAAGCGTTATTAATGCCTATTTTTCTAAATCTTTTTCTATTACCACACCGGGGTGCAAAACGCTGAACAAAACCAGGTCATATTCAAAATAGACACTGTATTTATCATAATCCCAGCTCGATATAGGCGGGTCGCCGATTGCAGCGTTGCGTTTGTCGGGTTCACCGTATTTGACTTCGACATCGGTCTTGGTCTGCCCGTTGAGAGGTAAATGCATGCGCCCCGACTGGCGTACTTCATCTATCAGTAGCACATCCGCGACAATGGGTTGAATGGTAAAAGCCAGCATTAATGCCAGAACAATCCGTGTCATTGCTTTTCTCCATATAAGTGTTTATCTGGATTGACCACAATAGCATAAAATCTGCCGATCGCTGCACTGGCGGCTATCAGCGATTTTGTTCCAGTAAGCGTAAATAGGATTGATAGCGCCAATCCAGAATATGACCGGCACTGACCGCTTGTTTGATTGCACAATCGGGTTCGGATGCATGTATGCAATCATTAAAACGACATTCACCTGAATAAGGGCTGAATTCCCTAAATCCTGAAGCAAGTTCGTCGTTATCCAGTTTCCAGATTCCATACTCCCAAACCCCGGGTGAATCGATCAGAAAGCCGCCATCGGTAAATTCGTACAGTTTGGTTGAAGTGGTGGTATGCGTGCCTTTACCGGTTGCCTGTGACAAGGCCCCGGTTTGAATATCAAGATCGGGTAATAGCTGGTTGATCAGCGATGACTTGCCGACACCGGACTGACCCACCAGGATACTGATACGGCCTTTCAGGGCCGGGCGTAATTCTTCAATTCCCGGTGAAGTTTTGCAGGACGTGCGCACCACGGTATAGCCGAGCGCCTGGTAATCCGGCATATGTTTCAAGACCGTTGCGCCGGCTGCAGATTCATCATCAGCAATATCCAGATCGGTCTTGTTTAACACGATCAATGGTTCGATTTCGAGGCTATGCACAGCTATCAGGTAGCGCTCAAGAAGATCTCTGGATGGCAAGGGCTGAGCCGCAATCACAATCGCGACCTGGTCGAGGTTGGCTGCAATCACATGTTGACGCTGACGCTCATCGGCCCTGACAAAGTAGTTTCTGCGTGGCAGTATGGATTCCACCACCAGTGAGGCGTCATCTGCGCGGTTGACCATGACCCGGTCACCACAGTAGGGACGTCCCACGCTACGCCGGTATTTACAGCGCTGGCGCTGACCATCGGCCAGCAGCACCACACCCTGACTGCCATAGGACACCAGTACCAGTGCTTCTTTCGGTTGGGTGTCAGTCAATTTTTGCAATAAGTAGGGTGCATGACTGCCATTGTACCTGTTGAGCGTATTTTGGGCATGGCGCTGAACTACACCGGACGGTATCATGCGCAAAACACCAAATGATAATTTTATGTCTACAGAAACAAATAACCGATTGGTCTGGATCGACCTGGAGATGACAGGGCTTGATACCGACAGCGATACCATCCTTGAGGTCGCAACTATCGTCACCGATACACAGCTGACTGTACTGGCTGAAGGCCCGCTGTGCGCCATACAACATGATGAGAGCCTGCTGCAGGCAATGGACGACTGGAATCGCAGTCACCATTCGGATTCGGGTCTTTGGCAGAGGGTGATCAACAGTCAACATGGCATGCGCGATGCTGAATTGCTCACCATTGAGTTTCTGCAAAAATGGGTCGAGCAGGGCGTCTCACCCATGTGCGGCAACAGTGTCTGCCAGGACCGCAGATTCCTGCACCGCCAGATGCCGGAATTATTGGGCTGGTTTCATTACCGTAACCTGGATGTCAGCACCCTGAAAGAACTGGCCAGTCACTGGATGCCGACCTCGACAGGTGTCTTTCATAAAGAAAACCGCCATCAGGCGCTTTCCGATATTCGTGAATCGATCGAAGAGCTTCGCTATTACCGCAAGTTTATGGGTGAGTTTGGCGGTCTTAACAATTAGGGCAATGAGTCCTCAAAGCCGTCCGTGTATATAACAGACGAGACAATCATTAGCGCGTAATCTTCAACCTCACCATCAATCGCAGCGCCGGTCGGGTTGAGGTTACCGGCAGTGCTGATCCGGAAGCGCGCAAAAGTGGTGCCTGCCACTGCCTCGGCAGGCACAGCGAATTCCAATACATTAACTCCAGCTTGCAATTCCATGTTGGTAAATACCTGCTCAGACACGTCATTCCAGTCACCATTCGCATTGAAATCGACCCACGCATCCAACAACCCGGGTTCTGAAGCACTCACTTCAACCAGGCTCATACCCGC
>SMVA01255590.1_pt1 | contig 15902 bp, 10 predicted proteins | sample 2456451 | NCBI WGS metagenome assembly SMVA01 (sample SAMN11095933, study PRJNA526329) | marine sediment metagenome | biome: Marine sediment; feature: Surficial sediment; material: Deep marine sediment; isolation source: Hadal surficial sediment | place: Pacific Ocean | collected 2014-05 | depth...
ACCGTTCGGCGGCAATTACTTCGACCTGGAGATCGACCGCCAGGAGGCGGCCCGCTACGGCCTCACCGTGGGAGACGTCCAGGACGTGATCATGACTGCCATCGGCGGCATGAACATCACCGAGACCGTGGAGGGTCTCGAGCGCTATCCGGTGAACCTGCGCTATCTACCCGAGTTGCGCGATGATCCGGACAAGCTGCTGCAGGTCCTGGTTGCGACCCCCCGGGGTGGGCACATCCCGCTGGGGCAGCTGGCAAAGCTACAGATCAGGAAGGGCCCCTCGGTCATCAAGAGCGAGAACGCCCGCCTCAACGCCTGGGTGCAGGTGAGCATCCGCGAGGACGAGGTGGATCTGGCCACCTATGTGCGCCGCGCGAAGCAGGCTGTGGCGGAGGAGATCATCCTGCCTGCGGGCTACAGCCTGAAGTGGAGCGGCCGCTTCGAGTACATGGAGCGCGCGCAGAAGCGCATGCAATTCGTCGTGCCGTTGACCTTCGTCATCATCCTGATCTTGCTCTACCTTCATTTCCGCAACCTCGCCGAGGTCTTCATCGTGCTGCTGACCATTCCGTTCGCCTTGGTGGGTGGCGTCTGGTTGATGTACCTGCTGGGATACAACCTGAGCGTGGCCACGCTGGTGGGCTTCATCGCACTGGCGGGGCTGGCCGCGGAGACCGGCATCATCATGCTGGTGTACCTGGATGAGGTCTGGGACCGCAGGGTGGCCGAGGGCCGCATGCGTTCCATGAAGGACCTCTATCAGACCGTCATGGAGGGAGCGCTTCTCCGGGTCCGGCCCAAGCTCATGACGGTGGGCACCACACTCATCGGCCTGATGCCCGTGATGATGGGCAATCCGTTCGAGAGCGGATCGCAGGTGATGCAGCGGATCGCAGCGCCCATGGTGGGCGGGCTGGTCAGCTCCACCCTGCTCACGCTGCTGATCATTCCTGCGGTATACATGATATGGAAAGGTTCCCATATTCGCCGTGAGCTTCGCAGGGGGGATCGCCTGGCGGCCGCCTAGAACTTGTCCTCCAGGGCTGTCGAGCCCGGTCAGCCGGACTTCGGGATCTCCTCGACGCTGCGCAGGTTGGCGAAGAAGATCGCCGGCCGCGAGCCGTCGAAGGGCAGCGCTTCATGGGGAATCCTCCTGGATTGTTGAGGTTACAGGATCCTATTCCAACCGCCTACCATCGCGCAATGGAGCGACTATTTGCTGGGAACCATCGCGTCCCGGAACACAAGTAGATAGATGAAGGGCCCGCACATCAGGGGCAGCCACGTCAGCCGGGGGAACGAAGATGCTACGATCCAAGATCCTGCTGTTCGCTCTACTGTTGCTCCTGTTCGCCCAGCCCGGGCTCTCTCAGGATGTCTTCGGCCTCAAGTCCTGCGGTCTGGACAGTGACACCTGCTCGGGACTGGGCAACAGCTCGAACAAGCCCACCACGCTCTATTCGTTCCAGCCGGGCGGTGCCTTGGTGGAGCACGGAATCGTAGGGCGTATCGACGCGGATGGGCTGGCCTTCTCGCCGGTCCATGGATTGCTGGCCTTCGAGCTGGTGGATAGCAGCCAGGGTCCTCCCAGTGGATCCAGACTTATCCTCATCGACCCGGTGACTGCAGCGAGCACCGCAGTGGGCGGTGTGCTCTCGGGCAGAAACATTCGCGGCGCGGCGTTCGATGCCGGGGGGCAACTCTGGGTGGTGGACACGAACGCTGATGAGCTCCTGATCATCGATCCTCTCACCGGCAATCCGCAGGGGGCCGCCATCCCACTGTCGCTGGGAGGCTCACCGTTCAACCTCGGCGAGTTGTGCGACATTGCCTTTCGCCGTGACGGGTTGTTGACCCTCACTCACGGATCAGCAACGCTGTACGTCCTGGACACTCAAACCGGCGAGTTGACCGAGGTCTTCCAGGATAACGAGGCGGACAACGAGATCGGCAGCCTGCCGACCCACGCCGGCATCGCCTTCGACCCGCTTTCTCCCTTTGACCTGTATGCCTACGACGTGAGACAGCGCGAGGACATATTCCTTTACGAGATCGAGATCGGCATGGTGCGCACCGAGGTGTACTCCGACATCGTGCCCGACTACAATGCAGGTCTCGGAGACCTGGCATCGGAAACGCCGCCGGGCTGCGCCGGGCTCCCGGAACTGATCTCCGATCTGCAACTGGAGACGGCGAATGGCGGGTTCCACCTCGTGCTGCAGTGGAGCGATGAGGCCTCCGCCGACGGCTACGTGATCTTCAACGATAGCGACGGGGCCGGCCCGTTCTTCCACGTGAGCGGGAGTGCCGTCAGCGGCTCTTCGGGGGTCTTCCTCCCGATGCCTGAGGACGACTTGGTGTACATCCTGGTGGCGGGCGACAACGCGTGCGGCATCGGCCCGAAGCACTAGACCTGGCGATGCGGTTGACAGCAACTCAGACATCCCCTACAGTCGCGGTCAGGATTGTCGAACTCCAGCATGAGTCCATCGCGCAACAGCTTCTTTCAAAGGATGCCCACGCGTCTAACTATCATCGCGCTCCTTGCTGGAGCGCTAGCCGGCCTGGGTGTGTTCACCTTCCACTACGCCGAGGGGTTTTCCTACTTCAGCGCCGATCCGAGAGCTTGCGCCAACTGCCATATCATGCAATCGCAGTTCGACTCCTGGCAGAAGGCAAGCCATCACGGCCTCGCAACATGTGTGGGTTGTCACCTGCCGCACCGGGGGCTGGCCAAGTGGCTCGCCAAAGCTGATAACGGCTATCGCCATTCCAAGGGCTTTACTTTCCAGGACTTTCACGAGCCTATCCTGATCAAGGAAAGCAATAGTCGGATTCTCCAGAACAATTGTCTGGAGTGCCATGGCGATCTGGTTCATGAGATCGTTTCCGGCTCCACGTCAGACGCTGACGCCGTGCGATGTGTACACTGTCATCGAGGAGTCGGCCATGGGGCCCAGGCCGGCCTGGGTGGGCCGGAGCGAGCCGAGGAACGGCAAGGTCAGTCCAATGAGTGAATCCAGGCAAAGGCGAGTCTCACTGCCGGTCTTCATCGGCGTGGTTCTCATCTCCGGAGTCGCCACCGCTCTGGTCACTGCGCTCCTGATGAACATCTTTGAGCGCAAGATCGAGGCGAAGAATCCCTTCGTGCGCCTGGTGGAGGTGACCGAGGAGGATACGGATCCAGAGAAGTGGGGCATCAACTGGCCGAAGCAGTACGATTCGTATCTGCGCACGGCCAGGAGCACGCGCACCCGCTTCGGGGGCCATGGCGGAAGTGAGGCCCTTCCTGCGCAGAAGATCGAGCGCGACCCCTGGTTGAAGCGGATGTTCCTCGGGTACGCTTTTTCCATCGACTATCGCGACCGGCGCGGGCACGCGTACATGCTACAGGATCAGGAGAACACAGAGCGCTTGACCAAGCCGCAGAGTGGCTCCTGCCTGCACTGCCATGCGTCCATCATGCCGCTCTACCGTCAACTGGGCGATGGCGACGCCATCAAGGGCTTCGAGAAGACCTACCGTTACTCTTACCAGGAGTTACACGGCATGCTGGAGGAGTCGGGCCACGCGCACCCGGTGTCCTGTGTGGACTGTCACGATCCCGCATCGATGCGACTGCGTGTGACGCGCCCGGGCTTCTTTCAAGGGATTCAGAGTCTGGCGGAGTCGGACGCTCCCGTTCCGAACATGCCCAGCGTCGAGCGCTGGCGCTTAGGCGCTCGCCAGGAACCCTACGACCCCAACCGTGAGGCCTCGCGACTGGAGATGCGTTCGTTCGTCTGCGGGCAGTGCCATGTGGAGTACTACTGTTCCAGCGGCATGAAGCTCACCTTTCCGTGGGGCAACGGCCTCCGGGTCGAGGACATCGAGCGTTTCTGGAACGAGACCACCTTCGAGGACGGCAGCAGATTCTTGGACTACAAGCACAAGGAGACCGGCGCGGAGATTCTCAAGGCACAGCACCCGGAGTTCGAGCTCTGGAGCCAGGGGATTCACGCTCGCAGCAGCGTATCCTGTGCGGACTGTCATATGCCGTACATGCGCGAGGGCGCAACGAAGATCTCGGATCACTGGGTGCGAAGCCCGCTCCTGAACATCAATCGAGCCTGCCAGACGTGCCATCACTTCTCCGAGGAGGAAATGCTGGCGCGCGTGGATAGGATCCAGGAGCGCAACTTCAACCTGCTGCAGCGCGGTGGAGTGGCGCTCATGGACCTGCTGGACGCCATCCAGCAGGCCAAGGCCGATGGCGCCGGGGACGAGCAGTTGAAAGCGGCGCTCGAATTCCAGCGCAAGGCTCAGTGGCGCCTGGACTTCATCGCGGCTGAGAACTCCATGGGCTTCCACGCCCCGCAGGAGGCGGCGCGCGTCCTTGCCGAGGCTACCGACTATTCCCGCCAGGGCCAGGTAGCGGCCATGAACTGGCGCCGTGGCGGCGAGTAGAAGCCGCTTCTACTGCTGTGGGATGGGTTGTCCCATGCGGTGCAGCCAGCGGTAGTGCGACAGCAGGCTGGAACGCATGGTCTTGTGGGCCCGGTACTGGATGCCGCGTTTGCGGCAGGCCTCCTCCACCAGCCGTGAGATCTTCGGATAGTGGATATGGCACACCTTCGGGAACAGGTGGTGCTCTACCTGGTAGTTCAGACCACCCAGGTACCAGGTGAGGATGCGATTGTCGCGGGCGAAGTCCACCGTGGTGCGCAGCTGATGCGCAGCCCAGTTCTTCCTGAGATCCTCGCGTGCGTGGTCGGGCGACGGGAAGTCCGCCTCCTCCACCACGTGCGCCAGCTGGAACACGACGCTCAGCACGACGCCCGTGACCCACAGCGTGCCCGCGTAAAACGCCGCGACCAGCCAGAATGGGTGGAAGAACGACGGGATCACCAGGGCCAGGGAGATCGACACCACCTTCCCGCCCAGGAAGATCGCCAGATCGCGACCATGAGGGCGGCCAATCTTGTGAGTACCCACCGTCCCGCTGGCCCAGTTGTGGAAGTCATCCAGCAACTGCCATTTCATCGTGAGGAAACCGTAGAAGAACCACAGATAGAGGTGCTGGTAGCGGTGAAGGACGCGCAGCTTCTGATCCGGTGCGAGCCGCCCAAAAGGAGCCAGTTTGATGTCGTCATCCTCACCGCTGATGTTGGTGTAGGTGTGGTGGAACGTGTTGTGCTTACGCGCCCAATGAAACGAGCTGGCGCCCACCAGGTCCATGGACATGGCGGTGAGCTTGTTGAGCCACATGCGGTCGGAGTACGCCCGGTGGCTGCCGTCATGCTGCACGTTGAAGCCGATGCCCGCCATGGCGAGGGCCAGCGATACCGCGGCCAGCGAGGCGGACCACCAGTTGGGGGTGAAGAACACCAGCAGGACGTACGAGGAGAAGAACCAGGCGAACATGATGGCGGTCTTCAGGTACATGCGGGGGCAGTCCCGTGGTGACTCACCGGAGTTCTTGAAATGGGCGGCGACCTGCGCGCGCAGGTCCTTCAGGAACGGATCTACCCGTTCGAGTTCGAGTTCACTGGTGTTGGAGGTTTCTTGCATGATGGGTCAGGGTCAGGAGGACAGGAACGCCCCCCGGAAGGTGGGCAGATGAACGGAGCCTCAGTCTACAGGAACCAGGGCGCTTAGTCCAATCCGTCGGGTCGCAGGATGACACCCTCCTGCTTCTTTCCGTTCATGAGCACGGTCAGGGGCCCCGGAAGGCGAATATGGCGGAAAAAGGCCCCGATTTCAAGCGCTGGCTGCCGGAACAGCCAATCCCAGTCTATTTCGCCGTCGCCACTCTCGGGATTCACGGTGAAATAGCCCACATTGCAGGATGTCAGATTATGGAAGAAGTGGGTCCCCTGGGACGGGGTCACGCACAGGTCATGGAAGCCGGCCTCGATGATCACCCGTGCCCCGGCGATCTGATCCCAGGTGACAGGGATGCCCAGGAACGGATCGGCGGAACCCCACCGGCCCACGCCCAGCAGCAGATAGTACTTGCCCTCCGCAACCAGCTTGGCGTTCAGACGGCTGACCTCCTGCGCTGCCTCACGGCTGCGCGAGCGATCGAAGTTCTTGTAGTCCACCACCACGAGATCCTGGAGAGCGCGGATCTTGCCGCTTCCCAGCACCCGATTGCTGCGGCAGATGACGCGTGCCGGGTCCACGTCCTCGAGCCTCGACTCCACCACATCGTCCGCCAGGGCCTGGGGCCGCATCTGCAGGAATCCGAACTCCCGTGGCGTGCCCGCCGGCGTGGACAGGTTCACGGCAAACTCCACCTCCACATCGGAGCCCGTACCCCAGGTGCCCATCTCGGTGAGCAGGTTCAGCAGATCGGCCAGCGGGAACTCCGCGTGCTTCAAGATCGGGGCAAAGGTCACCACCCGCGGGCCGCTACGCGACAGGCCGTCATGGATGGCGTCGTCCTGCACTGAGTACGTGGAGCCCAGCGCCCCGAGGACACCGTCCGCCTCGGCTTGCTCCAGATCGAAGGACGCCACTGCCGCCTCCGGGCCCTTGCCGCGGCTGTGCAGCTCCAGAGCGTAGAAGCTACGCTGCGAGTTGTTGAGCATGTCCTCGTTGGAGGCGAACTGCACCGGCGCGCGCGGATAGCGCGGGCTGAAGCTCAGGCATGCGCGGCCCTCCACCACCGTCTGCCCCAGGCCCAGCGCCACCGAGGCGATGCCGTCCTCGGGGCCCATGCGCCCGGTGGGGTAGAAGTTGTGCGAACGGACCACGCCGGAAAAATCCGGATAGAAGCGGTCACCGTGCTCACTGCCCACGATCTTCTGGATGATCACCGCCATCTTCTCCTCCTCCAGGCGGAAGGGGGTGGCGGCCAGATAGGAACGGGCATGCTCGGAGAACGTCGAGGCATAGACCAGCTTCACCGCGGTGATGAGTTGCTCCAGCCGCACCCTGCGCCGCTTCTCGTTGTTGGGCAGCATGTAGGTCTGGTAGATGCCGGCGAACGGCAGATAGGGCGAGTCCTCCAGCAGGCTCGACGAGCGCACTGCCAGCGGGTAGTGGATCAGATCCAGGTAGGCATCCAGGTCGGCGGCAATGCGCTCCGGGAACGTGGCCTCCAGGAAGCGCTTGCGAATGAGCGCGTTGTCCTGCGTGGACATGGCGAAGTCACGCAGATGATTCTCCTCCATGAAGTTGTCGAACACGTCCGTGCCCAGCACCACTGCCGGCGGCACCCACACCTTCACGTCGGGGAAGCGGTCGTCCATGGGGTAGGTGCTCAGCATGTAGTTGGCGAACGCCAGGCCACGGGCCTTGCCGCCCAGCGAGCCTCCGCCCATGCGGTAGAGATCGGCGCTGGCGTCGAAAAGGTTGCGGTCGAACTGGGCCACGACGCCACGGTCGCGCTCCTGGCGGTACGTGCGGATGGAATCGATGATGTCCTGGCGCATTGCCTCGACGTCGGAAAAGTGCGACATCTTGCGCGTGCGCATCTTCTGGGCCAGCGAGAACTCGGTGCGCGCCTTGAGCCAGCTGGAGAAGTGATCGCGCTTGGCGTGGAACGCGATGCTCTCCGCCGGCACCTTCGGCAGGATCTTCTCCAGGCTGCGTAGATCCGTGGCGCGACCCACCTCGCGGCCATCGGGCAGGTAGAATACGAAGTCCCCGAAGGAGAAGTGGTGCTTCATGAAGCGCAGCAGATCGCTGAGCAGCGTCGGCGAGCCCTTGAGCAGGAAGTCCGCGCCCACCGACTCGGCCAGCTCGCGGTTCTGCGGCACGCTGGACTGAAGCATGAGGGGCAGATCCGGGCGTGCCGCCTTGGCTGCCCGGGCGAACTCCAGGCCCGCCTCGCGCGACAGCTTGCCGTCCTTCGGGAACTGGATGTCGGAGATGACGCCCAGGATGTCATTCTGGTATCTGGAGAAGTAGTCCCAGGCCTCCTCGTAGTTGTCACACAGCAGGATCTTCGGGCGGGCGCGCATGCGCAGCAGCTTCTGCGACACGTTGATGCCCTCGGAGAGTACCTTCTGCGTCTGTTTCACCAGCTCGGTATAGATCACCGGCAGGAACGACGAGTAGAAGCGGATGTTGTCCTCGATGACAATGATGGACTGCACGCCCACTGAGCGAGTGTCGTGCTCGACGTTGCGCTTGTCCTCGATGTACTTGACGATGGCCAGCAGGATACGGACGTCACCCTGCCAGAGGAAGATGCGCTCGATGTCCGAGATGTCGTGCTTGCGCTTGAACTCCAGCAACTCGCGGTTGTTATAGGCCAGCACCACCACCGGGACGTCGTGGCCAGCCCGCTTCACCCGCCGGGCCAGCTCCAGAGCGTTCATGTCGCCCACGTGCAGCGACGTGACGATGAGATGGAACGGCCGTCCCTCTTTCAGATGCGCGAGGGCGGCCTCTCCGTTGTCGACCCGGGTCAGGCCCGGAGTGTGGTGCAGGTTCAGATCCAGGAAGTCGCTGAGGATCAACTCGCTCACCTGGCCATCCTCGGCCAGGATGAACGAGTCGTACAGGCTGGAGACCAGCAGGATGTCGTGAACCCGGAACGGCATCAGGTCGTGGAAGTGTTGCAGTTGGCTTACACGACCCGGATCGAAGCGAGGCGAGCCGGATCCGGACTTCATGGGATCAGACCACTCCCTGGTCGAGCATGGCGTCCGCCACCTTGAGGAAGCCGGCGATGTTGGCGCCGTTGACGTAATTGCCCGGCGTGTCGAAGCGCTCTGCCGTCTCCACGCACGCCTTGTGGATATCCTTCATGATGAGCTGCAGGCGGTGGTCCACCTCCTCGCGGGTCCAGTTGTAGCGCATGCTGTTCTGAGCCATCTCCAGGCCCGACACCGCCACGCCGCCGGCGTTGGCCGCCTTGCTCGGGCCATACAGCAGCTTCTCGTCCAGGAAGCAGTTCACGCCCTCCGGAGTGGTGGGCATGTTGGCACCCTCGGAGATCACGAACACACCGTTGTTCACCAGGTTGGTGGCATCCACGCTGTTGATCTCGTTCTGCGTGGCGCTGGGGAAGGCACAATCGGCCTTGCGATCCCAGAGAGGGTTGTGGTCCTGGCTGGCATCCGAGGACGTGAAGGTCGCGCTCTTGTAATTCTCCGCGTATTCCTTGATCCGGCCGCGCCGCACGTTCTTTAGATCCATCACGTACGCCAGCTTGTCGCGGCTGATGCCCTCCGGGTCGTGGATGAACCCGCTGGAGTCGGACAGCGTCACCGCCTTGGCGCCGAGGTCCAGCAGCTTCTCCACCGTGAACTGCGCCACGTTGCCGCTGCCCGACACCAGGCAAGTCTTGCCCTTCAAGGTGTCGTTGCGGGTGGCCAGCATCTCGGCGGCAAAATACACCGAGCCGTAGCCGGTGGCCTCGGGACGGATGAGGGAGCCACCCCAGTTGAGCCCCTTGCCCGTGAGCACGCCGGAGAACTCGTTGGCCAGTCGCTTGTAGTGCCCGAACAGGAAGCCGATCTCGCGGCCCCCCACGCCGATGTCGCCGGCCGGGATGTCGGTGTTGGGTCCGATGTGGCGGTAGAGTTCGCTCATGAAGCTCTGGCAGAAGCGCATGACCTCATTGTCGCTCTTGCCCTTGGGGTCAAAATCGCTGCCGCCCTTGGCGCCGCCCATGGGCAGCGTCGTCAGAGCATTCTTGAACACCTGCTCGAAGGCCAGGAACTTGAGGATGCTCAGGTTCACCGACGGGTGGAAGCGCAGGCCGCCCTTGTACGGTCCGATGGCGCTGCTCATCTCGATGCGGAAGCCGCGATTGACCTGGACTTCACCCTCGTCATCCACCCACGGAACGCGAAACATCAGGACCCGCTCCGGCTCCACCATGCGCTGCAGCACCTTGGCGTTGCGATACTCGGCATGACGCTCGAGCACCGGGCCGAGCGAATCCGCGACCTCCTCCACGGCCTGGAGGAACTCGGGCTCGGTGGCGTTCTTCGCCTTGACGCCGGCCAGGAACGATTCGGTGAAGCTGCTCATGATCTCTCCTCGTGCGGGGTGGTCCGCGCTGGGTGCGGAGGTTCCCCCGGAAACCGCAGATGTGAAGAGGCGACGGTATCAGAGGGGGCCGCGTCTCGCCATATGGCCGGGAAACCCCGCCAGATGGGCCCTCGAGCCCTTGGACGGCCTTCCAGGGCGCACCGGCACCCCCCACCCTTCACCCCCCGAGTCGGATCCGGTAGTCTGACCCCATGTCCGCGGCCCGCCCCATCACCGACACTGAGCGCAACTGGTACTACTCGGCCTTGATCCTCACCGGCAGCATCATTCTCTTCGGCGCTGTCTACGCCATCGAGATGAACCAGGGCCGCTGGAACGATCACCTGCGGCTGGTCTACCAGCCCTCGGAGACCGTGATGCGCCTGTTCGGCGTGTCCCATGTCCTCATCGCCACGCTCTACCTGCTCACCTCCCGCCGGATGCGCTCGCTGCGCTCGTCCCTGGTGCTGGCGTCGACAACGGCCCTCGGCGTGGCGGTATGCTTCAGCTTCGCCGGCCTGGGCGGCATCAGCCCGCGCCTCGCCTCGACGGCCTTCTTCCTCTACTTCATCGTCCATGATTTCCGCGACCAGGTGTACTTCTACTTCGAACACCACGATGCCCCGGAGCAGCTCAATCGCGATGTGGTGCCGCGTCTCCTGTTCTGGATGCCGCTGTGCGTTGTGCTCACGGCGTTCTCGCTGGTGGCCCTGGCCACGGCGGCCGGGGTGCCCGGAACCGCCGAGTTCCATGGAATGCTGGCGTCGTTCCCGGCCGGGGTCTCCGGAGGCCTGGGCGTGCTGCTGCTGGCGACGGCGGCGTCGCTGCTCCGCCTGCAGAGTTTGTGGCGCCGCAGCGGCGAGGGGGCGTTGTCCGGACACCTGCGCCGGCACCGGCCCATCTACACGGTGTTCGCCGGTAGCCTGTTGCTGGTGCTGGTGGGCGGGTTCCTCACCCGCCACAACCATGTGATCGTCATCCTGCACGTCACCGCGTGGTACGTCTTCTTCCTGCGCCGGCTACGACGGAACCCGCCGCCGAGCCCGCCGCCTCGTCGCCTGAGCTGGCAATGGCTACGCACCACGCCGGCAGGCTTCAACGTCCTGCACCTGGGCACGCTGCTGGTCCTGGTGACGGCCGCCGCCGTGTGGGTCTACGGCTTCCGCAGCGATCCGGACCTGATCCCGCTCTGGGTCGCACTGGACGTGAAGAACTTCCAGTACTGGACCCTGATGCACGTGACCATGTCGTTCTACTCGCGCTAGTCTGCTAGCGCCAGGCCAGGACTTCCAGGCAGGGGCGCTCTCCCTCGGCGGCCGGCTGGAACAGGATCTGGCAGCCCTTCTGCACGGTCTTGCCGCTCACCGGGAAGTCCAGCCAGTGCCGCCCCGCGTCGAGATCCTGCGCCTCCGTGCCGCAATCGCTGCCCACGCGCAATGCCGTCTCCCCGCCCGAGGGTGGCGGAGGGACGTTCAGCAGCAGGCGCACCGAGCCGTCACCGGGGGCGTCGCTCACGTCCAGCGCCGCCGGTGCCACCAGGCAGCGGCGCGCCAGGACCTGCTGGTTGGGCATCTTCTCCGCCGGCCGCCAGCCGCCGCTGAACGCGAAGCGTGGATGGCTGCGCGCAGTCGGCACCTCGACGCTGCCCACCACGTACTCGCGCCGGCCCAGCTCCTCACCGCCCGTGTCCAGCATCCAGCGGTAGCCGTACTCGTCATCATAGAGACCGATGCTCAGCCGGTAGCTCCCTGCCGGTAGCGCCTCGGCCAGCACTGACTGGTAGAGATCGATCTCGTAGCTCTGCTCCTGACCCGGCACCCACGGTCCGGGCAGTGCATGATCGAAGGTGCGCACCAGCTTCTCGGTGGGATGCAGCAGGTGCACGAACACCGTGGGGGTTCCGTGCACCTTGTCCAGCTCCAACAGCGGCTCGAAGGTCAAGCGCAGCGGCTGTGACTGGCCGTAGCCCAGGGTCAGCTGCGTCGGCGTCACCTGTGCCCGGCCCATGGTCTCCGGTCCGCTGCACGCCACGGTGAGCACCGCCACCAGCGTCGCCAGGATCGCCCGTGCTGTCCGGTCTCTGAACACGCTTTCCCTCCTCGAGTCCGCCTATTGTCCCGCCCCCGGCAGATGCGGTCAACGCGTGGTAGAATGAGCCATCTTGTGACGGGCAGGCCCCGTCCCCGCCGCCCCTTCCGGCAGAGGCCGGAGAACGCTACTCCTGCCGGACGTTTCGGGAGAACCTGTGCCCAACAAACGCTTTCCCCTCCTGGCCCTGGCTGCGCTGCTGATGCTCCTGCCGTCGGCGCTGGTCGCTGCGTCGTGGTCGGTGGAGATGGACGGGCAGAGATACCCCCTGGAGGCCCGGTGGATCGCCGAGGTGGAGTACCTGAAGGTGTCCGATCTGGCCCGCGCCTTCGGTGGCCGCTTCCAGATGGACCGGCGCAGCGGCAATTTCATCTACGAGCTGCAGGGCCGGCGGGTCGTCCTGTCCGCCACCGAGGGGCTGGCCTCGCTGGACGCCAAGATCCTCACGTTCAGCCACCCCAACCAGCTGCTGGAAGGCGAGCTGTGGGTGGTGCCGCAGTTCGTGCAGGATGCGCTGGCCCCCATCTTCGACCGGCCCATCGAGCGCCGGGGCACGCGCTTCATCGTCGGCGGCCCGGCGCCACTGTACGTGAAGTTCCGCGCCAGCCACGACGCCGGTGGCACCCGCGCGGTGCTGGAGTTCTCCCGACGTGTGACGTACGAGGTGGACTCGGACTCCCGCGGTGTCCGCCTGCGCGTGCTGGACGCTCCGCTGCGTGATGTGCGCCTGCCCGGCGTGGTGGAGGGCACGGAGATCCAGCGCGTCTTCTTCGAGGAGGGTCCGGAGGGCGTGGGCGGCACCTTCGCCCTGGAGGCCGGCCCCACCTACGGCGGCGTGCGCACCTCGGAGCTCGACCGCCCGTTCCGCATCGTGCTGGATTTCGACCAGGCCGGAGGGACACTGTTTCCGCTGGCCGGACCGCAGCCTGTGCCGCCGCCCGCCTTCCAGCCGCCGCCGGCGGCGCGGGGCATCCGCACGGTGGTCCTGGACCCCGGACACGGTGGCGATGAGCTGGGCGCCGCCGGGCCCAGCGGCCTGCTGGAGAAGTCGGTGGTGCTGGACGTGGCCATGCGCACCGCGCGGCTGCTGCGCGACCAGCTCGGCCTGGAGGTGCTCTTGACCCGGGAGCGCGACCAGGACATTCCCCTGGACGAGCGCGCCGCCATTGCCAATCATCGCAAGGGCGACCTGTTCGTCAGCATCCACGCCAACGCCTCGGTGCGTCCTAGCGCCTCCGGCGCCGAGACCTACTTCCTCGCCTACCAGACCGATGATGCCGAGGCCGTGAAACTGGCACAGCGCGAGAACCGGGCCGCCCGCTCGTCCGCGCCGCGCCGCCCCGCCGCCGACGGCCTGGAGATGGTGCTGTGGGAGATGGCCCAGGCCGAGCATCTCACCGAGTCGTTCCTGCTGGCCGAGACCATCCAGCAGGAGTTCAACGAGGTGCTGGGAACCAAGGACCGCGGCGTGCGCCAGGCGCCGTTCCGGGTGCTCATGGGCGCCGCCATGCCGGCAGTCCTGGTGGAGGTGGCGTTCATCACCAACCGCAAGGAGGAGGCGCTGCTGCGCCAGGCCGACTACCGCGAGCAGATTGCGCAATCGCTGGTGGCCAGCATCGCGCGCTACAAGGCGACCTACGAGGCGCGCATCGGCCTGCAGACCCGGCCGGGCCCGCGACAGCTGAGCGGGGGAGGATCATGACTCGGCCGGGGGGCGGAGTAGCCGTCCCCCTGTTGCTGTGCGCCCTCCTGCTGCCGGCCTGCAGCGGCGAGCCGGAGGCAGAGGAGCCCACCCCCGAGCCGCCGGCGGAGCTGGAGACCAACGCCGCCGGCCTGGCGGCGCCGGTGGAGAGTGCCGAACCGATGGAGCTGCCCGACGCCGGCCTGGAGATCGCCGAGACCTCCGGCCTGGACCCCGATACTCCGCCCCAGGGCGCTGCGCCGCTGCCCGAGGAAGCGGCGCCGCTGGGCGGCTTTCTCTCGCCGGAGAACCAGAAGCGAATCCTGCTGTTCTTCCCCTCGGCATCCAGCCCGCAGATGATCCCCGAGCAGCGCATCATCTTCCTGACCGACACGCTCACCAGCCAGGTGAAGCAGGCGGTCTCCGAGCTCCTCGCCGGCCCCCTCACCGAGGGGCTGTTGATGTCGTTTCCGCCGGGCACCTCCCTCCAGGGCGTGTTCCTGCCCGGCACCGGTGTGGCGATCATCGACCTCGGGCGCGAGGTGCTCGCCCTTCCCCGGGGCAGCGAATGGGAGCAGGCGGCGCTCTACTCCCTGGTGAATACGGTGGTGCACAACTTCGCCGAGATCCACAAGGTGCAGATCCTGGTGCAGGGCCAGGAAGTCTCCACCCTGGCCGGCCACCTGGATACCTCGCGCCCGTTGCGCCCCGATATGCGCCGGGTGGACCGCTTGTTCCAGCGCCTGCTGGATGAGAACGGCAACTTCCTGCCGTACGACATCGGCCCGGCGCTGCCGGAGGACTGGGTGCCGCCCAAGCCGCTACCTGAGACGGATGCACTTGCGCCGTGGACCCCGGACCTTCCGCTCTACGACCCGCAGAGCAGCGACCCTGACGACGAGGAGCCGCAGCCGCTCGAGAGCGAGCCCATGCTGCGCGACGCCCACCGGTCCTGATGAGCGACCCACGACCGCTGGCGGTCTTCGACTCGGGCATCGGCGGCCTCACCGTCCTGCGCGCCCTGCGCGACAGGCTCCCCGCGGAGTCCATGCTCTACCTCGGCGACACCGCCCGCGTGCCGTACGGGACGCGCGCCGACGAGACGGTGCTGCGTTACGCCCGGGAGGCGGCGGCGTTCCTGGTGGCCCGCGACGTCAAGGCGGTGGTGGTGGCGTGCAACACCGTCTCGGCGGTGGCCCTGGACGCCCTGGCCGGCGAGTTGTCCGTGCCGGTGGTGGGCGTGCTGGAGCCCGGCGCGCGTGAAGCCTGCCGGCGGACAGGCGGCAGGGTGGGGGTCATCGGCACCGCCGCCACGGTGCGCTCCGCGGCCTACGCGCGACGCATCCGTGAGCTGCGCCCCGGCACCGAGGTGTTCCAGGCGGCCTGCCCATTGTTCGTCCCGCTGGCCGAGGAGGGCTGGGATGACGGCGACGTGCCGCGGCTGGTGGCCGAACGCTACCTGGCGGAGCTGAAGGCCGCGGCGGTGGACACGCTGGTGCTGGGCTGCACGCACTACCCGGTGCTCAGGCCGGTGATCCGCGCCGTGATGGGCGAGGGCGTCGAGCTGGTGGACTCGGCCAAGGCCGTGGCGGAGGAGGTGGCCGAGCTGCTGTCCGAACACAGCCTGGCGGCACCCGGCGAGCACGATGCCGACGCCGACCATTTCTTCGTCACGGATTCCTCCGAGCGCTTCCGCGAGGTGGGCGAGCGCTTCCTGGGCGCCACCCTGGCCCGGCTGGAGCAGGTGTCGCTGCCCGGTGTCCCGGCGCCGTCGTCTGCGATATAGTCCCCCGGTCTTTCCGTACAATAATTAATGATAGGAGCGACGCTGTGAGACAGGACGGACGTTCCCCTGAAGACCTGCGGCCGGTGAAGATGACGCCGGGCTACATCAAGCACGCCGAGGGCTCGGTTCTCATCGAAGTGGGCGATACCCGCGTGATCTGCACGGCCAGCGTGGAACATCGTGTTCCCCCCTGGCTGCGCGAGCAGAAGTGCGGCTGGATTACCGCCGAGTACGGCATGCTGCCGCGTGCCACCAGCAGTCGCACCACGCGCGAGGCCACCCGCGGCAAGATGGGCGGGCGCACCCTCGAGATCCAGCGTCTCATCGGCCGTTCGCTGCGCGCCGTGGTGGATCGCAAGAAGATGGGCGAGCGCA
>SMVA01008948.1_pt1 | contig 15898 bp, 13 predicted proteins | sample 2456451 | NCBI WGS metagenome assembly SMVA01 (sample SAMN11095933, study PRJNA526329) | marine sediment metagenome | biome: Marine sediment; feature: Surficial sediment; material: Deep marine sediment; isolation source: Hadal surficial sediment | place: Pacific Ocean | collected 2014-05 | depth...
ACGTCTCCCAATCTTGCTGATAGTCGTTCCTTGCGCTTTAAAGCACCACCTAACAGCATCATGGCGATATCGGAAACCAGGGCTAGCGCTGAACTCATGCGGGTCAGATTGCGATAATACTTAGCGGTCTCGCCTTGCACTGGAGAGCGGGTAGCCAATGACCCTGTAAGACTTAAACTCAAAGTTCTCACAAAGTTGCTTATGGTGTATCCGACATGACGGAATATCAGGCTGTCGAATTCCTTCAGCCCTGCTTCTTGATCAGAATCCTTAGCTGCCTGCATTTCCCGCAGGATAAACGGGTGGCAGCGGATGGCACCCTGGCCGAAGATTATCAGGTTGCGCGTGAGTATATTGGCACCTTCAACTGTTATGGCGATTGGTGTGCTCATGTAGGCATGAGCCAGGTAATTGTTTTGACCCAGAATTAAACCGCGCCCGCCATGAATGTCCATGGCATCCTGAATCACTTTCCTTGAATTTTCCGTCATGTGGTATTTGGCAATAGCAGAGACCACGGAGGGTTTTATGTGTTGATCCACGGCGCCGGCGGTCATTACCCGAGTGGCTTCCAGTTGATAGGTATAACCGGCAATACGGGACAAGGCTTCTTCGATACCTTCAAAGTTACCGATGGACAGGTTGAACTGTCGTCTTATACGGCTATAGGCACCGGTAAGTCGGTAGCACATCTTGGCCGTGGCGGTGCTCAACGCGGGCAGTGAAATGGCCCTGCCTTCGGACAGGCATTCCATCAACATCTGCCAACCTTTTCCGGCATAGTCGACACCGCCGATTATCCAGTCCAGGGGGATGAATACGTCGTTGCCCTGGGTCGGACCGTTCATGAAGGCCATACCCATAGGAATATGGCGATTGCCGTGAACTACTCCCGGGTGGTCAGTAGGAATGAGTGCAACGGTGATTCCCAGTTCTTCTATTTCGCCCAGCAGGTGATCCGGGTCATACATCTTGAAGGCGAGGCCTAATACTGTGGCAACTGGCGCTAAGGTTATATAGCGTTTGTTCCAGGTAAGTTTCAGGCCGAGACACTCCTTACCTTGGTACTTGTCCTTGCAAACTATACCCTGGTCGATTATGGCTCCAGCATCGCTGCCGGCTTCGGCGCTGGTTAAAGCAAAACAGGGAACCTCCGTGCCCTTGGCAAGTCCGGGCAGATATCGCTGTCGTTGTTCATCGGTACCGTATTTCAGTAACAGCTCGGCAGGTCCCAGGGAATTAGGCACCATGGCTGTAACAGCAGCGCTACTGCTCTTGGTGGCGATTTTTGTGACAATGCTGGAGTGGGCCAGGGCCGAAAAACCCAGTCCACCATACTCCTGGGGAATGATCATGCCCAAAAACCCAGCTTCTTTCATGTATTGCCAGGCTTCAGGCGATAGATCCTGGCGATGATGGACGATGTCCCAGTCGTTTAGCATGCTGCAAAGCGTTTCGGTTTCATTGTCCAGAAAGGCCTGCTCATCATCGGTCAGTTGTGGCTTTGGATAGCCAAGAAACTCTTGACAATCAGGGTCTCCCTGGAACAGCTCTTTTTCCCACCAGACATCTCCGGCTTCAAGCGCTTCCATCTCAGTGGAATTCATCGGCGGCAGCTCGCGTTGGAAAAACCGGTAGATTGGGAGTGTGATTCGTTGCCTACGAACGGTGTCAGCGAAATAAAAAAAGCCAACTAGAATGAGTATCGGCCAAGGTAGCCAGGCGAATCCCCAACCATAAGTCATCGCCAACAGCAATACGGTAACGGCAGATAAAATGGTCTCCATACGGGCGCGTTTGTAGGCAAGAATCCAAATAACACCTAAAGCGACAATCGACTGTACTAGGGTAACCATATTGGCTCCTTTTGATGTTGCCTACCTAAGGTTCATTCAGCTTTCAGGTCGTTGACCTTAACCCGCTCGCCTTGAAGTCGCGGTGACCACGCCACTCACTCGCAGAAACAGGTTTTCCAATTCGATCCAGGGGTTGTTGGTAGAGAGACCTTTAACGGCGTAATCAACCAATCGAGTCTGATCCAATAAACTGTATACCAGACCAGGGTGCATTCTTTTAAGTGCTCTGGTAACAGCCTGTTTTCGCTTGTAGTTGATTCTAGAAGATTGAACTACGGCGTTGATGCTCTGGCCGGACTGTACTTTTTTCAACATCGGTAGCAGTCGACGTAGTTCGCCACTGACAGCTCCAACGAGTGCCAGTGGCACGACACCTTCATTATTTAGGCCCCGAACTAGTTTGAGAACACGTTTACTATCCCCTGCCAACGCGGCATCAACCAGCGCAAAAGTGTTATAACGAGAACTATCTGCCACCAGGTGCATCACCGTATCCGCATCCAGGTTGATAGTCTGGTTGTTTTCAGGTTCAGCAATCAGTATAAGTTTTTCAATTTCCTGAACCGCAGCCAGTAAATTACCTTCAACTTTATCGGCCAGTAATTGCAAGGCATCCGGTGTCGCGTTAATTCCGCTGCGAAGCAATCTCTGGCTCAACCAGCTCGGTAACTCATCAGCTGATAAAGGCCACACCTGGAGCATGATCATTGACTGGTCCAAGGATTTGAACCACTTAGTATTAAGTGTAGCGGGCTCTATCCTTGGGCTCATGATCAATATGAGGTAATCCGGATTAGGACTATCGACGTATCTTTGTAAGGCCTGCTTGCCGGGTTCTTCCAACCGCGCCGAGTCGAGGCGTAATTCAATCAGTTTTTTATCAGTAAACAGTGATAAGTTGCTGGTGGCTTGAGAAAACAATTCCCAATTGAAAGTTCTGTCGACAGCAAATACTTCGCGATCCTGGTATTCATTGTCACGACAGTAAGCCCTGATTTGATCAGCGCGTTCTTGTAATAACAACGGTTCGTCACCGTTGATCCAGTAGAGGGGTCTCAACTCCTGCTGCAAACTTGAAGCAAGTTGTTCAGGTTTAATTTTCATAGGGCCTAATTGGCGAAGGTGGTAGGTTCAGCTGCCTCCATGCGTCTTAGTACCTGGTTGACCAGATCGCGACGCATTTCAGATTGAATGACCTCAGCTTCCTCCAGGTTTCCAGAAATATTTTCAGTGTCTTCCAGATACACCCGTTGAACGAACAGATTTTCCGGTCCTATCAAAATCTCTTCACCCAATACCAGGCCTACAGTGGTAGATAGTCTTATTTCATATTGCGCTGCTCGGGCGAGGGGGTTAACTGTAACAGGTCGAATGTTTATCTGCTCAGCACTAACACTCAATACAGGGATTCCGTCAGCTGTCTGCTCTTCGCCAGGGTCCAGTAACGACACATTTGAATTAACCAGCGAACGCCGAAGTTGTTGGGCAAACTCACTGTTAGGTTGTTGCAGATTTAAAGTTAGTGAAGAATAACTGGACGAGATCACATCGCTACTACGTAAGGTGAATCCGCAGGAACTTAACAGTGATGTCAGTACTAACATCAAAGCTGTGCGTATTAAATTATTAGACAGCAAATGAAACATTTAAGTGACCACAATATTGACCAGTCGGTCGGGCACGATGATTACTTTCTTAACTTCACCATCACCGATGTGTTTTTGCACTAATTCATGGGCTAAAGCGAGGTTCTCCAGTGACTTAGGGTCGATATCTTTATCCACTTGAAGCTTGGCTCGGAGTTTGCCATTTACTTGTAATACAACCAATATTTTGGAACGAACAAGGGCAGTCTTATCAACCGAAGGCCAGGCCGCATCAATAATCGCTTCCTTGTGCCCCAGGTGCTTCCATAGTTCATGACAAATATGGGGCGTCACCGGAGATAGCACCAATACGGCGATGGAAAGCGCTTCGGTAATAATCGCATTATCCACCTTGTCAGTGTCATTTTCTGCAAACTTATAGACATCGTTGATAAGACCCATCACCGCGGCAATTGCCGTGTTAAAGGTCAGCCTCCGAGCGTAATCGTCGCTTATCTTGGCGAGCGCACTGTGGGTGCTATATCTGAGTTGTTTCTGTGAATCACTTAGCGCGACAGAATTGAAATCCACCTCTTCACCCGGGTTATGACTAGCGACGATTTTCCACAATCGCTTGAGAAATCGAAAGCCACCTTCCACTCCACTGTCAGACCACTCCAGGGTTTGAACCGGAGGAGAGGCGAACATGGTAAACAGGCGAACCGTGTCGGCGCCGTATTTCTCAATTAGGGTTACTGGATCTACTGTATTACCCTTCGATTTTGACATCTTGCTGCCGTCTTTCAGCACCATACCCTGGGTGAGTAATCGAGTGAAGGGTTCATCTGAGCTTACCAGGCCTTCATCACGCATTAACTTGTGAAAAAACCGCGCATACAAGAGATGCAATATGGCATGTTCGATGCCGCCTATATACAAATCTACCGGAAGCCAACGATTAGCACGTTCATCCAGCATGGCTGAATCCTGGTCCGGGCAGGTAAATCGCGCATAATACCAGGATGATTCGACAAAGGTGTCAAACGTGTCAGTTTCCCGCACCGCATCGCCGCCACATCGTGGGCAGCTGGTCTGGTAAAAGTCAGGCATATTCTTCAAGGGTGAGCCACTGGTATCAAACTCAATTTCGCTAGGGAGAACTACAGGCAGGTCTTGTTCTGGAACTCCCACAGTACCGCAGCTTGAGCAATTGATTACTGGGATAGGAGTTCCCCAATAACGCTGGCGAGACACGCCCCAGTCCCGCAGGCGAAAATTAACTTGTCGCTTACCCTTACCTTTTCCATTCAAATAGGTTTCGATTTCAGTGAATGCCTGGTCAAAATTCAAGCCGTCAAACTGCCCGGAATTTAGCAGAATTCCTTTGCTAACGAATGCCTCAGTTTCCAGGTCGCAGTAATCCTGCTCATTTCCAGGGCGAATTACCTGACGGATTTCCAGGCCGTACTTTTTAGCGAATTCCCAGTCTCTCTGATCATGGCCAGGGACTGCCATTACTGCCCCGGAGCCATAACTCATTAAAATGAAATTGGCGACATAAATGGGCAACTGTTCCTGGCTTACCGGGTGGATAGCTTTCAGATTGGTGTCAACTCCCAGTTTTTCCATGATCGCCAATTCTGCTTCAGCCACCTTAATATGGGATTGTGCCTCGATAAATGCCTCTACTTCAGGGTTGTTCTGCGCTGCTAATACAGCAAGTGGATGTTGCGGTGCCACCGCCAGGTAAGTAACTCCCATCAGGGTATCAGGGCGTGTGGTATAGACTGACAACGTGTTGGATTGATCTACAGCCTGATCGGCAACATCAAACTGTAACTCTATTCCCACTGATCGGCCGATCCAGTTAGCCTGCATGGTTTTGACTTGATCAGGCCAGCCATCTAACAGATCAAGGTCATCCAGCAATTCCTGGGCGTAATCGCTAATCTTAATGAACCATTGGGGGATCTTACGCCTTTCAACGATGGCGCCTGAGCGCCAACCGCGCCCGTCAATCACCTGCTCGTTGGCCAATACAGTTTGATCTACTGGGTCCCAGTTCACTTCTGCTTCTTGCTTGTAGACCAGACCTTTTTCCAATAATCGAGTAAAAAACCACTGTTCCCAGCGGTAATATTCTGGTTGACATGTGGTTAGTTCACGGTGCCAGTCATAGGCGAAACCGAGTTGCTTAAGCTGGCTACGCATATAATCAATATTGCCGTAGGTCCACTCTGCCGGGGGTACTTGCTCTTGCCGGGCTGCGTTTTCAGCCGGAAGGCCAAAAGCATCCCAACCCATAGGTTGCATTACATGTTTTCCCTGCATGCGCTGAAAGCGGCTGATCACATCGCCAATGGTGTAATTACGAACATGGCCCATGTGGAGGTGGCCGCTAGGGTAGGGAAACATGGCCAGGCAATAATACTTTTCTTGTCCAGGCTTGTCGCTGGCTCTAAAACTATCGTGGCTATTCCAATATTGTTGAGCGGATGCCTCAACCTGTTGGGGTGAATAATCTTTGAAAGTGTTGCTGCTCATTGCCTAATACATTAGTGAATAATTAAAAACGGCAGAAATTCTGCGGGCTCAAGGATAACCCAGACATGTTGCGACATACAGAGGATAACGGGAAATTGCGTACATTTAACAAAGGGGTCAGTAAAAGGATAGTTAAGTTTAACTTCGGCACTGTTCGATGATGGTAATCACCTCCCCTTTGTGGCGACATTCTTTTTCGGTGTATCCACCAGGGTAGAAGTTACTTTCAGCAATTTAATCTTCCGGCTGTCAGCGTTAAGTACGGTAAATAGAAATGGCCCGATGTTGATCGTTTCATCGCGCTCCGGGATATGTCCAAAATGTTGTAATACCAATCCGCCAACAGTCGAGTATTTCTGTTCACTAAAGCTGGTTTTGAAATGTTCGTTGAATTCATCGGTCGGAGTGAGCGCCTTGACTATATGATTTTCAGCATCAAAGCGTTTTATATAACTGTCGTCATCTACATCGTATTCGTCTTCAATTTCACCGACTATTTGTTCCAGAACATCTTCAATGGTCACAGCGCCGCAGACGCCCCCGTATTCATCAATGACAATAGCCATATGGTGACGAGTTTCCCGGAATTCTCTTAGTAAAACGTTAAGCCGTTTGCTTTCCGGAATAAAGGTGGCAGGACGCACTATATCTTTAATCGAGAATTTTCCAGTATCTTTCTGCAGTAATAACGGTAATAAATCCTTAGCCAACAAAATGCCCATTACATTGTCAATAGTCTCGCCAATCACGGGGAATCGTGAATGGGAAGCATGGCTGACCAACTTAATTATTTCCCGGGGCGGAAGTTTTGCAGAAACTGTAACGAGCTGAGAACGGGGGATCATAATCTCCCTGACTTGCATATTGGAAACCTGCAGCGCACCTTCAATAATACTCAGAGCATCCGCATCAAGTACCTGGTCCTGTTCGGCATTGCGCAGCACTTCAAGCAGGCTTCGGGTGTCCGTTGGTTCATCGGAAAACACCTGTGCGATTTTATCGATCCAGGACTTGGGTCTCGGATCGATGCTAGATTGGTTGTCTGTCATGCTTTGGGATTGCCCGTGTCAGCTGTCAATTTGTTTTCAGTTTGTTAGATAGGGATTAGGAAAGCCCAGCTTGGAAAGTATAGCTATTTCCACCGTTTCCATTTTGTCAGCGCTAGTTTCGTCATCATGGTTATAACCGTTTAAATGTAAAAAGCCATGGGTCAGCAAATGAGCCCAGTGAGCATCGAGATTTTTGCCTTGTTGCCTGGCTTCAATTTCCACCACCGAGGCACAGATGGCGATATCGCCAAGCAGTGAAACTTCCAGTACCGCGGCAGTACTAGCAGGTAGCTCACAAGTAAAGGAAAGCACGTTTGTCGGGTAGTCTCTGTCACGGTAATGTTTGTTTAGTGTCGCTGAATCCTGCTCGGACACTATTCTTACGCTGACATTGCCATGTTCTATAACTGGGTCAATAGCTTCACAGGCAGAATTTATCCAAAACTCCATGTCAGCAGCTTCAGGTACCCAGTGATTCGGGCAGTCATTGGCAATATCAACTGTCACGTTCATGCATTGAACTGTTGTCTTGGTTTAAATCGGAAATATTACGACGGTCGTGCTCATCGTAGGCTTCGACAATTTTTTGCACCAGTCGGTGCCTGACGACATCTCTGGAATCAAAATAAGTAAACCCTATGCCCTCAACGTTTTCCAAAACCTTACTCACATGTACCAGGCCGGAACGTGTACCTTTGGGCAAATCAATCTGAGTTATATCCCCGGTGATTACCGCTGTAGAGCCAAACCCGATTCGGGTAAGAAACATTTTCATCTGTGAAGCCGTGGTATTTTGGCTTTCATCAAGAATAATAAAAGAGTTGTTCAACGTGCGTCCGCGCATATAGGCTAGGGGAGCCACTTCAATAACATTTTTCTCAATCAGACGCGCGACCCTATCAAAACCCATCATTTCATAGAGGGCATCATAAAGCGGACGCAAATAGGGGTCTATTTTTTGCGTAAAGTCTCCGGGTAAGAAACCCAATTTCTCACCAGCTTCCACCGCTGGTCGTACCAGCAGTAGGCGGTTAACTTGTTCCTTTGACAGAGCCTCAACGGCACAGGCCACAGCCAGGTAGGTTTTACCGGTTCCCGCCGGACCAATGCCAAAGTTAATATCTTGACGGCGAATTGATTCTACGTATTGACGTTGGTGCTTCCCGCGGGGCTTTATCGATGTTCGCGAAGTACTGATTAAACTCTCATCAGAATTATCGCTCGATGGTTCAGTTGATGCTTCATCATCATGGGTATCACGCAGAGCAAGATGGACTTGATTGGGGCTCAACTGATGGTCATTTTCTGTAGCCAAGTACAACGCCTCAAGTATCTGACTACCACCAGAAACAGCAGTTTCGGAACCTGACAGCTTGAATTGATTGCCCCGTTGTTGAATTTTCACAGTCAAAGACTGTTCTATTTGATGTATATGCTCGTTGAGTCGCCCACAGAGATTCGCCAGGCGTTGCGCATTATCGGGAAGCAGGGTAATACTTCGGGAGTGAATCTGATTGGCCATGAAGCGGGTATCGGGACCTCGCGGTTACTGTAATGGGGTTAGTATACCAAGCTGATTAGGATTGTAAGCATTTTCTTGCTGTTTTGGAGTCAAATATTGATTTTGTAAAAGCTTTGAAATCGGCAGGTTAGGTAAAGGGCGGTGAAATTGAAGCCTCGATTATAGTTGGCCTCTTAACGAATTGGTGTAGGAATCGAGGATTTTTACCTCGGTAAACTGACCAATCAGGCCCTGGTTGTCACAAGGAAAGTTAACTACGCGGTTGTTTTCCGTCCTTCCCTGTAATTCTCCGGGATCCTTAATCGAAGGTCCGGTGACGAGAATTCGTTGGCTGCCTCCAACCATAGTTTCGCTTATGGTTTTGGCCTGTTTGCTTATCTGTGATTGCAGCGTAGCCAGGCGATGCTTTTTCTCTTGCATTGGCGTGTCGTCTTTTAGATCGGCTGCTGGCGTTCCCGGACGCGCACTATAGATAAAACTGAAGGAGGAATCGAATTTGATTTCCATGATCAGGTTCATCGTGTCCTCGAAATCTTTGTTAGTCTCACCGGGAAAACCAATGATAAAATCTGATGACAAGCTGATATCTGGTCTGAGAGCCCTGATTTTTCGAATAATGGATTTGTATTCAAGCGCAGTGTGGCCTCGTTTCATGGCCGCCAGGATGCGGTCGGAGCCGCTTTGAACTGGCAAATGCAGATGATCTACTAATTCGGGTACCTGGTTATAGACGTTGATGAGATTATTGGTAAATTCAACAGGATGAGACGTGGTAAAACGAATTCGGTCAATGCCATCAATACTGGCTATAAAATGGATCAGAGTAGCCAGATCAATGATTTTTCCTTCGTGGCTCAATCCCCTATAGGCATTAACGTTCTGGCCCAACATGTTAATTTCTCTTACTCCTTGTTCCGCCAGGTGCACCGCTTCGGCCAATACATCGTCCAATGGGCGGCTGACTTCTTCACCCCTTGTGTAAGGAACAACACAAAAACTACAATATTTGCTGCAGCCTTCCATAATCGTCAGATAGGCCTGACAGCTGTCCACCGTGGGTTCAGGTAAGCGATCAAATTTCTCTATCTCGGGAAAACTTATGTCCACTACCGGACCATCACTATTTTTCACATCCAACATTTCCGGCAATCTGTGTAATGTCTGTGGGCCGAAAATTACATCTACAAAGGGGGCTCGTTTGGCGATAGCCTCACCTTCCTGGCTTGCTACACATCCACCTACGGCGATCTTGAGCCGGGGATTGGCTTGTTTCAATTTGCGCCAACGCCCTAGCTGGTGAAACACTTTTTCCTGAGCCTTTTCCCGAATTGAACAGGTATTGAGCAAGAGCAGGTCAGCGTCAGCTGGATCTTGCACCAATTTTGCTCCATGAGTCTCTTTAAGCAAGTCCATCATGCGAGCTGAATCGTATTCATTCATCTGGCATCCGTGGGTCTTGATAAAGACTTTTCTGAACTTGTCGCTGTCTGTAGTGTGGCTCATGATTTATTCGCAGGCTAATTCCACTCCCTCTATTCTACCTCAGGGAGTGGGTCAAAAAAGAGGCGAAAGTATATCAGTAAATTTGTTAAATCTAGGATTAAATAGGAATTTTGGTCTTGAAAAGCATCGCAAAAGCCTAATATTACGGTTACGCTAGCGACTTGTTAGTTTGTGAAAACCCCTTAGCTAACAAATATCACCAACATGAGACTCGGTCAATGAGTAAAACAATGGAAATTTACAAGGTTACTTTTCTAAATAAAGGCAAAGTTTACGAGATATTCGTCAAACAGGTTTACCAAAGTGAACTGTATGGCTTTATTGAAGTTGAAGAGTTTATCTTTGACGAGCGAAGTCAGGTCGTGGTTGATCCCAGTGAGGAAAAGCTGAAAGCAGAATTCAACGGGGTTAAACGCAGTTTTATCCCCATGCAAGCGATTATTCGAATAGACGAAGTAGAGAAAGGTGGAATCAGCAAAATCTCCAGTGGAGACAATATTACCCCTTTTCCCGTTTCTGTTATTGGGGGTAAAACCGATTCCCGGGGCAGTGACTCATAAGCACTACCTTGGGATCAGTTCAATGCTCGCTCAATCGTTGCAAGTTCTACACACACAGTAAACACCCCCATAGCCTCATCGATTTCGGACATCTCCGGGAATGACGGTGCAAGTCGGATATTGCTGTTGTTCGGGTCTTTGCCATAAGGCCAGGTTGCGCCGGCGGGGGTCAACTTCACACCGGCAGCGCTGGTTAAGGCGATTACTTTTTGCGCTAAACCCTCCTGCGTATCAAAAAGAATGAAATAACCCCCTTGGGGTTTTGTCCAGCGCCCAATGGGTGTGCCGTTGATAGTTTTGTCAGCGAACGCCGCGGCCAGGTGCTCAAGTACTAAATCAAACTTAGGTTTTAGTATCCCACGCTGAAGTGCCATGTGGTTTGCAATATTGCTGTTATTTTGCAGAAACCTCGACTGTCTGAGTTGATTAACTTTGTCTGGCCCGATGGTAACGTATCCCAGGTGATTGGCTAATTTCTTAATATTTGATTCGGAGCTGGCAAGAAACGCCATACCAGCACCGGCAAACGTAATTTTCGAAGTTGAACCAATGACATACACATTATCCAGGGTGCCATGTTGCCTGCTTAATTCGATTATATTTGAGAGCGTGGGAGGGTCCTCCACCAAATGGTGAACGGCATAGGCATTATCCCAGAAGATGCGAAAATTCTTACCAGCGATCTGGCCCAGTTTTGCCATTCTCTCCACGGTGGTGTCAGAGTAAACAATGCCACCAGGATTGGAATATTTAGGTACACACCAAATGCCTTTGACCAAAGGGTCGGACTTTACCAGGCCTTCTACTTGATCCATATCCGGACCCTCTTCGTTCAGGGCAACGGGTATCATCTTTATGCCTAATGCTTCACAAACAGCAAAATGCCGATCATAGCCCGGAGCAGGGCAAAGGAATTTTACCTGGTTCCGATCGGCTTCGTTGTACCAGGATTGAGTGTCTGGATCACCGAACAAGTGCCCATAGAGTACGCATTGATACATCAACTGCAGGCTACTATTGCCACCTACCAGGGTCTGGTCTGGTGTGCAGCCTAGGTAATCTGCCGCCAGCTTTCTGGCTTCTGGGATCCCTAATCCTCCGCCATAATTACGGCAGTCGGTGCCGTCTAGGGTGCGATAGTCACCACGCAAAATGCCATCCAGAGAATCACTGAGATTTAGTTGTGCCGTTGATGGCTTGCCACGAGTCAGGTCAAGATTCAGACCCTGTGCTAGTATCCGTTCATAGTCGGATTTTAGCTGTAACAGTCTTATCTCGAGCTGTTCGAATTGCAAATTAGCCTCCTGGCAGATGTAAGTGTGGTTGGCTGTTAGTTGGCTTCGGTAATCAGGCTTTGGATCAGTGAATCAAAAACTTGAAGTGGGTGCGATATTTTACCCAGTCTCTTTTTGAGTGGCTATAGAATTATTCTGACGTTTTCTGGAGAATTAGAAGGACACTCAATGGAAGGTAGCACCCATCCCTATTCGGAATTAACACCAGACCGTGTATTACTTGCCATAGAGAACTTGGGTCTTACTCCTGATGCTCGTATTTACCCGTTAAATAGTTACGAAAATCGTGTTTACCAAATAGGGCTTGAAGGTGGCTCATCGGTAGTTGCTAAGTTTTACCGACCTGCACGTTGGAGTGATGCACAGATTCTAGAAGAACATGCGTATGCACAGGAGCTTTTAGATCTAGAAGTGCCGGTTGCGGCACCCATGCAGTTTGCTGACGGTCAAACCTTAATGCATGACGGAATTTTTCGGATAGCGGTTTTCCCTAAAATTGCCGGGAGGGCGCCAGATCTTGATGTGCGGGATAACATGCTGATAATGGGACGGTTTATCGCGCGCGTACATTTGGTAGGGGTCAAGGCACCATTTTTAACCAGAGAGTCTTTATCGATAGATTCGATGGCGATCGCGTCAAGAGAATATCTGCTGGCAAATAATTTTATACCAACAGAGCTACTGCCCGCGTATGAATCCTTGACTACAGATTTAATAGACAAGATAACTTCGATTTTCAAGGAAACGGGAGCTTTAGCTTCGTTAAGACTTCATGGCGACTGTCACCTTGGGAATGTACTGTGGCAATCTGATATTCCTCATTTTGTAGATTTCGATGACGCCATTATGGGGCCGGCAGTACAAGATTTGTGGATGCTATTGTCAGGCGATCTAAATCAGAAACAGTCACAATTATTAGAGTTGATCGAGGGTTATAATGAGTTCTATGAATTTAGACCCCGGGAACTGAATCTGATCGAGTCATTAAGAACACTACGAATCATCAAATACAGTGCCTGGTTGGCAAGACGCTGGGAAGATCCGGCATTCCCGCGAAACTTTCCCTGGTTTAATACTCAAAGGTACTGGGCTGAGCATATTCTTGAGTTAAGGGAGCAAATGGCAGAGCTAGATGAACCAACATTGCGCTTGATGGCTTAGGCTGTGAATCTTTAAAATAAGTAAAGTTCGATCCAGGCTGGTGGGGGGGTAATTGCAATTCAAGGGTTTTCTAATCGTTTAACTTGTTGCTTCAGATGCCGTTTGATTAGCCACGATACCCTCACCGTCGATTTTATCATCAGAGGTCATATACACATGATCGACACCCAGTTCCTTGAGCCACTTAATCCCTTCAATCTCGGGCTTAAGCATCGCGATCGTAGAAGCTGCTCCGGCCAAAGTACATAGATCGGCACAAACACTTACAGCTCGCAGACCATCACAAGGCCAGCCAGTTTTCGGGTTTAGAATGTGGCTGTAACGTTTGCCCTGATGAATAAAAGCTCTTTCATAATCACCGCTTGAAGCAAGTCCACCCTGCTTAATCGCTAATTTGGCCATTAGGGTTTCTCCACCATTTGGATGTAAAATGCCAATCGGCCAGGGGCGATCATCCGGCAACGACCCTATAACTGCAAAATCACCGCCCAGATTGACCAATCCGCTTTCAATACCAAGATTGCGAGCTAACTTGGCAATAGAATCAGCCGCATACTCTTTTACAATTCCTCCGAAATCGATTTCCATGTTTTCGGGGATTAGGAGCCTGGATTTTTTCCACTTAAGCTGGTCAAAACCTATATGGGGAAGAAGTTTGTCGATTTCAATTTGCTCAGGAACACGACCGGATTTGAAATCCCAAATACGCCTTAACACACCAGACGTTATATCAAACAATCCGTCGCTCTGCTGGTAACAGACCAATGCGTGGTCGAATAAAGAACGGGTTTCGATATCAATTTTAATACCGAGATTATTACCCGCCATTGTATTAATTTCAGATACAAAGCTTTCAGGGTGGTAACGAGAATATTTTTTTTCCAGGCGACTTACTTCGGCGAGCAAATAGCGTAAATTTTTTTTAGCGCCTATTCGAGAGGGTTCCAGAAATTGAATTTCACAGAAGCTACCCATGGCCTGGAAAGGATATCGGCGTAATGCGTCTGTCATGCGAGCGAAGTGTCCTGTTCAGAACGAATAATTGATACCCAGAGATACCCTGAAAAAACCTACCAGGCCTGCGCCTGGTTCATTGACATCATAGGCGGAGTATTTGTCATTGGCAATATAACGCTCTGTATTCAAGGTGAATCCCCAGTCGCCAAAATCCGCTATCAGATTAATCCCCCCACTGACAGCACCAAAAGAAGACAACCGATAATCACTGGATTGATACTCCGATAGCGGCTTTGTAAAGTCGTCAATATTCGTATAAAAATTGGCCGCTGATTGGCTGTAATAACGAATGTAGGGGACTACCTGCAGTGTGCTGCTGACATTTTGATACCAGGCGGTATCCAGTGTGTGAGAGCTGACACCAAAATCGTCATGATAATAACGATAGTTGACATGAAGGGCGGCATTGGCACCGATAAAAAAATGTCGAATTGCATTCGACCAGGCTATCTGGGATTTGTTGTCAGGCCTGACATCAATCAGTTTATAGGGGTCGCTTAAATAACCGGATTGTTCGGTTAAACTGAACGAAGATTGAAACGTCGTTGTTTGGTTGATGATTTGGCTTACTGAAACAAAGCCAGAACTACTACGCTTGTTTTCACTACTAACACGATTAAATAATTCAGCGTCAGTGGGAAAAATTTCGTCATCGGCATAACTGAAGCCTACAGCAACGGTTGTCATTTCACGATTAAAGTTTCTTTGACCACTAAGTCCAACATACCTGGATCGGTAATCATCCTCTTCGGAGTAACCGATATTGGCGCCAATTGTCCCGTTTTCCAGGTAGTAGCTTCCAGTAAAAGTAACTTCGCTACGCTTGTCACGAATACCACTGGCACCGCTGAGATTGACTATGGGATTGCCGTCTGAATCAGCAGTGGTAAACCATGGTGATGCTCCGCTCATTGATTCTTGGTTGGCGTCAAATTGAAAGGCTGTATTTCGGCTGGTTGGCATCAACAAGCGAAATTGATGCACATCGATATCATAGCGTTCTCTTTCACCAAAAGGTGCTTCCTTGCGTGAGAGTTCATCTTCTTGATAATTACTGAACTTGTAAGAGAGCGTAGATTGAACTGGTGGGCTGTCGGCAGTTGCAATACCTGGTAAGGCTAAGGCCGTTGCTGATAAGGCGATCAGGCTGCGAGAGCATGGCTTTTTCACATTCCTTTTCATGGGCTTTTCGGTTGTGGTTGCTACGATTAATACCACCTTTGATGACAGTAACGCTTCGCATTAGTTCGTTCAATTGCAACCGCAACCGCCGCCTGCTGCACTATTGCCACCTGAAGAGGCTTCCTTGCTATAAAATATGTGTTTGTTCAAATCCGCTTCCAGGCCATCTGTTTGCCAGGCCATTTCCGGTTGGGCCAGACGTCCCCTTTCCCAAGGTTGAACCTGGGTGCAGTTGGTTAATATTGTGCATGACAGCAGCAAAATTAATTTCAACGGGAATCTCGCCATTCTATTCACTGAGCAATCCTTATTTCATCAGGATGATTTTACAGGGTTTGCAACAGGGAACGGATTTCTTCTTCAATCAGCTCGACATCGCCATCGCGAAACCCTTCGTGTACCAGTTGTATCACGCCATCAGCATCAATCAGGTAAGAAGTCGGCATACCGTAAACTTCATAAAGTGTCGAGATATCACCGTCAGGGTCAGCTGGGATTTTAAAATCCAGTGGCGTATCAAGCAGAAAATCCAGGCCGTCTTCGATTGGATTGTCAATGTTAATCCCTACCACTTCTAAACCCTGGTCTTTGTACTTTGCATAAAGCTCATTATAAAGAGGCAG
>SMVA01174315.1_pt1 | contig 15889 bp, 11 predicted proteins | sample 2456451 | NCBI WGS metagenome assembly SMVA01 (sample SAMN11095933, study PRJNA526329) | marine sediment metagenome | biome: Marine sediment; feature: Surficial sediment; material: Deep marine sediment; isolation source: Hadal surficial sediment | place: Pacific Ocean | collected 2014-05 | depth...
ACCAAAGAGGGTCCGAGACCAATCTGCATTTTTATTGGCTCGGTTGATGCCTCCGACCCTGAAGCCCTCCGTGTAAAGCCCATACACCATCTTGTCGTTATCGATGTTGTAGGCGATGCTCATCTTCGGCACGAATTCAGAAAGTGTTCTGGTTTGAACGATGTCATTGCCTATCCAGCGTGGTTGGATAAAGCCACCTGTTGCCCTGCCGTCGCCGTCGGTATGTGCCGCTACGTACTTGATGTACAACTTGTCGTTCGTGGTTTCAAACCAACGGCCACCGAACGTGACATCCACGGCGTCGGTCGCGTGCCAGGTTACCTCACCGAACACGGCTTTTTGTTCCCAGTCGGTGTCATCACGGGAGTCCCAGTAATGGTCAGCAAGCCCCTCAGCGACGACGGCGGCTGCAGGCGCATACGGGGCTATACCCGCAGTGCCACCTCCCGGCGCTAATCCGTTTACAATCCACGAATAGGACAAAGAATCCTGATAAGGCGTGATTGAGCTCTTCATCCAGATAGAATTCCAGGAATCGTTGGCGTCCTCATAGTAAAGGCCAGCCAGCCAGTCGAAACGCTCGCCCTGGTGCGTCAGCCGGATTTCCTGCGAAAACCTGTCCTGCCATTCCGGTCCTGCGCCAATGCCGGGCATATCCGGCAGCTTCGTTACGTCACCGGAAGGGCTGCCCGCCGCCGGGCTTGGACAGTAAAGCGGATAATAGACGATCCGGCCGGTGGCAGGATTCTCCCAGTCGTATTGATAGCCTGACCACGTACCGTCAGCCGGGCCCGCATCTCCACAATAATTTGACAGGTAGTACTTGTAGTACAGCGTATTGTCGATCACGAAGGTGCGTTGATTCTCGAAATAGCTCGTCGACGATACGATCTGGGCGAAGCCAAGATCACCCTCAATCAAGAGCGACGATACATCCCACTCGGAGCGTGAGGTGTTCTTAACGAAACTTATAGTCTGCAGATCGCCAACGAACGGGTTGTAGGCGTTATTGCCCTGCGAATTGGTATCTCCGTAGTTGTACGAAGCTGTCGCCGCCCAACGGTCGTTGATTTCCCAGCGCGCTGAGATTCTGAAAATTGAAAAATCGACCGAATTCCAGTTCTCCTCAGCTACGTCACCATTTAGATGGCTGCCCCATTCGGATCGGGTGCCGCTGGGGGCGGTGCCGCTGAAGTTATCGGGCATGTGCCCCAATACATTGTCAATGAAGCCGCCATCTGTTGCTGACAGTGCAGCCAGACGGATAGCAAATACGTCCTCGATTAACGGTACGTTGAACACAGCGGTAATGTTGTGGCTCCGGTCGCTCGTTGAGCCAGTGCTGATAGAGACTTCAGCGCTCCCCTCGAAAGCGCTGGTATCCGGCTTATTGGTGATATAGCGCAGGGTACCGGCTTGTGCGGCGGCGCCAAACAGCGTGCCCTGTGGTCCCGCCAATGCTTCCACGCGCTGGACATCGAGCATGCGAAGGTCGGGACTCGAGCCGTCTGTCGCCGTGAGGGGTATCTCGTCGAGGTAGATTGACGAGCTTTGCCGGCCGGTGAAGCCGCCAGTCGTCGTGTTAACACCGCGGAAGACGATAAAGTTACTGCCCCCCGTATTAAAATTGATGAAGTTTACGCTTGGCAGCAATCGCACGTAGTCTTCTGTATTCAGGGCGCCCATTTCCTTGAGCATAGCCTCGGGGAGAGCGTGAATACTGGCCGGGATTTTTTGCAGATCTTGATCGCGTTTAGTCGCCGTAACGATGATTACGTCGAGTACGTCACTTGCGTCCTCTTCCTGTGCCAGGACGGCTGCTGGTGCTGCAAGCGCGGCAGATACAGCGGCTGCGATCGGGCTGATGCAATACTGACTCTTGTTGCTCATCTTCAACTCCCCCGGGGCTGATGAATTGAGGCACCTAACAGTCTTCGGATCTGTGACCGCTAGGTGAAATCCGACCTGATTATAAGCACGAAGCTGACGATATTACAATTCAAGTTTGTCTCATATTCTATAATGTATAACGAAGATCACAAGCAGCAATAGATTAACCAACTGAAATTTCAGCCATTGGTGTACATTGTATAGTTTTCGACAGGGGGACCGTAGGAGGCTTCGCCCAGGCTCAAACGGCGGGACCGCCCAGGCAGGCGGGACGGTCGCTCTCAGGCAATTTAGCCAGCAAGGGCTCGAGCACCTCGATCAAGGGTCCTAAATGCGACTCGTAGTGTCGCCAGGTATGGACAGCACTGCTGTATATCGGGCGCCGCACCTGCTCCGAACTCGCCGTTTTCACCGATCGGCTGGTTTCATAATATCTGAGGCATGACTCTTCCCACTCGAGCTGGCAGTACTCAAGGATCCGCCTGACCTGGCCCTCGAGGTCGGCAACGACGTCCTCGTAATGGACGTCAAGCACCTTGCCAGGCAGAACTTCGTGCCAGTGATTCATCAGCCGCTGATACTGCAGGTAATATTCGCCAAGTTCTACCAGGTCATAGGTAAACGACTGTCCCTGGGCGAATAGCTGCTTGTAGCTGCCAAAGCAACTATCCAGTGGGTGACGCCGGGCGTTGATGATTTTTGCGTTAGGCAGAATCAGGTGCAGTAAGCCCACGTGCAGGAAGTTATTCGGATTCTTATCCGTAAAAAACGGACGATCGCCGCGATGCCGGCGGGTGCGCTCGATATACTCACTGCCAAGGCCTCTGTACTCGTCTGCGTCAAGCTTCGTTAATGATATCGGGTAGCGAGCGCTGGGGCTGGGGTCAGCCAATTTCCGGTTGGACCGGATCGTTAATCCCAGGTCAGGCAACTCGTGCGTTCCATCCACCCTGGAGTGACTGGACAGGATCTGCTCCAGCAGCGTTGAACCTGACCTTGGCAGGCCAACAATAAAAATCGGGGCGGGCTCGGGGTCGCCATGCCCTGTGTGGTTTTCAAGAAACTGCTGCGCAAACACCTCGATCGCCAGGTCGATCCTCTCTTCGTTATCGACACGGTCATAAAACTCCTGCTCGCGCTGCAGCACATTGCCGCGCTCAATGAACTCGAACGAACGGTCATACTCCTTGCGACCCCCGAACTCGAGGCCAAGCGCATTGTTCAATTGCACCTGACCCTCGGGGGGGATGCGCTCATCGCCGACCAACGCCAGCATGTCGTCAACTTCCGAATCCTCGAAACGGAACGTCTTCATATTCGCAAGGCTCCAGTACGCCTCGGCATGCAGCGGGTCCGCCTTTATGCTTCTTCGAAAAGCAGCAATTGCTCCATCCTGGTCTCCAAAGTTGCGACACGCGTTTCCTTTGCCGCACAGGGCCCCAACATGATTCGGTGCAATTTCAAGAGCTTTGTCATAAGACTCGACTGAATCCTGGTGATGCCCGGCAGATGCGGAGGCAACCGCCAGCCAAATGTGCCCGTCGGGTGCGCGAGGTTGCAGCTTTATAAGCCTCTTCGCATTCCTGATACCGTCATCAAATTTCTCCTGCTTGAACTGCACACTGCAAAGGTCGGCCCAGGCAGGGATGAAATCGGGTGCCACCTTGACTGCCTGCTGCAACAGCGGTTCCGCGTCGGCGTACCGTTCTTGCTGAACGCCGAGTCGAGCCCACAAGCGCATCGCCGAAACATTATCGGGATGGCGAGTCAGAATTTGACGGTAAATTTGCTCCGCTTCGGCAAATTTCTCTTCCTTCTCCAACTTGGCTGCTTCGGCAATGTCCTGGTTATCCTGGCTGAGTTTCATGAACTCGCCCTTCAATTCATCTGCCTCTTCCACACGGCCCATGTACATGAACACCTGTCCGAGTTTCAGACGTGCGCGTTGCCGCTTGGGGTCGAGTTTCAGGGTCCGCTGAAAAGCGTCGGCCGCGGCGGGCAAGTCGCCTTTCGCAAACAGCAGCTCGCCGAGTACTTCGTATGCGCGCGCAACCTCCGGATCGAAGGACAGTGCACTTTCGATTCGCGCGTTAGCATCATCGAATCGACGGAGTTTGATCAGCGCTCGGGCCGACAGGCACAGGAGGTTGACGTCGTCCGGATACTGGTCCAGCGCATCGGCGCAAATGGCCTCCGCGGATTCGGCCTCGCCGGTCTGCAGAAACTTCTGTGCCTGCTCAAACAGTTTTTCTAGGGCGATTGCATGCTCGGACCATTTCATGGGGAAACGAACTCCTCTGGACTTGGCGACGTGCGTACGTTACCGCACTACATTGGACGCACGCCAGAGGCGTCGATCGCGGCCGGTACCGTTTCAGGCTTACCCAACGTCAACAGGTTGGCACCGGACACACCGGGAATCGTCGTCAGTTCCTGCAGCAATTCGGCACAAATATCGATGCCCTCGCGTTCCGGATCGGACGCCTGCTCCATGCGCTCGATAATTGGCTCCGGCACCAGTGCGCCCTTCACGTTATCCCGCACCCAGCGCGCTGCCTCGGCGGACGGCAACGGTGATAACGCCATGATGAAGTTGACCCTGTGAGTCAATTTTGATGCAACAATGCGGGCCATGTAATTGCGCAGCACGTCCATATCGAAGCATATCTGCAACTGAACAAAGTTGGTGCCGGCATCGCATTTTCGGATGAGGTTCTTAGGCGTCCAGTCGGCATCCGGATCGAATATTTCAGCGTTGGCGCCAACAAGAAAATCGGAGGTCAGCGAAGCGTCTTCGTCCTGCTTCAAATTCTGTATATATGCCATGAATTCCAGCGCGGGGGTATCGAAGACGTTGCGCACACCGAGCTTCTTGCTATCCGGGATCTCCTTGCCGCGCATCACCAATACGCTGGTCACTCCGAGCGCGGCTGCGCCAAGCAAATCTTTCTTCAGCGCGATGCGATTTCGATCGCGGCAGTTCATGTGAACGATCGGGTCGATACCCTGCTGTATTAGCAACGCTGCGGCGGCAATGCCCGACATATGCATCTGCGTACTGTCGGCCAATTGCACGGCATCGACCGCCGGGCGCAGAATCTCGCCTTGCCGGAGTAACGATTCTGCGTCCGGCGCCTCTGCCAGGTTCATATGGGCAGTCACGACGAAATCTTTCGTTTTCAGCGCATCTTTAAATGTCATGCGGCATTCATGAATTCGAGTAATCTGTCATGCCAACCATACGCCTCAACCAGGCGTCATGCGGCGGCAGTTTATCTCGTGCGGTGTTTACGGCGTCAAGAACCTTCTTGTGAACTGCGGGACGTGGCCGGTTTTCGCCGAACCATTCACGAGACTCGTCACGTAGAAAGTCCATGCCGTAGAGAATTGCCTCATAGCTGTGATGGTTCCACAGGCGGCCAGTGTCGATCGGACACCTGTTATCCCCGAATGCGTCTCCTGATGCCGGCCGACCATCAGATTGGCCCGGGAAGAATGGGTCGACGAAATCGGAAACCGACGGTGGCTTGATTCGCCAGTAGTCAAGTTTGGCCTGCAGTCGGTCGTTGATCCGTTCCGGACGCCCGACTTCGCGCCAGAATTCCGTGTCCGTCCGGCGCGTCAGGCAGTAGTGCATATTGATGAAGTCCAGAATCTCGTAAAAACGATTCTGCATTATTCGATTGAATCTAAACGCGAGCGGCTCCATGTCGTCAGCGTAGGGAAAATGCTCCGTCAGCATCTCCGCGGCAAGTTCGCTCAAGTAGAGGCCTGTTGATTCCAACGGCTCGAGAAAGCCGCCGGCGAGCCCCATCGCGATGCAGTTCTTGACCCAGGCTTTTTCGCGCATGCCAACTTTAAAATAGACGAGACGCGAATCCAGGTCCTTCGCATGTGCACCCTCGTACGCGCGCAATTCACGTTCTGCTGCTTCTTCGCTGATATGGGCGCTGGAATGCACGTAGCCGACACCGCGTCGGTTCTGCAAGGGAATATCCCAGACCCAGCCGGCCGATAGGGCAGTCGCCATGGTATGCGGACGCACAAGACCGGGGTAATGGACCTCATACGGCACCGGCATTACCAATGCACGGTCGCACAGCAACCACTGTGAGTAGTCGACCCATTTGACACCAAGCTTTTTCTCGATCAACAGGGCGGCAAACCCCGTGCAATCGATGAAGAGATCAGCCTCCAGACGCTTGCCACTTCTGGTTTGTAACGCCGCGATGTAGCCATTCTCCGCGAGTTCGATGTCGGTGACATGGTCCAGGTAGTGCGTAACCCCTCGCGCAGTGGAGAAATCTCGCAAATAGTCCGCATACTTCAGCGCGTTCATGTGAAAGGCATAGCCCACCGGTATCCCGAGGTTGACTTGTTCGAGTACTTTCGGCGCCAGGCCCATTTCACAAAGTACCGGCTGAGCCGACATCGTATTCATAAAAGGCACCGAGCGGTCGCTCATTAGCCATCTTCGGCCAGCATCGTCGATGGGTCCTGCGCCGAATCGGCTGAACGGGTGATGGTAAAATTTGTTTTCGTTGTCCAACCAATTCTTGAACCGGATCGACGCTTTAAAGGTAGCGTCTGTCGCCTTCATGAATTCCAGTTCGTCAATGCCGATGATGGCTAGAGTGCGGTTGATGTTCGGAATGGTTGCTTCACCAACGCCGATACGCGGCACGTCCGGTGATTCAACCACGCTGATTTCTACAAGCTTTTGACCGCCGATATTAAGCGCCGCATTCAAATACGCCGCGGCTGTCCAGCCCGCTGAACCGCCCCCGACAATCAAGACCCGCTTTGTTTGCATATCCAGAACCTCTTATAATTCATCCATAATCATAACGCCATCACGCGACGATCAGGCCATGCAGCAAGAAAACAGCAACGACAATTCATTCGACAAAGATATCGCAGCGCTATCCGACAGGGCTTTGCAGCGTTATCAGGAAGGCCAGCTGCGGCAGGCCCAGGAACTTTGCGAGCGAATACTGCGCCAACAACATCGCCCCGACGCCATACTTATTCTAGCCAAGATCTCCCACGAGCAAAGGGAGTTCAAGGTGGCCGTCAAGCGCTATCAGCAATTCCTGGAGATTATTCCCGATCATGCGTCGACGCACTTTCACCTCGGCGTAGTGTTTGAGGAATTGGGTCAGACGGAACGCGCGATCGGGCATTACGAGCAATCCATCATAATTAGTGCCAGCGACGCCGCGGTGCATGCCTGTTTAGGTAATGCGTACAGCAAGCTCCGACGTTGGCAGGAGGCAATCGAGACATACCAACAAGTCCTTGTTATGCGAGCCGATGATGTAGGCACGATGATAAAACTAGGCAACGCGTTGACTGGGGCGCAGTTATTCGCAGGGTCAATCCGGATGTACGAGCAGGCCTTGACGATTCGGCCCGATGATGCCGTGGTGCATAGACACCTGGGTGCTTCTTTACAGAGAATGGGGCAAACGAAGAGAGCCATGGAGTCCTTTGAGCACGCGCTCCGTTTACGCCCGGAATATGTCGGAGTACGTGTTGAACTCGCACAACTGTTGCGGCAGTTGGGCAACCCCAAGGAAGCAATAGTTCTGCTCGAAGGGGCGATAGATCTTAAACCCGACAGTGTCGAGGCTCATCTCAGTCTGGCGTCAACTTATCGACAGCTGGGCCAGACAAAATTTGCTATAGAGCAATTACAGCAGATTCTTGCAGTCAGGCCTGTTTGCGGCGAAGCCTATTACCACATCTCGACAATTAGATCCAAGCAAGAGCTTATACCTGTTGTCGAAAAAATCCTTGACGACCCTAAGCTGTCCAAAGGCGACGCAATATATTGCCATTTTGCCCTGGGTAACTTTTTTAATAGCGGCGAGTCTTTTGATCGAGCGTTTGAACATTTCCTAAAGGCCAATACGTTGCAGCGCGAAACATTCACTTATGACGCCAAAGAGAATAGTAATACTGTAGACAGGTTGATTGCGGTCTACTCCAAAGGTTTTTTCCAGGATAAGCGCCAATTCGGTTCGGCTTCGAAATTGCCGGTATTCATAGTGGGCATGCCCAGATCCGGTACGACCTTGATTGAACAAATACTCTCCAGCCACGCCCTGGTACATGGAGCCGGTGAAACAGAGGCCTTCCCCGGGGTCAATCGTTCCATGGCTGAGCAGCTCAATTACGCCGGGCCCGCTCCGGAATGTATGTCACTTATTGATGGAGAAATAGTCGAAGAATACTCTGCGCGGTACCTGCAGGAGTTGATGCTTCATTGCCCGACTGCTGCACGCATTACGGACAAATCGCCGATGAACTTCGTCAGAATCGGGTTGATCAAGACCTTGTTCCCTGATGCCCGAATCATCCACTGCCAGCGCAACCCTCTGGACACCTGCATCTCGTTATTCTTTCACTGTTTCCCGCACTTAACATGCTCTTTCGAACTGACGGAGCTAGGTCAGATGTACCTGGACTATCAGCGCCTGATGTCCCATTGGCAAAATCTTTTCCCCGGCGAGATATTCACGGTGCGGTATGAAGAATTGGTGGTGGACCAGGAAAGAGTAAGCAGGCAGTTAGTCGACTATCTTGGCTTGGATTGGGATGAACAATGCGTTGATTTTCACAACAACGATCGAAATGTTCTGAGCCCAAGTAATTTGCAGGTTCGGCAACCGATGTTTAAGAGTTCAATGAACAGATGGAAACTCTACGAAAATCATCTACAGCCGTTAATTAATGTGCTGCGAGAGGCAAGCTAATTTTCCGACTTATCGGGTGGGTAGGCAAGAGGACCCGGCGGAATGTAGTCGAATATAAAGGTGATCCGATCTTCGTCTCCCTTGTTCACCACGCTGTGCTGTTTCTGATTGTTTAACTCGTAAGCCTGCCCGACTTCGAACTGGTACGGTCGGCCATCTATCGTAAACCAGACTCTTGAATTCGTGGAAATCGGCACATGGATCCGGTGCGCACAACGAAACGATTGGTGAAAGTCATTATGCGCCTTGATATTCTCGCCGGCCGTAAGGCTGGCCGCCACCGCACGAATGACGTCGCCGCCCTCCGGATAGTGTTTCTTGATAATTTCCTGCATGAGCGGCACAGCGACGTCCGCTAATCGCTCCCAGCCCGGTCCCTTGCGCACGACGCGATCAGGCCATTTCGTTTCATCCAGGATAAGCAGTACGATCGACCGTGTCCGATCGTGCACATCGTATAACTTTTGGCGAGATTCGTCCTCGTGCCACGCGACGTCTTCCTGGTCGAATATGGCCTCACGCAGAGCCGTGATGTCGATCTTGCCGAGTTGGCGCAGGGATCCGTCGATATCCATAATTATGGGCAGTATGAGATAGTCTGGGAATATTACGGCGCCAGCATAAGTTGCACATCTGATGAATGCAAACCAGCACCATCCCCTTGCCCTGCATGACCCACGATTCACGCTGGTTGATGGCAGGACGCGACCGGAGTTCATGCTGGTGGGCGGAATGAAGTGCGGCAGCACGTCTTTTGCCAGGTATCTATCTGCTCATCCTCAAGTCAAAATTCCGGATGCGAAGGAACCCAACTACTGGTCCTGGCAAAGAAATCCCGCCAGGTACCAGGATTTCTTTGTCAACGAATCGCCCATTCTTGATCCCGAGCCTGGACAGCGCGTCAGTGGCGAATTTTCCACGTCGTCGTTGATTCACCCCATGGTGCCGCGACGCGTCCAGCCAAATCTGCCGGGGCTCAGGATTTTTGTCCTGTTGAGAAATCCTGTTGATCGCGCGTACTCACATTTCGCAATGTCAAAAAGAGCCGGCCTCGAGAATGAATGCTCCTTCGAAGAGATTGTGCGCGAAGAAATGGAAGAAGTTCCGGAATTGCTCGCAGCGCACGAGAGAGGATTCCTCAGCACTGTCGGCGACTCGAAAACCTGTTATTCAACAATCGATGGAACACGCATCCGCGTAGCTGAACATAAACAAGGTTCGCCAAAGAAAAGAATTCGAGATGATCTGGACCTCAGAGATTTCTATTACCAAAGCTATGTGTTCCGTTCGCTCTATCACGACCAGTTGCATCGCTGGCTACGCATGTTTCCCCGTGACCAGCTAATGATCATTCAGTCCGAGAGATTCTTTGCAAGCGAAGCGGACACAATGACTGAAGTGGCTGAATTTCTGGGACTTGAAGCTTTTGAGTTTCAGGCAGCAGATCAACTGCAGCGCAGCTGGGATGCCGGGGTCAGTAACGCTTTTGAGAAACCACAGGAATATCCCGCCATGGATGAGGCGACGCGCAGACTATTGATTGATTTCTTTGAACCCTATAATCAGCGGCTATACCGCTTGATCGAGGAGGACTTTGGCTGGAATTGAGTACCCCGTTGATTGCAGATGGATTTAATTTGTGCGATACAGCTGTCCGGTCATACCCCACTCACCACAAGACAACAGACGCATGACTGAAAAACTACCAAAGTTTGTCGCAACATCCGTCGTGCGCGGCAGCCGGCAGGGTGAGAGTCACGGCGGCGTATATACCGTCGATTTTGAAAAACAGGAGGTTGAGCAGCACATCGACTGGAACAAGAGCGATATAGACTTCGAAGGTCGCGGCGCTGACCGCGGGCTACGCGGTATTGCGTTCAGCGATGACGATATCCTGATCGCCGCAAGCGACGTACTTTTATGTTACGACCGCAGCTTCAAAATCAAGACTTCCAGTAAGAACCGCTATCTGAAGCATTGCCATGAGATTTGCAGATTCGAGCAGACGATATTTTTGGCATCAACGGGTTTCGACAGCCTGCTCGCGTTCGATCTGGACAAAATGAAATACGTCTGGGGCTTCCATCTGCTGCGGCAATACGAGCAATGGGCTGGCCACACATTCGACCCCCGCTCGGACATGGGCCCAATACCCGTCAACGACTATCATATCAACATGGTCCACGTCGACAACACCGGGATATACCTGAGTGGCCTGCACACGAATGCGCTGTTGCATCTCGACAGCAAAATGGAGGTGTCCGAAGTCTGCTCGCTGCCGGCCGGCGCCCACAACGCCCGCCCGTATCGGGAGGGGCTGCTGTTCAACGATACCGAAAGCGACTGCGTACGCTACGTTGGCCGCGACGGCAAAAATATCGCATTCAAGATCGCGACTTATGCAGATGCAGACATCGAGTTTGCAGGCATCGACGATTCCAGGGTTGCACGCCAGGGCTTTGGCCGCGGCCTTTGTCCTGTAGGTGACCGATTCGTAGCCGGCGGTTCATCGCCGTCAACCATCAGCCTCTATGATCTCGAGAGTGAGCAGAAAGTCGGATCCGTAAACCTGACCATGGACATCCGTAATGCCATTCATGGGTTGGAGCCCTGGCCTTTCGATGGCTGAACACAATAGCGGAAACATCTTCACCAGTGAGGACTCGCAATGAAAATTGATACGAAAATGCTATGTCTTGCCACCTGCGTGGTCGCGACCGCTCTATGCACGACATCAACCGCAGTCGCAGAAGTCGCAGCCGATGCCGGGGCCGTAATTGTTGTTGACAAATTACAGTTTCCCGAAGCGCCGCTATTCGTGAATGACCAACTTCATTGGGTCGAATACGCTTCGAACCGGCTTATGCGCCTCGATGGCGAAACCCGGACCGTGCTGCATGAGCAGGTAGGCTGTGGTCACAATGGTTTGGCTCTTAGCCCGAATAAGCTATTGGTCGTTATCTGTTATGAGTCGAACGAAATCCTTTATCTCGACCTGGATGGCAACGTCGTGGAACGAATAGATGCTGACGTGCATGGCGAGCGGTTCAACCACCCGAACGATATTGTTTTTACTGACGACGGCGGAGCTTACATCACGACCTCAGGACCCTTCGTTGCTGAAGCCAAACAGATTGTCGGAGGAGTTTATTTTCGCGCGCCCGGTGCGGCTGGTTTTGTTGAGGTTGCGGATGACGTGCACTTTGGCAACGGAATCGTCGTGATCAATGGCGGCAACACCTTGCTGGTGTCAGAACACAATGCCAATCGCATATTGAGCTTTGACATTGCTGATGATGGAACATTATCAAACCGGCAACTTTTCGTCCGCATGACCGATTTGTTGCCTGGGCCCGCCCAGCCTTCGATCTGGCTGGGTCCGGATGGCATGAAGGTGGATTCCCAAGGCAATATCTTTGTGGCCTATTACATGGGCGGTCATGTGGTGAAGATGTCTTCTGAAGGTAAATTTCTGCAGAGTTTCGAGATCCCCGGGATCGCTGTGACGAACCTGACGTTCTATCCCGACGACAGTTCGATGTACGTTGCAGCGGTGGAAGATGTCACGGGCGCACCGTATCACGGGAGCATCTGGAAGATAGACCTGAACGATCAATAAGAAGGTCGGCACATGACCATAGATCTAATAAAAGTCTTTGTTGTCATAGCGATTAGCTTCGTCGTTGCGACAGGTACTGGTTGTGGACCGCGAAGTTCGTCGACTCCTGTTGACACGAAGGTCCTTAAAATGGCGACTGACTCTGGTGCCAGGGGATCGCCCGCAGGGAACGCGCTGCTCCGTTGGGCTGAGTTGATCGAAACCGGCACAAACGGCGAGCTGGATGTCAAAGTTTTCTACCAGAATGAGTTGGGCGGTCCGCAGGACGTTTTTGACCTTTTCATCGCAAACGACATCAACCTTACGCTCAACTGGCCAATGACTTCGTATGACCCACGAATAGCCGTGATCTACACGCCCTATATGTTCACTAACTGGGATGATGCACTTGATGCTTATCGGCCCGGTGGTTGGATTAACGGGATGCTGGTTACAATCTATGCTGACCTCGGGCTAAAGTTCTTCGGTGCATGGCCGGAGGGTTTCAACGGTGTTGCAACGAAAGGGAAGTACGCTACCAGCGTCGACGCAGCAGCCGAATTGAAGATGACACTTAGGGCCGCCCCGATTTTTCCGTTTCCTGAAACTGTACAGGCGATGGGCTATCAAACTGCAACGATCGACTGGGGCGAAGTGTATCCTGCGATTCAGATGGGAGTTGTCGATGGAGACGCCGCAAACGTGATTTACTGGGACTATGAATATTTCCGCGACACGATTGACTACTATACCCACACGAAACAACAATTCAATACTGGCATACTGTCGATCAATCAGGCCGCATGGGACTCGGTCTCGCCAGAGCACCAGAAGATTATTCAGGATGCTGCCATCATCGTGATGGAAGAAGGCTTCGCAAATGCCCAGGCATTCGATAAGTTTTATGTCGAGAAAGCCAAAGCGGCGGGCATTACCTATGTTGAGCTTTCCGACGAGGAATTAAAAGTGCTGGCTGAGGTTGTGCGCGACAAGGTCTGGCCAATGATGGAAGAACGCATCGGCAAGACGACAATGGATACCATTCGCGCCAATGCGCGCGAATTATGATTTTCGTACCTAAGTCGATCGAAGAGATAATTGAATCGGTACTAAGTGCCATCGCAATCATCGCCTCGGTGATGGTTGTGGGCTTGATGGTATTTCTTGTCATCGCCCGCTACCTACTTGGTCTGTCAATCGTCGGTCTCCACGAGTTGATCCTGCTATTTACGCTGCAGCTATACATGGTCGGCGCCCTGATCGCCGCTCAACGAAAGACCCAGGTCACAGTTGACTGGCTGACTCAGCGGTTTGCAGGGAGCAGGGTGGGCGAATGGCACATCGCCATTGTTGCAGCGATCACGTTGAGCGTAACTGTGTTCTTTATTGTCTGGGCCTTTTGGATGTTGTCGTGGGGTATCCAGCGGCCACAAACCACACCGGCTTTGGGTCTGCCTTTGTGGCTATCACAGGCTTCTATTGCTTTTTGTGCCGTTGGTTGTGCCGGCTTTGCATTGCGAGATCTCGTGCAAGCGATACTAAAGCTTCGAGCACACGCATGAGCGCTCTGGTTGCTGTACTGCTGTTAGCGCTTTTGATGGGCTTCGGCGTGCCTATCGCGTGGTCGTTTGCGGGCGTGCTTGCCTATCTGACCTTTTTGTTTGACGTGAACCTCAATACATTGATGCTGCAGGGTTTTCGTTCTATGAATTCGGTCGTTCTTGTTGCTCTTCCACTGTTTATTCTGGCCGGGCACTTGATGCAGACAGGCGGTCTTGCCAAACGAATTATCGAGTTTGTCGGACGGCTTGCAACCGGGCGCGGTGGCATGGGTTCCGCAATGGTCCTTGCCTCAAGTATTTTTGGCGCTATTTCGGGGACCGCGACTGCAGCGGTCGCATCAATAGGTCCGATCATGGCCGATCCGCTGGTCAAACGCGGGTATCCGCGGGGGCATGTCGCCGCGTTGCTGGGGATCTCATCTCTTCTGGGGATTCTAATTCCACCGTCAATTACCATGATCCTTTTCGCAGTCGTGACACGCCAGTCTGTCGCAGCATGTTTCGCGGCAACGATCGGGCCGGCACTACTATTGATCATTGGTCTCATTGCCTACAATCGATTTCTTGTGGGGCGATCTTTTGATGAAAAGCCGGTAGCGCGTGTAGATGAGAAGCCTCTCTCGAAAGTTTTTTTTGGCGCTCTTCCTGCGCTTAGCATACCCGTGATCATTCTGGGCGGCATTTATGGCGGGATATTTACGCCGACGGAGGCGGCCGGTGTCGCCGTGGTCGCAGCCTTGATCATCGGCGGTGTCGTCTATCGGGAGTTCACCTTCGCTTCACTTCGAAAGAGTATTGTGCATGCAGCTGAAACAACAGGTTCAATAATTCTGATCCTCCTGTTCTCGCTGATGATATCCCGGATTTTATCGGTGCAGGGAATACCGCAGGATTTGACGGTAGCGGTCCAGGCCATCGCGAGTTCACCAATCATCGCACTCTTGTTGGTGATCTCGGTACTCATCGTAGCTGGCGCTCTGATGGACGACATTTCAGTTACTGTAGTTGTGGCACCGTTGTTTCTGCCGCTGATGGTTGCAAACGATGTCCAAGCGGTGCAATTCGCCGCCATCGTGGCCACGTCTGTCGTGATCGGCGCCAACAGCCCACCCGTAGCGCCAATCCTCTTCATGTCTTGCCGGGTGTGTGCTGCGCCTGTTCACGAAACCGTTTGGCCGGCGCTGAAACTGATGATTTTTGTCGCAACGCCTGTCATGCTGTTGACCGCCTTTTGGCCGGACCTGTCACTGACGATCCCGCGCATGTTGGGGCTACTCTGAAGAAATGCGTTTCCTGACGAATGTCATAGACGTCGATTGATTGGGCGAGCAACTGTGTCGTAGGATGCCGATCCATGAAGGGTTATTCGATATTTTCACTCGTGCGCAATGCGTTGAGTGGTCATCGACTTTGGAAGCAGGTTTGGCGCACACCTGAGCTAAAGAAAAGCTATGACGTCGTAATCATCGGCGCCGGCGGGCACGGTTTGGCCACGGCCTATTATCTTGCCAGCAAACAGGGTGTCCGAAATATTGCCGTGCTGGAAAAAGGCTACATCGGCGGGGGCAACACCGGACGCAATACGCAGGTGACACGGTCGAACTACTATTGGCCACAGAGTGCCGCGTTTTTCGATCATTCCCTGAAGCTCTACGAAAATCTCAGCCACGTGCTGAATTTCAACGTCATGTTGAGCCAACGAGGCGTGCTGACGCTGGCACACAGCCATCACGAACTCGAGAGCCTGCGGCGCTGGGCCAATGCGATACGCATTAACGGCATCGATTCCGAATTGTTGACACCCGCACAGGTGAAAAAGCTAGCTCCGTTGATTAATCTGGATGCGCGCTTTCCGGTGCATGGCGGCTTCATCCAGCATCGTGGCGGAATCTCACGCCATGACGCCGTCGCATGGAGCTATGCGCGGGCGGCGAGTGCGCTGGGCGTCGACATCGTGCAGCAATGCGAAGTGACGGATTTCGATATTGCCAACGGGACCGTGACAGGCGTTAAGACAACACAGGGAAATATTGCTGCCGAACGCGTCGCCATTGCGGTTGCCGGGCATACGAGCGTCCTGG
>SMVA01326960.1_pt1 | contig 15878 bp, 14 predicted proteins | sample 2456451 | NCBI WGS metagenome assembly SMVA01 (sample SAMN11095933, study PRJNA526329) | marine sediment metagenome | biome: Marine sediment; feature: Surficial sediment; material: Deep marine sediment; isolation source: Hadal surficial sediment | place: Pacific Ocean | collected 2014-05 | depth...
CAATTCTGAAATGGGTTTAAAGTTCCCATCCCCGTCGTTTTAATTCCGCAGGTGTGTAACTGCCTGTCCCCAGTTAATCTGATTACCCTCAATTAGCTATGGTTAATCCGGCTGTCCTCATAGCCATGCCCCGTATCTGGTCCAGAACCTGGGTGTCCGCATTCAAAATCTTCCGCATTCAAAATCTCATCCAGAACCTGCGTGTACGCATTCAAGGTCTACAATCCTGGATGTCCCCAACCGGTGTGGATGTCCCCAACCGGCGCCACAAATCCTGGATGTCCCCAACTGGGAGGATTGCTGGGTGTCCGCAACCGGGAGAATTGAATATCGGGTGGGGTATGGTTATGGTGAATGTATTGAAATTTGCAGATCAGCTGAAGTAGGTAGAAATGTCGATACGACTGGACAAGGCTTGGGTTCCGCTCACGAGTGAAAATCTCAAATCAGTAAAAGGTCAGTTAGGGGTGTACCAGCTGGGTGATGAAGTGTCGGGGATCACGTTTATCGGTTGTGCCGATGCACGGACGCTTTTTGGTTTGAAGGGGGAGTTGCTGGCGCATTTGGATCGTGGAATTCAAACCAGTTTTCGAATTGAAATAACGTCTGCCTACCAGACAAGGTACCGTGAACTGTTGATGGTGTTTTATGCGGATCATCAATGTTACCCAACTGATAACGATGAAGCCGATCTGCCTCGTCTCGGCACATTGTCACCAGCCTAGGAAAACCAATGGAACTACAGTTATCACAAGAGCAGGACCAGATTGTTGGTATGGTGCGGAAATTCGTTCGCGAAGAGATTCTGCCGCTGGAGATGAACCTGGATCCCGATGCAGACTCGCTGGACCCCGATGACCGAACCCGCCTGATCGAGATAGTGAAGGGAATGGGTTTGTATGGCCTGGATATCCCGGAGGAATTTGGCGGTCCCGGGCTCGATATGGTGACACGAACTCTCGTCTCTATAGAGATGGCGCAACATAAAGCCGGGCTCTATTGCCCTTGTTACGGCGTGTTTGGCGGCGCTGGTCTCGCACAGCTTTATGAGGCGAATGAAGATCAAAAGGAGCGATATCTGTATCCGACGCTTCGTGGTGAAAAGAAAGGCTTCTTCGGTCTCACTGAACCATCCGGTGGTTCCGATCCGGCCCGGGCAATACAGACCCGGGCCAAGCCAGATGGCGATGACTGGATTATTAACGGCTCAAAGATCTTTATTTCGGGTGCTGATGTTGCCGATTTCGGGTTGGTATTCGCACGAACCTCACCCGACAAGGGGCGTGGCGGAGTTACGTGTTTTCTTGTTGATACGGATACTCCGGGCTTTCATGTGAGGCGGGTAATCCATACCCTGCGATCTGCGCACTATGCCACGGAACTTCAGTTCGTAGACATGCGGGTTCCTGCGGCGAATATCCTTGGGGAATTGAACAAGGGTTTTTCTATCGCCAATGATCGCCTGTCGAGGCAACGGATACCTTATTCCGCCGGTTGTATCGGAGTTGCCATCAAGGCCCACGAACTGGCGCTTGAGTATTCCAAGATAAGAGAAACATTCGGCGCCCCATTGTCTTCCCGTCAGGCTATTCAGTGGATGCTGGTGGACAATGAGATCGACATCAAGCAGTCCCGATGGATGACGCTTGAAGCGGCGTCAAGAGCGGATAATGGTGAGTCATTCAGGAAGGAGGCCGCCATGGCGAAACTGGTTGCCTCTGAAGCGGGAAGCCGCGTGGTTGACCGTTGCATGCAGATTCATGGTGGCTATGGCGTCACTAAGGATTTCCCTTTTGAAAGATGGTTTCGGGAAATGAGAATTCGCAGGATTGGTGAAGGTCCGAGTGAGGTTCAGCGGCACATCATCGCCAGGGACATTATCGGCAGTAGCCTCCGGTAGTAATTTGGAACTCAACATATTATCCACTATCGCCGGTATCGGGCTGCTCGCGGCTATCGCGCAATGGCTAGCCTGGTGGGTTCGGTTACCGGCTATATTGTTCCTGTTGATGTTTGGCATAGTGGCTGGTCCGGTTTTAGGCTGGCTTGACCCGGATGTGCTGTTTGGCGATCTGCTGTTCCCCCTGATATCCCTGTCGGTCGCTGTCATCCTGTTCGAAGGCAGCCTGACATTACGCTTCCACGAGCTCAGGGAAGTTGGTAGTACCGTCAGGAACCTGGTGACCGTGGGTGCACTCGTCACCTGGGTTGTGACCAGCGTCCTTGTTCATTTCATTATTGGCTTCGATTATAAGCTGGCGGCGTTGTTTGGTGCAGTGGTGGTGGTTACCGGGCCAACGGTTATCGTACCCATGCTGCGAACTGTCCGGCCGAACAAAAAAATAGCTGACATCCTGCGCTGGGAAAGCATCATTATTGACCCTCTTGGGGCCTTGTTAGCGGTACTTGCCTTTGAATTCTATATCTCCACACAGGCAGGGGAGGCGGTCGAAATGATTCTTGAATTGTTTTTTACCATGGTAATGACAGGCACTTTACTTGGGCTGCTTGCAGGATTCGGGCTTGGAGCCATGTTAAAACGCTACCTGATCCCTGATTATCTTCGCAGCCCCCTGACCCTGCTGCTGGTCTTTGTTGTTTTTGCATTGTCTGAACAGATGGAACATGAATCAGGCCTGTTGGCGGTGACTATTTTTGGTATGACACTCGCCAACCAGAAAAACCTGGAAGTTGAGGACATCCTGGATTTCAAGGAAAGTCTGAGCATCGTGCTGATCGGTGGTTTGTTTGTCATCCTTGCAGCACGAATCGATCTTGGCGCTCTCATATCCATTGGGTCCGGTGCAATTTTGCTGCTTCTTGGGGTCATGTTGCTGGCGCGCCCACTTTCTGTCTTTGTCTCAAGTATCGGTGGCGGGTTGTCTTTTAGGGAAAAACTGCTTATTTCGTGGATTGGTCCACGGGGGATTGTTTGTGCAGCCGTGGCGGCCGTTTTTGCTATTCGGCTGGTTGAGATAGAAGCACCCGGGGCAGACATGTTCGTACCACTGGCGTTTCTGATCATTATAGGAACCGTCGTATTACAGGGCACCACGGCAAAATATATTGCTCACTGGTTAGGAGTCCGTGATCCGGCGCCCTCTGGTTTTCTGGTTGTTGGCGGCGGCAGGGTGGGGCGACTGTTAGCCAGGGCACTGCAAGATCAGTCGCTAAGAGCGCTGGTGGCAGATAGTGATTGGGACAATATCAGGCAGGCACGCATGGATGGGCTGGAAACCTATTATGGCAATCCTGTCTCAGAACACGCTGATCGGTATATGGACCTAAGCGGCATTGGCCATCTCATCAGTTTAACCGGGCGAACCAACTTCGATGTGGTCACCAGCCTTCACTTCAGGTCAATCTTTGGCGAGCGCAAGGCGTACGAACTGCCCACCGTTGCCGAAGGTGAAAAGCCTGAAAAACATCGAGTCAGTGCGAACCTGCGTGGTCAGAGAATGTTCGGCAATGATGTGACCTACAACATGCTGTTGGGCTGGCTCAATGATGGTGCCTCAGTAAAAGTGACAACCCTGAGCGATGAATTTCGATTTGAGGAATATCTGGCAACCTATGCCGACAGGTTTATACCCCTGTTTCTCCTTGATGCAGAAGGCAGGCTACAGGTAGTGACAACCGAAGACGAACTGAAACCTGAACCCGGCTTAACATTGATCAGCCTGATAAATGATGCGGCATAACCACCTTCAGGGATCAGACTTGAACGCCATTATTTGCTACCGTAGACCAGATAAACTGACCGATTATGCGCAATGGCTGAATATCAATGAATGAACCACATCGAGCTGCCCAACCATTAAAGCGGGTACGACGATCTATATTCCCGATGGCGGATGACACCTGGGAGTCGGTTGCCGCCCGCGAGTTGCCTGATACGCCACTTTCAGAAGCCCTTGGTCTGCTGCAAAGCTATAACCTGCATGTCTATATGCGACCTTCAGCACCTGCTGATTCACCCAGGGCAGGAAATCCGTTGCTACCCAGTGACGTTATTTTCCTTGAAGCACCCCTGAAGTGAACGAACCATCAACAAAGCAGGCACAAATTAAAGGTGTTCGAGTTGCAGCTGCTCATGATGGAGATGCGGAATTGATTGTCCTGGTTGAATATGGAAACGGTGGAACCTCAGAAGTCGCGCTCGATCAAATGGCGAGTTCCACTCTTATGGAAAAATGCAATGCCCAGACGCTCCAGGAGCTGGAAGGCCACAGCTGGGAAAAAGTCCGCGAGTCACTTCTCGTTTCCTACAATAGATTTCAAAAGCAGTAGATTTCAAAAGTAATAAATTTCGAAAGCAAAAAATATTAACGAACAGAGATCCTGATGATGTTAGATCTGGTAATAAGAAATGGCAAGGTGGTAGATGGTTCCGGGCAGCCGGGGTTCTATGCTGATGTCGGCGTAATGGATGGAAAGATTGTCAAAATTGGTACGATTCCGGAAGTAGCGGAAAAAGAAATAGATGCGACCGGCAAGATTGTCGCACCGGGCTTCATCGACCCACATACGCACTTTGACGCACAACTACTCTGGGATGGTTGCGCGAAGCCGGCCATTGAACACGGCATCACTACAATAGTACCAGGCAATTGTTCTCTGTCGCTTGCACCGCTGAAAGCAAAACACAGAATGAAACTGGTAGGCATGTTCAACCAGATAGAAGAGATGCCCTATAAAGCTTTCGAAGAAGGTGTCGAATGGAACTGGGAATCTTTTGATGGGTTCATAACCAGGATTAGCCGTGGCCTGACAATCAATGTGGCACCACTGGTTGGCCATAGTGTTTTACGGCTCTGGGTGATGGACAGCGCATCCATGGAACGCACGGCAACCGATGAGGAGATTGCAAAAATGCAGTCTCTGCTTCGGGAATGTCTTGATGCGGGTGCAGTGGGTCTTTCTACCAGCTTTGTGGATATGGATGAAACCTTGCAGCCTGTTCCCAGCCGTTACGCCGATCAGCGTGAGTTGGAAGCATTGTGCGCGGTGCTGGGTGAATTCGGCCGAATACTCCAGATTGTGCCGGAATTTTATGATACGGATATCACTATTGCCCGTATCGATCAACTCGCGGAGCTTTCACTGCAGTACGGCATCACCACGACCTTTTCCCCATTATTTGTCAATGGTCAGGATACCAGTGGAGTCGATCGAACCATGAAGCGCGTCGAAGAACAGTTTGAACGTGGTGCAAGAGTCTGGCCGCAGGTGCAGACACGACCCATTGATATCAGTTTTTCTTTTGAGGTGCCAAGCCTGCTGTTTATCCGGCTGCGTGGCTGGTATGGCCTTCTGCGTTTCTCAACTCATGCGGAGATTCTTGCGGCCTTCAAAGATGCTGATAAGCGCGCTGCCCTGGTAGCAGAAGCAGCGCCCATGGAAGGTTTGTGGAAATCATTGATACTTCGCCAGGTCCAGACTGATGCCAACAAGCAATTTCTGGGGATGACTCTGGAAGATATTGGCAAGAAGCGTGGAGTGAGTGCGCTGGATGCAATGATTGATATATCCGTTGATGAAAAACTGGCAGCCCACTTTCTGTCGGAAAATATGGGACACAACAACACAACCAAGGTAGGCGAACTCTTAAGGCACCCCAATGTTCATGTTGGGGCAAGTGATGGTGGTGCACACATTCTTTCGTTTGCCACTTTTGGGGATACAGGGTATCTCTTCAGTGAATTCGTGCGTAAAGCGGGTCTTTTAGGTCTGGAAGAGGCCGTCAGGAAAATCACCGGCGATACTGCGAAGATCTGGGGGATGGAAAACCGTGGTCTGATCCAAAATGGTTACCAGGCAGATATTACCATTTTCGACCCGGAAACCATTGCCCGGGGTGCGGAATATTTTGTGCAGGACGTGCCGGGTGACGGCAATCGGTATGTACGTGATGCCATTGGCATTGATACGGTCGTTATCAACGGCGCGATTGCCTATCAGCATTCATCCGGATATACAGATAACCATCGAGGCCAGATTATCGCCGGTCCGAGCCGAGCCACTGGATGAGCGAGGTTATCCAGCGAAGGGTTGGGACCAATGGAATCGAACTCAATATTGCCGAGCAGGGTGAAGGCCCTCTTGTACTATTAATTCACGGGTTCCCGGAGTCCTGGTATTCCTGGAGACATCAGTTTGCTCCGTTGGCGGCGGCGGGTTATCACGTTGTTGCACCGGATATGCGTGGTTATGGTAAGAGCGATAAGCCCGCAGACATTGAGGCATATAACCAGGTTGAGGTCGTTAGCGACATCATCGGTTTAATCACAGCACTCGGACATGAAACAGCAGTGGTCATTGGCCATGACTGGGGTGCACCCACCGCGTGGAGTTGTGCATTGCATCACCCTGACCGGGTGACGGCGGTCGGCGCCTTGTCAGTACCATTTTCGCCCAGGGCTGAGAATGCGCCACTGGCGACGATGAAGGCGATGTTTAAAGACATGTTTTTTTACATTCTCTATTTTCAGGAACCTGGTGTCGCCGAGGCTGAACTTGAACGGGATGTGCTCGTCTCCATCCGGAAGTTTTTTCATATGGCCTCCGGCGATTTTGACCGTGGTGACCCTGTGCCGAGACCGGCGGACTCTGACCTACTCTCGGATATGGAAGACCCGATGACGCTGGGTGACTGGTGCACAGAGGACGACATTGCATTTTATGTCAACGAATTTAAGGCTAGTGGCTTCCGCGGTCCACTGAACTATTATCGAAATATGGATCGGACCTGGAAACTAACCGAAGGCGCACCATTGACTATTGAACAACCGGCAATGTTTGTCGCCGGGGAAAAGGATGGTGTTATTGTGATGGCAGCTGATGCCTTGAAACAATTACCTGAGAGAGTTCCTGATCTAAGGCTTAACAGGCTGTTACCAGGGATTGGTCACTGGACTCAACAGGAAGCACCAGATGAAGTGAATGAGGCGATCCTGGAATTTCTCGGCCTGGTGAATTAAGCGATGAGCGTTATTTCGGACGGTTCAGTTGGCAATCTGGCAGTTATCGGCGCCGGTATTTGTGGTATTTGCACAGCACTGGCGCTGGCCAAGAAAGGCAACAAGGTCACCATTTATGAACGAGACGTTCCGCCACCGGAAGGTGGTGCCAACGAGGCCTTTTTTGAATGGCGGCGCAAAGGTGCAGCGCAATTTAGACATCCCCATGCTTTCCTCGGTCTTATGTGCAATATCCTTCAGGACAATTATCCTGAGCTGGTTGAGGACTTCTGGGCAGCGGGTGCGAGGAAAATCACTTTTCAGGACATGCTGCCACCCAACCTGAGAGAGGACTATTCATCGGAGCCCATCGATGAAAAGCTATGGCTGCTGATGTGCAGGCGAGCGACCATGGAAACTGTGCTTCGAAGGTACGCTGAAAGACAGCCCAATATCGTCATCAACAATACAACCAATGTCGTTGGCATTAGGGCGAGCGTAGTTGACGGCATCATTAGTGTTGAAGCCCTGCAGCTCATGAGTCAGCGTGAAAAGTCAGAAGTAGCTGTAGATATTGTTGTTGATGCTTGCGGCCGAACCAGCAAGTTTACTGATTGGTTTGAAGAACTGGGTGCTGAAATCGAGGTTGAAGATGATGATTCTGAGATAGTTTATTACACACGTCACTATCAGCTGTTGCCAGGTGTGGATGAGCCACCACGTGATGGTAAAGATCGCTCTGCCGGTGACCTCGGTTATATCAAGTATGGCGTGTTTCCTGGTGAAGAAGGTCATTTCGCCATTATCATCTGTTTGCCTACCGGCGAAAAAAAGCTGCGTGAAGCCGTAAAAAGCGCAGAACAGTTTGATCGGATCTGCCGATCTATTCCGGGTCTGGCCCCCTGGGTGGCGGACGATCGATCGAAATCAACCACGCCGCCATTTGGTTTTGGAGATATTCATGCCGTGTGGCGTCACTTTGTTAAAGATGGCAAACCCGCGGCATTGAATTATTTTGCAGTGGGTGATTCGGCAATTCGCACTAACCCGCTCTACGGTCGTGGATGTAGTACCGGTATTCTTCATGCTCACTTGCTCGCCGATGTGTTAACAGAGATCGCGGATCCTTTTCAGAGGGCCATTCGATTTGACCAGGTGACAGAAGAAGAGATTCGACCTATTTTCAAGGCCAGCCTGAGTGAAGACAAGAGTGGCATTAAGAGAGCGGCAGCCATCAAAGCGGGTGATACAATCCATCGAGCGGATTCCCTCAGGAAATGGTTGCGGCTGGCATTTGGTGACGCTATTGCCGCTGCAGCAAGAAACGAGATCCATGTGATCAGGGGCGCCATGCAGACGTTTAATCTGCTTGAAAAGCCGGGAACCTTTCTGAAAGACTGGCCAGTCAGGTTAACGATATTTCGTTACTTCTTCCGGGGCAGGGTCAGGAATGCCCAGGCGAGAATGCAACGTGGGCCTGCTCGCAAGGAAATGCTTGATCTCGTCCAGGTGCACTTGCCTATCGGTGGTTCGTGAAGTCTAATCACGCTTAATGGCTCAACCAGGCAAAGTTTCCATTCATGCCAGGAGATATAACCAGGAGATATGAAAATGTTCAGGTACATTACACTGCCACTGTCTTTACTTTTCTCGGTAATTGTTTCAGTAGGCTGTCTTGCTGAAGCCACACTCCCGGACGCTGTCCTGGGTCTTGCGGGCGAGCCAGAAGGCCAGACACTAGGCTATTTCTCTGACAATGCCAGCACTCAAGGCTACCTCGCTGTACCGGCAACCAGCCATAAAAAGGGTGCAGTCATCCTGATTCATGAATGGAATGGGCTTGGAACGCGGGTGAAACAAATTGCAGATGTGTTTGCCGATGAAGGCTATGTTGCCCTGGCAGTGGATCTTTACTCCGGCAGAACCGGAAGCAACCGGGAAGAGAACCTGGCGCTGGTGCGGGAAACCCTAGCTGATATGGACCAGATCATTGCTAACCTTGATGCCGCAGCGACCTATTTAAAGAGTCGGGATGATGTTAATGGCAGGGTGGCCGCAATTGGCTGGTGCTACGGTGGCGGGGTTGCACTTTCCTATGCACTGGGCAGCACCAATCATGAGGGTACCGCTATCTTCTATGGCAGCCTTGTGGATGATCCCGACAAACTTGCGTCAATCCACCATGAAGTCTATGGGACATTTGCCGGGCTTGATCGTAGTATTACGGTGGACCAGGTTGATCGGTTCGTTGCCGCCCTGCGCACTGCAGGTGTTGCTAATGATGTCCATATTTATGATGAGGTGCAGCACGGGTTCTGGCTGCATGTGGATCGGGATCTCGAGACCAACCAGGAACCCGCCTTAAATGCCTGGACTCGATTGAAGGCCTACCTGAAGCGAACGATACAGTAGTTTATGGTTAAGTATGAGTGAAGCCCGAGGTAACAATGCTGCCAATACAACAACCTCTGAAAAGATGGCCGCCAATATAAAAGCCTCTACCGGAGTAGATTCGAATAACGAAACCCCGGTCCGTACGGTGCTAACCCGGGCGCGTGGCTGGAGCCGGTTTCTTGTCATGGCGCTAGCTCTCCATATTCCGTTATTCATCTATCCGATATTACGCTTATGCAGTTGGCTCGAGCTGCCGTTATGGTTGACAGTGGTTGTCTTTGTACCACTGGTCAGTAGCCAGGTGGTCAGTCGATTTTACTTGCGTCACAAATTCTCGCTCTGGCACAGATGGTTCCGATTGCTCGCCGACTTCTGGTTAGGCATTAGTCCGTTGATGCTGATCACATTGTTGATATTTGAAGTCCTGGTACTAACAAACATTTTATCCACGGGTCCTGCAGCGGTCAGTGTTATTGCTATTGCTGTGTCGTGTGGCCTTGCAGGTGTGGTGGTTGCAATGGTTCCGGTCGTGAAGACAATTCGTTTCAGTTCCCCAGGTTTAGCAGCACCCGTTCGATTTGTACAAATTACCGACGTGCATATCGGCTCGCGAAGTAAATCATTCCTCGAAACTGTCGTTAGAAAAATAAACAAACTCTCCCCCGATTTTGTCTGCATCACAGGGGATTTCATTGATGCGGCGGGGGTGCCAGCCAGCGATCTTGAGTCCCTGAAAAGTATCTCTGTCCCCATCTATTTTACGATTGGCAACCATGAAAAATATGAAGACCTGGATAATATTCTTGAACGCCTGACGGGTTTAGGTGTTCATGTGTTGAGAAATGAGACTGAACATTTTCGTGACGATTTACAGGTCATCGGCATCGATGACATGGATGACGCAATGCAGGTGGAACGGCAGTTAAGGAAAATTGATGTCGGTCAGGATAGTTTTACACTATTGCTCTATCATCGACCAAGAGGGCTGGAATCCGCAGCCGCAGCCGGAGTCGATCTGATGATTAGCGGGCACACCCATGCCGGGCAGATCATGCCGTTCAATTTTGCTGTCAACAAAGTATTTGACAGGATTAAAGGTATGTACAAACACGGGGATTCACGGCTCTATGTCTCCCAGGGTACAGGGACCTGGGGACCGGTGATGCGGGTTGGCACACTAAGTGAAATTACATTGTTCGAATTAGAGCCCGAACAACCTGGTAGCCAGGTTGGCAATCGCCCGTATTTAAAAACAGGAGTAGATTAATGTCACTAGAGGCGTTTCGAGAAGAAACCCGGACATGGCTGGAAGAGAATTGTCCGGAGTCCATGCGAACACCGATGTCACCGGATGAACATCCTGGTGGCGGTAAACGGGCGAATTATAAGAACCCTGATACAAAGGTGTGGATGGATCGGAGCGCTGAACGTGGCTTTACAGCACCGACCTGGGCCAAAGAATATGGCGGCGCTGCTTTATCGGCGGAAGAAAACCAGGTGCTGCGACAGGAAATGGGCAGGATCAATTCGAGGCCACCGCTGGTGGGAATGGGTCTGTCGATGATTGGTCCGGCTCTGGTGGAATATGGCACGGAGGAACAGAAGGCTGAACACCTGCCAAAGATTGCCAGCGGTGAAATCTGGTGGTGCCAGGGTTACAGCGAACCTAATTCGGGTTCTGACCTGGCGAGTCTGCAAACAAAAGCAGTGGTCGATGGCGATGAATATGTGATCAACGGCCAGAAGGTGTGGACTTCCGGCGCGGATCAGGCTGATTGGATATTCTGCCTGGTTCGTACAGATACTGAAGCGCCGAAACATAGCGGCATTACCTTTATTCTGTTCAGCATGGATCAGCCCGGTGTCAGTGTGAAACCAATCAAACTCATCAGCGGGTTGTCGCCATTTTGTGAAACCTTTTTTGAAGATGTAAGAGCCTCACGTAAGAATGTTGTTGGCACAGTAAATGATGGCTGGACGGTCGCCAAAAGACTGTTGCAGTACGAGAGAACCATGATTGGCGGAATTGGTGGTGGCCAAATGGGCAAGTCACTTAAAGACCTGGCGAAAGAGTATGTTGGCATGGAGAATGGCAAACTGGCGGACGCCAGCTTGCGCGAAAAGATTGTCCAGCATTCGATGAACGACCGTTGTTTTGGCCTGACCGTTCGCAGAAATGTTGAAGAATCGAAATCAACGAAAGCACCGAGCTTTGTGTCGTCCATGTTCAAACTCTATGGTACGGAACAAAATAAATCGAAATATGAACTCATGCTCGAGGCTATGGGTTCACAGATGCTGGGCTGGGAGGGTGATGGATTTGGCGAGGACGAACTAAGCCATACTCGTGCCTGGCTTCGCAGCAAGGCGAATTCCATTGAGGGTGGAACTTCTGAGGTGCAACTGAATATTGTCGCCAAGCGAGTGCTCGGCCTGCCAGACTAGGATTTAACTGGTATGTGGGTCGTGGTGATTTCAGCCAGTAATCTGTCATTCGTTCCGGTCACTATGGTTCGAATCACGGTGACTCTTTTCCCGACTCGAACAGGTTCAGATCGGGCGACGATTGTTCCACCCAGCTGATTGGAAAGCATCACTGCGTGTAAATCAATCCCGACCATAAATCCCTCGTCATTAAACTTGCTGCTCCAGTGGTCGCCTGCGCAGCCAGTTGCAAGGTTGTCGGCAAGGGAAATGATGACACCGCCATTGATATTGCCAGTAGGGTTCTTGTGATGCTCTTCAATGACGATCCTGGCTTCATGAAGATATCCCGTTGAGGTCATGCCAATATGTTCATCGAAAGTCATGTTCGTTTCCAGCCGGTTCTGTCCTGGCATGATACTCTTGTCTCGATATCAAGGAGAAAGGAATGAACAAAGTGACGGCCCTCGAAGGGGTTATTGTTCTTGATCTTGGTCAGATCTATAACGGACCCTACGCCACATTCCTGATGGCAATGGCCGGAGCACGGGTTATCAAGGTAGAGTCACTTCAAGGTGAGACGCTTCGTGGTCGAGGCAAGAGCAGTTCCGCCGCATATGCCTTCGCCATGTTAAATCAGCAGAAAGAATCCGTTTCACTGAACCTGAAAACAGAAAAGGGGGTCGCTCTGTTTAAGAAGCTGGTTGAGAAAGCTGATGTGGTGTTAGAAAATTTTGGCCCCAACACCATGGAAAAACTTGGTCTCGGAGCCCAGACCCTGCTGGAGATTAATCCCAGGTTAATTTATGCCGCTGGGTCGGGTTATGGCAGATCCGGTGAACACAAGGACTTCCTGGCCATGGATATTACCGTGCAGGCCATGGCGGGTGTCATGAATACAACAGGAGTAGATGAGCTGCCGCCCATGAAGGCGGGTCCAGCGATTTCTGATTTCTTTGGTGGCGTACATCTATACGGCGCAGTAGTGACCGCGCTTCTGCAGCGCCTGCAGACGGGGAGTGGCTCCATTCTTGATGTTGCCATGCAAGATTCAGTGTTCCCGACGCTGGCGACAATAATTGGGGCCTACTACTACCATGACCGGCAGATCCCGGGTCGGCATGGTAATAAGCACCCGGCGATGACCATGGCACCGTACAACGTTTACCCCACAGCAAACGGATATGTTGCGATTATTTGCGTTCGTGAAAGGCACTGGCGTTCTCTGGTCAATGCGATTGGCAAACCAGAGCTTGTAACTGAAGAGAAGTATGGAACTATGCTGAAGAGAGCGGGTTTAATGGATGAGGTCGATGCCATCGTCACCGGGTGGACCGGGACGCGAACCAGTGATGAGGTGCTGGAAGCACTTCAGAATGCCGGAGTTCCCAGCGCCATCGTGCGCAATGTTGAAGAATTACTCAATGACAACCATCTACACAATCGCGGCATGCTGAGGTATGTCAACCACCCGGACCTGGGTGACATTGCATTACCAAACTCACCAATCAATATTGCTTTTGGAGATGTTACTGTACCTGAGGCCGCGCCAGAGTTAGGGGAAAATAATGATGAAGTGTTCGGTGAACTGCTCGGCCTGTCTATAGTTGAGCTGCGAGAATTGGCTGCTGAAAAGGTGATTTGAATCGCTGTTTTTGAACCTCACACCATCGTTAAGCCAGCATGTCCTCCATCAGCACCTTCCAGCGTTTGATGTCAGTGTCATCGGATTCGAATAACAGGAATCCAATTCGATAAGCATCTGAATCAGGATCAGGGCGTTGCCATTTAACTTCTGCTACCAGGAATATGGGTTCAGCGTCCTTCAGATCAATGCATAATCTGAAGATTGACTCCGCAGGTATTTCATCGTCAACAACCACCTGCAGGCCGTTGGCCGACAAATCCAGGGAGTTGCACATAATAATCGTACCTGGATTGTGTTTATCTGAGGAGAGTAGTTCCACAAATATAGTGGCTTCCAAATCCAGGCGGGTTTCTACCCGGTGCTCATGTGCCTGTAAGGTCGTCATAACTTTTATGCCTGTCTCTGCGAAGTTTTGTTACCACCTCTGCCAGAGTATCTTCAAATTCAACTCCTCCATGCTCAATTACTCCCTCTCCTGCGACCAGTATCTGGACAAGTTCTTCGATTGAATATTCTCCAATCCTTAAACCAGCGCGGCTGACAAAAATCATTTTGTCTACCGCTGTAAGCTTCACTGCCAGCTTACATTCTTCCAATTCTCCATCAGCGTCTGGTAGTTTCAGCCAGGCGCCAACATTTAACGAGCTTACTGTAACAGTTAGCTCAATGACTTTCTCCAGGTTTTCTGGTTTTGAAGCTTCTTCCCGGGCCCTCTCCAGAAGGTTCTGCCTGGCCTCTTTTAATTTTGCTCTATGGGCTTCCTCGATTTCGCGTGCCAGTCTGGTTTCTTCTTCAATCGATTTTCTCCTGGCCTCTTCCTGAGCAATTTCTTCCTTTGTATCTTCAACGCGTTTGTTGGCTGCCTGTTTGATATCCTTTTCATATTTTTCAACTAGCCCATGGTAATAGGTGGCAAAGGTTGAAGAAAAGATATCTTCATGGTTCAAGAGCTTTATTACACCGGCGGACAGGTAGTAAGCAAGTTCATCAAAGCTTTTTTCAAGTGCTTTAACCCCGTTGCGATTGGTAAACAGCAGTTGTCTTACGTCATCCAGCTTCAGAACCATCTTGATGCGAACGCAGACATCATCTTCTTCGAAGGTAAACCACTGGCCAGGTTCCAGATTATTTACCTTACGCAATAGAATTCGACTAACGGATGTTTTCTGGTTGAAGACTTCTTCACCCGTCTCTATTGGAGTGAACTCCGCGTACTCCAGTGGCTGTCCTGAAATTACCATAACGTGTTCGCTCTCAAGATCTTCCAGGGCATGGTCGATACGGTCTGACTGCTGTTCAAATGCGATTAGCAGTTCGCGTATCTCGACGGGAATATGTTCAATAATTCTATAAAGTCGCTGTTTCTCCTGGCTTTCAAACTCTTTGTCTTCAGCTGCAATCGGCTGGTAGGTCCAGATGATGGTCTCTGTCATTTTGACGGCGCGGGACCAATCGTCACTATCAAAGCCAGCTGTTAATGCCAGCAATTGCACGGAGTGATTCCAGGGACCCTGAAGAAAAGTAATGATCGGTTGAGTGAGCTGTTTTCCTGCCATCGCCTTGTTGATCATCTGGGCCGTATGGGTTTTGCTCATTGCAGATCGAAGTATCCCCGTTTCGGAGGCGATGAGTCGCTCTTCGACTTTTTGTATTCTTATTTGTTCCTTGTTTAGAAAAACCTGCAGGTTCGCTTCGATATTTTTGTAATCACTTTCACCTTGTTGGATTTTGTCAACAACGTCACTGATTTTTCGATAAAAATCTTCCCCGGATTTACCCAGACCCGGTGCCCAGCCGACACAGGCGCTTACCAACAAATCAAGAACCTCAAGAAGTGTGTGCTCAGAGATGACCAGTGGGAGCTCGGGGTTTTTAAGTAGCTGGCAGGCTACTTCAGGAAGCATCCGCCTGAGTTGCTGGCTGATTTCGGCTTCAACGTCAATGAGTCTGAAGACAATTTTGCTGCAGTCATCGACCGAATTGATAACCGACCTATCTTCGTCTGAAATAATCCACTCGGCGTGTGATTCAGCCATTAAACTGATCAGAGTAGGATTGTCATGAAGCCGGGTTGCATCGATGTCTCGGAGAAATGCGATGATATCGTCCGCAGTTGCAGTGGCATCCGGGCCTTTAGATTTGATGTAACGATGTTTTAGGGCGTTAATTACGGTAGTGGGTTCTGCTGGCATTCCATTCCATGTAGTGCCGATTAGTGCTAAATAGTACCAATAACTTTGCACAATCCATAGCAGTCAACGGCGTATGATTGCAATAAATTGATATAATGCGGCATTTAGTGAATTGTTAAGTGGAGTCAGATTTGTCACCCAACTCATCACCAATAGCAGGCAAAGCCAGCCCGACTTCCCACACTTACTACTCACAACGGTTGCGGTTGCATTATCTGGATTGGGGTAATCCGGAGGCACCACCCCTGCTGTTGGTACACG
>SMVA01444425.1_pt1 | contig 15874 bp, 13 predicted proteins | sample 2456451 | NCBI WGS metagenome assembly SMVA01 (sample SAMN11095933, study PRJNA526329) | marine sediment metagenome | biome: Marine sediment; feature: Surficial sediment; material: Deep marine sediment; isolation source: Hadal surficial sediment | place: Pacific Ocean | collected 2014-05 | depth...
AACCCCATGGCGTTCAGATGATCGATGCACTGCAAGAAGGGGCGCCCGATTTCGTCGCCGTTATCAATAGCCGTCAACGCCTCCGTCAGGCTGTCACGGCTTCTGATTTCACCAAGTGCGAGCACTTGTACCGCAAGGCTTTCATCACCCAGTTCCTTCGTCAATCGCTCGACAATGACATCACGCGGGTCGCGCCCGATCTTGTCGATTTGCTGATACACGGCCGTGATTTGAGACTCATCTATGCCTTTGGCCCGGAGCAACGCGTGAATGACGCGCCGATCCGAGACCCGAGCCCGCACGTCATCCGGGCCCAATCCGAGCACTCGCATCACGTCGATGGCAGCAGCGATGACTTCCGCATCGGCAAGCGGTCCCGCCTCGCCAATGAGATCCATGTTGAGTTGAAAGTGCTCTCGCAGCCGGCCACGTTGTTGCCGCTCGTATCTAAACAATTGGGGCACCGAGAACCAACGAATCGGTTTCCTGAGTGCCGCCGCTCGCGTGGCAACCATTCGCGCCAGCGTCGGCGTCATTTCCGGGCGCAACGCGACCTTACGCCCGCCCTTGTCCTCAAAGGCGTAGAGCTGCCCGACGACTTCCTCGCCACTTTTTGCTGTGTAGAGTTCGAGTGGCTCGAGCGGCGGGCCATCGTATTCGACGAACCCGTACCGCGCCGCTACGGTACGCCACGCAGCGAAGATCTGGTTTCGGAGCACAGTTTCGTCGGGGTAGAAATCGCGGAACCCGGGAAGAGCCTGCATCGCCATCGGCGCAATCTACCCGAGCGGCCGGAATCCGGGCAAGCGCGCTAACGCGTCACCAACTGTGTGAAACGACCCCGTCACCAAGACACTACCCGCCCCGGCCTCCGCAGCTCTCAACGCCCGACCGATATCCGGTTCAGAGGTCGCCCAGTCGCCCACGCGGGCCACGGCCTCGTTCAAAGCCCAGCGCCGGTCCTCCGGGGCGCTCGGTGCGTGGGTAAGCCACACGCGGTCTACGACCGGGCGGAGCAGCGCCAGGGAGCCTTCCCAGTCCTTATCTCCCAAGAAGCAAACAACGGCGTGCACGGGGCGCCTAGGGGCAAGGTCGGGCAGCAACGCCACCAAGGCGGTGATCGATTCCGGGTTGTGGGCTACGTCGAAGATCCATTTGCCTCGCTTGTCACCACGCCCTGGCATCTTGACTCGCTTGAAGGCGTGAGCTACAAAGACCGCGTTCGGAACTAGGTTGGGCGGGAGTTCGGCCAGAATCGTGCGGGCGACAGCAGCGTTGCGTCGCTGATGCGCTCCAACTAGCGCCAGCTCGCCTTCCCACATCTCGTCGGGTGGAACTACGACGGGTTTCGCCCGCGCCCGATTCGCCGCGCGGACCAGGACGTCCACGACCTCAGGATCCGTTTCTCCAATCACAAAGGGCACCCCCGCCTTGGCAATCCCGGCCTTCTCTTCGGCAATCTGTTCGAGAGAATCACCAAGATAGTCGGCGTGATCTAGGGCGATGGACGTCACCCCACTGACTAAGGGTTCGAGCACGTTGGTCGCATCGAGCCGGCCCCCGAGCCCAACCTCTATGACGGCCACGTCAACCTGGCGGGCCGCGAAGTCGGCGAGGGCGATGGCGGTCGTCGTTTCGAAAAAGCTGGCGTTCTCCGCCTTCACGACCGGTGCCAGGTGCGCAGCCCAATGAGTGAACGCTTCCCGGTTGATCGGCCGATTGGCAACGATCATCCGCTCACGGATGTCAACGAGGTGTGGTGAGGTGTACAGTCCTACCCGGTACCCTGCCGCACTCAAGGCCTGGTACACGAGGGTCGATACCGAGCCCTTTCCGTTGGTTCCACCAATGTGTATCGATGGGAACACCTGTTCCGGATGGCCCAGGTGATCGAGTAAGGCCCGCGTCGGGCCGAGTGACCACTTCCGACCACCGGCTGTGCGAGATGTCAGGGATTGAACGACCTGATCGAAGTCGAGACTCAGCTCGCCGCCTCCACTGACTCGAAGGGTTCCGCACCGAGCATCATGCGCAAGAGCGTTGCAATCGTTTCACGCAGTTTGCCCCGTTCGACCACGCAATCGACCATGCCGTGCTCCAGCAGGAATTCTGATGTTTGGAATCCCTTTGGAAGGTCTTGTCGGATGGTCTGTTGAATGACACGAGGTCCGGCGAAGCCGACTAGCGCCCCCGGCTCTGCAATGTTGATGTCGCCCTGCATGGCATAGGAAGCAGTTACCCCGCCCGTTGTCGGGTTAGTGAGAACTGACACGTACGGCAACCCGGCGCGCCGCAATCGCGCCATGACGGTCGATGTCTTGGCCATTTGCATGAGACTCAACACGCCCTCTTGCATGCGGGCTCCGCCAGAGGCCGAAACCAACACGAGAGGAGATTCTTCGTCGAGCGCACGTTCGGCGAGTCGAGTGACCTTCTCGCCAACTACGGCCCCCATAGATCCACCCATGAAAGCGAACTTCATCACGCCGAGTTGGATAGCCACATCCGTGATTGTCGCGTGTCCGGCCAGCATCGCGTCTTCCGTACCCGCTTTACGTCTCGACCGGATGAGTCGGTCAGTGTAACCCTCGAACTCCAGCACGTCCACTGATTCCAGATTGGTAAACAGGGGTGTAAACGAGTCCGGATCCGTCAGAAGGTCGATGTACCCCTCGGCCAACAAGGGGCGATGGTACCCGCATTCTGGACATACCTGGCATGTGCGCTCGAATTTATCGGTGATATCGACGTGCCCACAATCTTCACATTTGTCCCACGCATCGGGCGGGATTTCGAGCTTTTCTCGAGTTGCGCGACGCGGACGGCGATCTTTGCGAAACCAGGCCATGATTATGGGAAGCGGGAAAAGGAAGAAGGGGAAAGGGAATATTTCATAGATGATTGGAGTGTGGAAAAAGAGTCCGTGTTCGCATGAATCTACCCGCCACACGGTTTTGGGCCAATCCCAACCCCTGGACCTCCTGTCACGCTTCCCCTTTCCCTATCCCAACGCATACCCCGAGTGGCGGGAGTCCCACGATACGCGCATCGCCAATGCGATCGCTACGATACACGTCAGCAGGAACGATCCACCGTATGAGAAGAATGGAAGGGGAATGCCCATGATGGGCATAATGCCGACGGTCATGCCGAGATTGACGACGAGGTGGGTAAGCAGCAGCCCGCCAATACCCGCCGCTACAAGCGAAGAGAACGAATCAGGCGACTTGCGGGCGATCCGAATGAGAGCGAGGATTAGGAACATGAAGAGTATGAGGCATACCAGCACACCGACGAAGCCAAGCTCCTCCCCAACCACGGAGAACACGAAATCCGTGTGTTGTTCGGGCAAGAAGGCAAGGCGCTTCTGTGTGCCCTCAGTGAACCCCTTTCCCAGTAGCCCACCCGATCCGATAGCGACCTTGGACTGAATTATGTGCCACCCTGTGGCACGCGGGTCGATTTCTGGATTCAAGAAGGACAACAGCCGGTTCTGCTGGTAGGGCGCCAATCCCTTCCAAAGCTCCAACGCCACGACTCCCATTGCCACGTTGGTCATCCATACCACCAGCCCTTCCATCACGTAGGGACGAATCCAGAGCAGTAGAATCGTCAGCGCAACAATCCACACACCCCAGCTGACCGTAGAAAACGCAAGCAGCAGGCTGAGCAACGGAGAGGCCAGAAGGACCAAGAGCCACGGGTTGGGGCCGGCCCAGAACAGCATCGAGAACAAGATTCCCAGAAACACGGCTGCGCTCCCTAAATCTGGCTGCAATCCGACCAAACCCAACGGGAGGCCCACGATCACCAACGATGGGATGAAATCCACCATGCTGAGTGGCGGCCGTCGCCGGGTGGCGAGATGACGCGCCAACATCAAGATAGTGCCGATCTTGGCAAGCTCTGCCGGTTGACCTATGCGGATCCCACCTATCGCCAACCAAGATTTAGTGCTGGCAGCGGTTCCCGCGCCGGTCCCTACGATGAGTGTCAGGACGAGCATCACGAGTGCCGCACCGTAGACCGCTGGGGCGACCCATTCGAGCAGCCGCGGCGACACGCGGAACACGAGAATTGCGATTCCGGCCCCGATGCCGAGCCATATGAGTTGACGTTTCCAAATCTCGGCCGCCACGGTGGGGACTTCTGTCTGACCAGCCGAGTAAAGCGTGAGAAGCCCCGCGGTTAGCAGGGCGACCACGACGGCGAGCAGGCCGTAGTCGAGCCCGGCGGCCTTAGCCATCGCGCCTGTTGTTGATGAGTCCGGTGTCTGGCAGTAACGGTATTGATTCCGGCGCGGAATCCGAAGGCATGTCGAATTCGGTCCCGACGATCTCGGGCGCGTTCACACCCTGAAGGTGATGGGCAAGTATTCGCGTCACCATCGGCGCCACTGCCGTGCCATGCTTGGCAAACTCGACGATTGCACCGACAACGAGCTGCGGCGAATCATATGGTGCAAACCCAATGAACCACCCGTGGTCGTCACCGTGAGGATTCTGCGCCGTGCCTGTTTTCCCGGCGATCTTGAGGTCGGCAATTTGCGCGAGTGTGGCTGTCCCTTGTTCTACCACCCCGAGGAGGGCTTGACGCAGGGCCGCGAGCGAATGCGGCGCCAGTCCCAAGGCCACGAGTTGGTTGGTTTCCCGGGGTTGGTTCATTACGAGGTACGGGGTCTGGGCAACCCCGCTATCGTTTGCTAACGCCGCAAAGAACCTCGTCATGTTGACTACGGTTTGCGCGTTCTCGCCCTGCCCGATGGCGAGATTCAACGTGACCGCGTTCGTCCATCCGCGAGGGCCGTAGCGACGATTGTAGTATTCCGTCGACGGGGGGAAGATCGAGACGGCTTCGTTCGGCAGGTCGATGCCCGTCGCGGTGGTCAAACCCAAACCGGGGGCATCGTGCAAGAGGCCCTGTAACGTAAGCTTGAGCCCGAGTTGGTAGAAGTACACGTCACACGACTGATGAATGGCCTCGGCGAGGGTGAGGTCACCGTGCCCCCTGATGCTCCAGCAACGGAAATACCGGGTGTAGTACTGCATCCCCCCAGTGCAGGGAATAGTCATGCGCTGGTCCATCGTGACGATGCCTCGATTCAAGGCCATCGTCGCAATGGCGAGTTTCCACGGTGAAGCGGGCGGGTAGATCCCCTGAATAGCGCGGTTGTAGAGCGGTTCATCGGCGTCAGACAGGAGTCTTTGGAGCGCTTCAGGCTTGACGCCACTCACGAACAGGTTCGGATCATAGGATGGGGCCGAATACAAGGCGAGCACTTGTCCGTCCCGCGGATCCATGGCGACTACGGCGCCCCGTGCTCCAGCGGGAAACTGCTGTACGATGTACCGCTGCAGTTCGATATCGATTGTCGTTCGGATCGAATCCCCAGGGACTGGTTCCAACGTCTGCACGTCGCTTGCCACCCGAACTGTCCGGCCTAATGCGTCGTGCTCGATGAACTCGTATCCGTCGTCACCGCGGAGCACGAGGTCATATTGTTGCTCGAGCCCGACCCGCCCCACCAAGACACCGCCCCGGGCGCCTGGGACGGCGTTTGATTCCAGTTCGTCCACTGTGATTTCGGACACGTAGCCGATGATGTGGGCGACCGTATCCGCAAACGGATACCGGCGTTTCGGCTCACTTTGGACGACCAACCCAGGATTCCATGGCCGTTGTTCTTCCAACGCCGATACAGTGGCAAACGTGGCATCCCGCCGAATCATCACCGGTTCGGAAGGAGCGCGGGTATAGTGTGCCAACACGGCAGACATCTCGGCCGAATCGAGATCGAGAATCGGTTGCAGTCGTTGGAGAATCGCCACGAGCGAATCAACATGCGGTGCGTGCAGTGACACCGAATACCCTGGGAGATTCTCTGCCAGCACGATACCGTTGCGATCGGTGATGACGCCGCGTGGCGACGGCAAGGGTATCTGCCGCAGCCGATTGTCGTTCGACTGAAGCTGGTAACGCTCCGAACTCAGGATCTGGACCCGGAAAAACGCCAAGGTCAGGACCCCGAACACGAGGGCAACCACCCATTGGCTGATTGCGGCCCGCCGATTGATTTCGTGAGTGTCTTGCCAGTTCATTCGCTAATCCTCACCTTGAGCGTGCGTCGGAATACCAGCAACGTGATGGCACCCGCAGCCGCCGTGACGAACGCCTTGAGTGGCGACCACAATACGAGTTGCCACCCCAGAACCGCATTGTCGACCGGACGACCCACGAGCAGGACTAACAGGTCTCGCATCCAGACGCCGACGAAGATGAATCCGAGGTTGACAAACAAGCTCTCGACAAAAAATACCGCCTTGCCCCACGCCGCTAGGTACGCGACTGCCGTGTACGCAAGTGCCCCTGCCCCGAACTCTGCCGGAGTGAGCGAATCAGCAACCAAACCAACGGCAAAACCCGCTATTGCAGCCTGTCCGGGCCGGGCGCGGATCGCATAGACTAGCAAGGCCAATAGCAGAAAATCCGGGATGAACCGCACGTCTCCGACCAACCCCGGAGCGACAAAGTGCAGCGTGGCGAGCAACAGCAATATGGAGATCAGAGCGTACCGCGGGCCTCGTCGACTCATGGAGTTCGCGCCACGAACAACGAATCCAACCCGATGTTGGCACCAAGGAGGACGATGACGTGCGTCACCGATCCGGGACGCACAACTGGTCGCACCGCATACGTGGTGGACCAACCCTCCCCCTGCTCATCGGCCACGGATAGGACAACGCCAATCGGCACGCCCGAAGGGTAGACGCCGGCTGAACCCCCGAGCCCGGATGTGTAGATCATGGTCCCCGGCGGAACTTCTTCCCCATACGGCACACCGCGGAGTTTCAGAACCATCGTGTTCGGACCATCCGACCCAAGGGGTTCCACGATGCCAAAAATCGATTGGTCTTCAGCTCTAGCGCTCACGCGGAAGTCAGGATGCGGCCACCCGATCGCAATCGAAGTCGACGCGTCCACGGTCTGCACGACCCCTAGCAACCCCTCCGGCGCTACCACCGGAGCCCGGGGAACCACGCCATCATCTCGGCCCTTCGACAAGAGAAAGGTGAATCCTTCGGTTCGACCGGATTGATTCAGCACCTCGGCTGTGACGTGGTTCATCGGAAGCCGACTCGAAAGCCGGGCCAGAATCCGGAGGTTTTCGTTCTCCCGTGCCAGGGCCCAGGCCGCTAACGCTCCTACTACGGCGGAGTCGCGTTCGGCTACGACGCGCGCCAGGTGTACCCGTGCCTCCTTGATTGAGAGGATCTGTTCCTCGAGCGAGAGGAAGGGCGCTACAACCGTCGATCGAATGGCGGTCCCAAGAGATTGTTGGAGATCGGATGGCGCCATCCTCGCCGCGATGGCCAAAATGATGCAGATGACGAAGGCCAACGTGTCGCGACGCGAAGCTAGGCGGCCAGACGACAGTTGCACTTGTTACTTGCTCAAGACGTTCCGGTACTTCTGGGGGTCCTCGAGTATCCGGCCGGTACCGCGCACGACACACGTGAGTGGGTCCTCGTCGACCCGAACGGGCAAGGACGTCTCTTGGGAAAGGGCCACATCCAGCCCTTTGATAAGTGAGCCGCCGCCAGCCATCACAATGCCTCGGTCGACGATGTCGCTCGCCAACTCCGGAGGCGTGATCTCGAGCGCACGCCGCACCGCATCGACAATCTGCTGAATCGGTTCTTGCATGGCTTCACGGATCTCGCTCGAATGCACCCGAACGACCTTCGGGATCCCCGAAACCAGATCGCGCCCCTTGGCCTCGAATTCGGCGTCCTCCCCGCCCATGGGAACTGCCGAACCGATCTGCATTTTGATCGCCTCAGCCGTGGGCTCGCCGATCAGAAGGTTGTAGTTCTTCCGCATGAATTGGACGATAGACTGATCCATTTCGTCGCCGCCCGTCCGGATCGAGGTATCGCTCACGATTCCGGATAACGCGATCACTGCGATCTCGGTCGTCCCGCCGCCGATGTCGATCACCATGTTGCCTGTCGGCGTCTCTACCGGCAGCCCAACGCCAATCGCCGCCGCCATCGGTTCGGCTACCATGTACACTTCTTTCGCGCCGGCGGAATGCGCCGAGTCCCTCACCGCACGCTTCTCGACTTCGGTAATCCCGCTGGGTACGCAAATGATCACACGCGGTTTGACACGAAAAAAATGCTGCTGGATGATCGACGACAGAAAGTAACGGAGCATCTTTTCAGTGACGTCGAAATCGGCGATCACCCCGTCTTTGAGCGGGCGGACGGCGAGAATTGCTTCAGGGGTTCGCCCCAGCATCCGTTTGGCTTCGAGCCCAATCCCCTTGATCTTACCCGAGGCTTTCTCGATCGCTACCACGGACGGCTCGTTCAGCACGATGCCCGAGCCTCGCACATAGATGAGCGTGTTCGACGTACCGAGATCCACCGCGATCTCGCTCGCCGGCAGCAGACCACCTAGGCTGAACTTAGGCCAACGCATGGACTTTCGATTGTGAGGCTTCTAAGGGTAGGCACAGGACGCGAAAAACCGCCCTGGGCGGTTAAGGCGTTTTAACATACAAGGCTAGCTAAGTTATGACAAGATGTAGACTTAGCGTATGGGGAACCCGTCTAGATAAGCCCCTCCGGGTCGTGCAATTCCAGTCCGAACGCGTCGGCGACCCCCGGGTACACAACTTTCCCCTCGATCACGTTTAGGCCAAGGAACAACGAGTGGTCGTCTCCGCACGCCCTTTTCCAGCCGGCACGAGCCAATCGCCGCGCGTACGGGAACGTGGCGTTGGTGAGCGCCAAGGTCGAGGTCCGCGGCACACCGCCAGGCATATTCGCGACCGCGTAGTGCACAACGTCGTCGATAATGTAGGTAGGGTTGTCGTGTGTCGTTGGCTTGATGGTCTCGACGCATCCCCCCTGATCTACCGCCACATCTACGATGACCGCGCCCGGTTTCATGATCTTGAGATCCTCTCGTCGAACGAGCTTTGGCGCCTTCGCGCCGGTCACCAACACTGCACCGATCAAGAGATCAGCCCGCTCTAGACTATCCCGGAGCGTGTGCGCGTCGGAGTAGACGAGGTTCACGTTCGCCGGCATGACGTCGGACAGATAACGAAGACGCTCGAGTGAAACGTCGAGGATGGTCACGCGGGCACCAAGGCCGGCCGCCATCTTCGCGGAGTTCATCCCGACCACACCACCACCAAGAATGACGACTTCGGCAGGTGCTACTCCTGGCACCCCCCCCAACAGCATCCCACGCCCACCGTAGAACCTCTCGAGGTACTTGGCTCCTTCCTGGACTGCCATGCGCCCAGCGACCTCGCTCATGGGAGTGAGGAGTGGAAGCTCCCGTGACGGCAGTTCGACCGTTTCGTAGGCGATTGCAACGATACCCGAGTCCATTACCGCCTTTGTCAGTGGTTCACTGGCCGCAAAATGAAAATACGTGAAGACGACCTGGCCCTCACGCATACGCGGCCACTCGGATTCAATCGGCTCCTTCACCTTTACGATCATCTCGGCCTGTTGCCACACGTCCACCGAGTCAGGGACCATCGTTGCACCCGCTGCTTCGTAGGCAATATCCGAGAACCCGCTACCCACACCAGCTTGCTTTTCGACGAGGATCTCTTGACCGTCCTTGACGAGGGTCTCGACACCAGCGGGAACGAGCGCTACGCGGGTCTCCGCCGTTTTGATTTCCTTGGGTACACCGATGATCACAGGAATGGTCTCCGGTTGTTTCGTAGAGTTGTGCTAGTCGTTCGGGCCGAGCCAAACGACCGTCTGCCGCGACGGTACAAAGAACTCCGCTCCCACGTCGGCGACCTGTTCCTGAGGAACTCGATCGATCTCCATCAACACATCGTCTATCGTCCGATATGGTTCACCGTACACGGCGACCGTCGCTAGGCGATTCATGCGAGCCCCCGGACTTTCGAGTGAGAGGGTGATTTGCCCTTTGATCTGCTGTTTGGCTTCGGCAAGGGTTTCGGTGTCCAGCCCCTGGCGAGCCACCCTCTCCAACTCCTCGCGGATGACGTCGACCGCCTGCTGGGCTGTCGAAGGGTGGGTCCCGACATAAATGCCCGTCATGCCACCGGATTGATATAGCGACTGGTAGGCATAGACCGAGTACGCGAGTCCAAGCTCTTCTCGCACTCGTTGGAACAAGCGGCTGGACATCCCATGCCCGAGCACCGCGTTGATCAATACAAGTGCGTAGCGGCGGGGATCGGAGTACCGGAAAGTGTCGGTACCCAGGACGATGTGCGCCTGCGCCGATTCACGTTCGATCCTGGTCAACCCGGCCTCAGCCCGCGGGGGAGCTGAACTCTCGACTGGAGGGTCACCCCCAGCCTCGGAAAACCAACCCAACTTGGTCAGGAGCCTGAGCAGCACATCGTGATCGACGCTTCCCGCTGCGGCCACCACCACCTGAGCTGGGTGGTAGGAGTGCGTGTGCAGAGAACGAAGATCCTCGGCCGTGAGCGCCGAGACCGTGTCGCGGGTTCCCAGAATGGAGAATCCGTATGGGTGGTCAGGCCACATCGTCTCCGCATGAAGTTCGAAGACCATGTCGTCCGGTGTGTCGTCGACCGTGCTGATTTCCTCTAAGACGACCTTCCGCTCCAGATCCAGGTCGCTCTGTCGCAAAACCGGATTTCGGACGAGATCGGTCAGCACATCGAGCGCGCGCGGGAGATCCTCATCCAATACGCGCGCTTGGAAAGCCGTGTAGTCGCGGGACGTGAACGCATCCAACGCTCCGCCGCGAACCTCGAGCACAGTGGCTAGCTCACGTGCCGACCGTCGCTCGGTGCCCTTGAACACCATGTGCTCGAGCAAATGGGACACTCCCATCTTGGCCCGCTCTTCGTGAACCGAAGCGGACTTGACCCATATGCCCACCGCCGTCGATCGGACGCTCGGGAGCTTCTCCGAAAGTACTGTGACGCCATTTTCGGCGTCCGTGCGAAACAAACGATCGTCGAGTTGAGTCGTTCGCATGGCAAGTTAGCTCTCGGTGGACTCTTCCTTGTCCATCAGCGCTTTCCGCGAGAGACGCATCTTTCCTCGGTCGTCGACCTCGAGAAGCTTTACGCGCACGCTGTCGCCCTTTTTCACAACGTCTTCGGTCTTGTTCGTCCGCGCGTGTTGCAGCTCTGATATGTGCAGGAGGCCTTCCCGACCCGGGAGGATTTCAACGAACGCACCGAATGCCGTTGTGGTCTTGACGATGCCTTCATAGATCTGACCGATCTCTGGCTCCGCAACACATGCCTCGACCATTTTCCTGGCCCGTTCGCCCGCTTCGCCACCGACCGCCGCGATTGTCACGCGACCATCGTCGTCAACGTTGACCTCGGCCCCAGTCTGTTCCTGAATGCCGCGGATGTTCTTCCCCTTCGGCCCGATCAGATCACCGATGCGTTCGGGGTTGATCATCACGGTAATGATGCGCGGCGCATGTTTCGATAGCTCCGCACGCGGTTCTTTCAACGTCTTGCCCATCTCATCGAGAATGTGCATGCGGGCGACGTTTGCCTGCTTCAGGGCGTCGCGCACAATGCCGAGGTCTAGGCCTTCGATCTTGATGTCCATCTGGATTGAGGTGAGCCCTGCTCGCGTCCCAGCCACCTTGAAATCCATGTCGCCAAGGTGGTCTTCGCTGCCGAGAATGTCGGTGAGCACCGCGATCTTGTCGCCTTCTTTGATCAACCCCATCGCGACGCCGGCACAGGGTGCCGTGATCGGCACGCCCGCGTCCATGAGTGCCAGCGATCCACCGCACACCGTGGCCATCGAGCTGGACCCATTGGATTCCAGGATATCCGAGACGATTCTGATCGTATAAGGGAAGTCATCGTAGACCGGAAGCACCGCCTGTATAGCGCGTTCAGCCAGGTTTCCGTGACCAACCTCGCGACGTGACACCCCACGCGGCATGCGTACTTCACCCACCGAGAATGATGGGAAGTTGTAGTGGAGCATGAAGCTCTTCGTGGTCTCTGTAGCGGAATGAATATTGTCGATCCGTTGTTCGTCACGCTCGGTCCCAAGCGTGGTCGTCACTAGGGCCTGCGTTTCCCCGCGGGTGAACAACGCGGACCCGTGCGTCCGAGGAATCAGGCCAACATCACAATTAATCGGGCGCACTGTGGTGAGATCCCTACCGTCCACACGTTCCCCCGTTTCCAAGACTTGCTGCCTCATCGCATCGCCCTCGATCGACCCGAGCGCATCCTTCACGTCATCCAGGTTGTCCGGGAATTCTTCCGTCAGGGCTTCGACTACCTCGTCTCTTACCGCACGCATCGCTTGAATGCGCTCGGCCTTGTTTGACTGATTGAGCGCCGTCTTGATACGGTCTCCCGTCACTTCTTCCACGCGAGCTATGAGTTCCGGGCCCGGCCCCATCTTGGTCCACTTCATTTCTGGCACACTGGCCTTTTCGATGATCTGGCGTTGCATTGCAACGAGTTCGGCTATGCCCTTTTGCGCAAACTCCAAGGCATTCGCCAGATCTTCCTCGGAAAGTTCGAGGCAGCCACCTTCGACCATCATGATCGAGTCCTCGTGACCCGACACGACCATGTCCAAATCACTCGCCTCGAGTTGCTCGAAGGTCGGGTTCATGATGAATTCGCCATCGGACCGCCCAACTCGAACGCCACTGATCGGGCCGTTCCACGGAGCCTGGGACACGGAAAGCGCCAAGGACGCCGCCGTCAGCCCCAACACATCGGCGTCGTTCTCCTGATCGGCCGACAACACATAGACGTACACCTGGACTTCGTTCTTGAAACCCTTCGGAAAGAGCGGCCTAAGCGACCGATCGATGAGCCGCCCCGCGAGAATCTCCGCTTCTCCCGGGCGCCCTTCTCGCTTGAAAAAGCCCCCGGGAATCTTCCCGGCGGCGTATGATTTTTCTCGATATTCGACGAGAAGAGGAAAGAAGGGTAAATGGGAAACCTTGTCCGACACTGTCACCGCGACTAGAACCATTGTCTCGCCAAACTGAACGAGTACGCTGCCCGCCGCCTGCTTCGCCAATCGACCCGTCTCAAAGCGGATCTGCCGACCGGCAAAGGTCTGTTCTACGTGCTGTACCATGTTTTTCCTTAGATATTATGTGAACCACAAATTCGCTACCGACTCCGCTCACGCCGTGTGCGTGAGGTTGTCCTAGTGCCGGAGTCCCAACTCCCCAATGAGGGCTCGGTAGCCTTCGATGTCCGTCCGCTTCAGGTACTTGAGCAGACGGCGACGCGTGCTGATCATTTGCAACAGACCGTGCCGACCGTGGTGGTCCTTCTTGTGAGTGTGGAAGTGCTCCCTGAGGCCGTTGATACGCGCGGTGAGCATCGCGATCTGCACCCGGGTCGACCCTGTGTCACCCGGCCGCGCTGCATGTTTCTCCATCACCGCCTGCTTGTCAAAACTCATGAACCGTGTATCCTCCCATGACGCGGGTCCCACTGTGATGGGGCCCGTATTCCAAGTTAACATAGTAATTTAGCCGCCCGCTTAAGACCTGTAAAGACATCATCATGTCTCCCAAACCGGACGACTTGTTGGGCCGAACCATCGGCCCTTATGTCCTCGATCGCCTCATTGGCCAGGGCGGGTTTGCGTGGGTCTATGCCGGTCATCCCTCTTCCGGCGGCGATCCGGTGGCACTCAAGGTTCTGAAGCCGCGGTTTGGGGGCGACGCCGAGTTCGACGCTCGATTCCGGGCTGAATCCGAAGCCGCCGCCAAGATGGACCACCCTAATGTGGTCAACATCCGGGAGGCAGGCAGAGCGGACGGTTACACCTATCAGGTGATGGACCTCTACCCCGAATCCCTGGGATCCCTCATCAAGAAGGATGGCCCCCTTTCGGAGGACCGCGCCATCCCCATCGCCCAGGACATCCTGCGGGGCCTCCAATACGCTCACGATGCTGGCCTGCTCCACCGCGACATCAAGGTCGACAATGTGCTCCTCCGCGCAGACGGGTCAGCCGCAATCGCAGATTTCGGGTTGTCTCGCGTCGTATCGGGGTATACCTCAGCCACTGGTATCGACATGACGATCGGTACGCCGCAGTACATCTCCCCCGAGCAAGCTCAAGGTCGCGCGATGGATGGTCGCTCCGACTTGTATTCGGTCGGGGTCACACTCTACCGGGCCATCACCGGAGAGGCGCCATTCCATTCCAATGACTGGTTTGAGTTGGCGCGCATGCATGTGGAAGACCCCCCTCCTTCGCCCCGGTCGTTGCGGCCCGAGCTTTCAGCGCGTTTTGAACGGATCGTACTGAAATGCCTTGCCAAGCATCCCGACGACCGCTATAGCTCCGCTTCGGCACTCCTCGACGAGCTGACCGAGATCAAGAACACATCCCGATCGACCGCGACGTTCGGCGTCCCTCCGGTCCGAACCGATGAGATGGTCACCTTCATCTCGACCGCGCGGCCTCGCTGGCAAGTAATCGCCGTCGCCGTGCTCGTCGTCGTTGCGGTGGCGTATTTGGTGGTTTTGTTGGGAGGGTGACGATTAACCAATCAACCTCATGATGTCATTGCGGAACACCAATACGAAAATCGCGAGCAGCACCAGCATCCCGGCCTGAGTCAGTCGCACGCGCCAAGCAATTGACAGGGGTTTACCGCGGATTCCTTCGAGAAGCAAAAAGACCATGTGCCCCCCGTCTAGCACGGGAATCGGCAGCATGTTGAGCACCGCGAGGTTGACGGACAGCAACGCCATGAACGCAAGGAGCGGAGCGATTCCCAATGCCGCGACCGCCCCGGAAACCTGGGCAATGAGAATGGGCCCGCCCAGTTCGTCGGTCGACACAGTCCCTACAAACATGCCCTTGATCGTCACGAGAACGTCTTCCACGTCTCGCCATGTGTTGCCAGCCCCCTGGCCAAACGCTTGGATCAGCCCATACTCGATCCGAATGATCTCGATGTCGGCAGAGATACCGATCCATCCCTCTATACGATCCTCACCCACCAGCCCCCCCGGAACGGTCCGCTCTTCAGGCGTCACCATCATTGCCAAGACGGAATCCCCACGACGAACGTGTATCTCCAACTCGACCTCAGCGGAGCTGGAAATGATCCGTTTCAGATCTTCCCAATGTCGGACGGAGTCGGCCCCGATCGCGATGATTTCGTCGCCCGCCTCAATCCCGGCTCTTGCAGCTGGCAGCCCGGGCTGAGTGTCGCCGATTCGATTGGGCCACGCGGGCCTCAGGGCGTCGAAGATCGCCAAGCGCGACTCGACATCCGTCCCAGGAATCGCTACCGTCACCGGATCCACCCCATCGGCGAATTCGAACCGCACCCGGTCGGACCCCCGATCGAGCAGTTTCTCGCGCAACACGGTCCACGACCTCACCGTGTCGCCATTTAGGCGCACGACCTGGACACCTTCGGGCAAATCCAATAGCGCATCCGCCGCGCCCGGTAGACCATCCGGCTCCACAAAGGCGATCTGCGTGGTGGGGTCTTCCGCCCGACCCAGGATCGCAGCGATTCCCGTATACACTAGGAACGCAAAAATTACGTTCATCGTCACGCCCGCTGAGATCACCATCATGCGAGCCCACAACGGTTTGTTTTCGAAGAGCTTGTCCTCAGGCCATTCTTCGACCGTCTCCCCACCCTCCAACTTCGACAGCTCTTCCATTTCTTCCTTGCTCGCCATCTTCACGTATCCGCCGAGCGGGATCCACGCGATGACGTATTCCGTCTCTCCACGCCGGAATGCTAGTGGAGTTGGTGGTCCGATCCCGATGGAAAACCTGGGTACGCCGATGCCCACGGCTTTGGCTGCGATGAAATGCCCCAACTCGTGCACGAAAATCAACAC
>SMVA01397951.1_pt1 | contig 15869 bp, 16 predicted proteins | sample 2456451 | NCBI WGS metagenome assembly SMVA01 (sample SAMN11095933, study PRJNA526329) | marine sediment metagenome | biome: Marine sediment; feature: Surficial sediment; material: Deep marine sediment; isolation source: Hadal surficial sediment | place: Pacific Ocean | collected 2014-05 | depth...
ATTCTTCATAGATTGGCGCAAAATTGCCGGTTAACCAGAAGGGTTGTTCTGTGGTGGCGCTCTGCTCGCTCATGGCTCGTTCCTCTTTGTTCTAATGAATTGTTCTAATGAATTGTTCTAATGAATTGTTCTAATGAATTGACCTAATGAATTGTTTTAGGGCTTTTTTCTAAGTCACCATCTAACCGTATCCAGACCTTCAAAACAAGCAAGCTTGACGGTTTTATACCAATGACTTTATAACAACAGTCGCTGTGGCGCCATGGAGAAATTTCCAGAGTCAGAAGAATTCCTGCTTTTGTTCCCATTCGAAACGAAATGTGGTCTATCCTGCGCGGATAAACCTGAATTATTCAGTCACCGGCAAAGGAATCATCTGGCGCCAGGTTGTCCCACCTGTTGAAGAAGGTTTTCTCTTCTGCAGGGATTCTACTGACCGGCCCGAAATTCCCCTGCGGATAACCAATCGGCATGGTAACCACCACGCCAAATTCAGCAGGAATCCCGAAATAGGCGTGAAGCTCCTCCTCAAACACCTGGTGCATGGTGGTCAAGGCGGCACCTAATCCCAGCGCCCGGCAGGCCAGCAGGATGTTCTGGGTACAGGGATAAGCGGCACCAAAATTGGGTGGCGCAAGTCCGATCCGTTCTTCTTCAGGCACTTTAAAAGGCCAATCCCGCTCTCCACAGATGAGCAGCAATACCGGAAATTCCTGCATGTGATCCATCTGGTAAGTCAACGCCTTTAGTTGGCGCCCCATAGCAGTATCGTTATTCGCAAACTCATAGACGTTGCCAAAGCGGGAGATGATCGCGGCTTTGTATCGTTGCGCGAACCAGGCTTTGCGTTCCGGGTCACTGATGACCATAAACTTCCACGGCTGTGTATTCTGACCAGAAGATGCCTGCACGCCAGCATCCAGCACCTTTCGGAGTGTTGGCAGGGGAATAGGATCGGGCTTCAGGCGGCGCATTGCGCGGACATTGCCGACGAGATCAAAAAAACGCGGGTTGTTATCCATCAGTCCAGTCCTTTTATAATCTAGTCCTATTATAATCGACGTTAGTGTCACGGACTCATGCGCCCGTCTTACCCTTGCTAATCCGGCATCCATTGTACTGTCGGTAAAAAACCATGACCCTTTTCATTTCAGTCATGGTTGCAATACCTGTTACCCTCAATGGGCGGGCAACAGGCAGTGCTAGCCGCCTGCTAGATGTTCCGACCCGCATCCTGCCAATACTTGTCCCGCAATAATCGTTTCAACAATTTTCCGGTGGGGTGGCGTGGAAGTGCCTCTTCAAAATCGATAGATTTTGGTGCCTTAAACCGTGCAAGGTGTTCCTTGCAATGGGCTATTAACTCTTCTTCGAGGACATCACCAGCGAGAGCGCCACTTTTTAGCTCAACTGCACCTTTTACTTCTTCACCAAATTCATCATTTGGAATCCCGAAGACGGCAGCATCAATCACGGCCGGATGATTAATCAGCACAGCCTCTATTTCAGCAGGGTAAATATTGACGCCGCCTGAAATGATCATGTCGATCTTTCTGTCACTCATAAAGAGATAACCGTCCTCATCGAGATATCCAATATCGCCGAATGTAAACACGCCTGGTGAAAGGTGTGCAGCCGCTGTTTTTTCCGCGTCATTGTGATATTCAAAATCCGAACCCATTATGTTCTTCACATAGAGTTGCCCCGACTCGCCGGTTTCTGCGGGACTGCCATCATCTTTTATCACTATCACTTCCATAATAGCCGTGGGTTTGCCCAGTGTGCCTGGTCGGGCCAGCCAGTCTTCGGAGTTCACCGTGGTGACAATTGAGCCCTCTGTTGAACCGTAATACTCAGAAATGATCGGGCCCCACCATTCAATCATCTTGTGCTTTATGTCGGGCGGGCAGGGCGCGGCACCGTGCCAGACAATGGATAAACTCTTGCCACTAAAACGCTTCCGGACCGACTCATCCAGACGAATCATCCTGATAAACTGGGTAGGCACCAGATGAATGTTGGTGACCTCATATTCATCAATGAGTGAAAGTGTTTCTTCGGCGTCAAAGTGATGTCGCATCAGCACACTGCTGCCTGCTATCACGGGTAAGAATGAGAATGCCCACTGGGCAGAATGATAGACAGGACCAACCAGGAGGCTTCTCCCGCCAGCTGGCATGCTCAGCATCCCGGAAAGTCCCTCACCCATCATTTTTAACACTTCTATCGGAGTACCGGTTTGAGACAGCCCGCTCTTCACGCCTTTGGGTTTTCCAGTGGTACCAGAGGTATAGAACATGGGACCACCGAGGGTCTGGTCAGTCGGTTCAGCAGTATCTTCCGGTTGAATAAATTGCTCGTAATCCACAAAATCTTCCGTTTCCCCGCCAAAAACAATGACTGCATTCAGTGTCGGGCAGTCTTCCTGCTGCAACGTTGCCTGGCCGAGTTCCGAAAACCGTGCATCAACCAGCAACGCCTTTGAACCAGAATCAGCGAGTACGTAGGCAACCTCTTCCGCCACCAGATGCCAGTTGACCGGGATGAGCAACCAGCCCCCATGGGAAGCCGCAGCAAATGCTTCGAAATACTCTCGCCGATTCCCGCTTAGAACAGAGAAGGCGTCTCCGGATTGCAGTCCAGCTCTCCTGAGAGCGTGTATCAGCTGATTTACCCTGCCGTTAAAATCCTTCCAGCTGGTGATACCGAATTCATCTATCAGAGCCGGATCGTCCGGCTTTGATTCTGCGTATGGCTCTATCAGTGCTGCCATTTGTTGTTCCTTGTCTCTAGTTACTGTGTGAAAAAGTAACAGGAGATTAGCAGAAATCCGCCAACGAATTGAGTCATTCAAACCATCATATTGATTCTGTTATACTGGCCGAACTAAAAGAAACAGGCGTGCTTGTTTCTTTAGTGCACAGCAGGGGACCTTCCGCACGGGAAGTTCCACTGGAACCCTGAATTACCAACCGCAGGATGATGATTGTGACTCAAGAAAAACAACAAGGTGGGGAACTTCGTTCCAGCGGAACGAGCTATCAAGCGTTACTGGACCTCGAACAGGTCGATGTACCCGATTCGCTCAGAGCAAACACTATGGCTTATATGGGGTCCGAAAATCTCTCAGTCGATCGATACATTTCCAGAGATTTCCACGAGCTGGAGAAAAAGAAATTGTGGCCAAAAGTCTGGCAGATGGCGTGCCGCGAAGAAGATATTCCCAATGTTGGTGACCACATCATCTACGACGTGACTGATTACTCTTTCATCATCGTCCGCAGTGCCGAAAACGAGATAAGGAGTTTTTATAATACCTGCCTGCATCGCGGTCGGTCATTACGCGATGAAAATGGAAATACAGCATCCTTTCGTTGCCCATTTCATGGATTCCACTGGAATCTCGACGGAACCTTAAGATCCTCACCCAGTCAGTGGGATTTTGAACATTTTTTAAAAGGTGATACCAGTCTCGATCAAACACAGCTGGATACCTGGGGCGGTTTTGTGTTTATCAATATGGACGATAACTGCATTTCGTTATCTGAATACCTTGGTGTCATACCCGAACACTTTGAACGCTGGCCGCTTGAAAAATACTACAAAGGCGTGCATGTAAAACGCATTGTGCGTGCAAACTGGAAACTGGCCCAGGAAGCATTCCAGGAGTCATTTCATGTTGTCGCAACACACCCGCAGATCATGACTTTTACTGCCGATGAAAATTCGCAATATGACACCTTTGGTGACAATGTTAACCGTACCATTACGGCATCCGGGGTACCCAGTCCCCATCTTAAATCCGAACTGGAAGAAAGTGAGATCGTTGCAGAATTATTAACCTTAGGGGGACGTAACAAGGATGCAACGGATATTGTAGAACTGCCTGAAGGGGTGACAGCACGCGAATTTATGGCAGGCGTTACCCGGCAAATGGTAGAAGAAACAACGGGTGATGATTTATCGGATTACACCACCAGTGAATGTATCGATAGTATCCTCTACAATGTTTTCCCCAATTTTGCGCCATGGGCTGGAGTGAACAGAAATATCGTCTATCGTTTTCTGCCTCTGGGTGATGACCATGAATCCTGCATCATGGAAGTTATGCTGATGATGCGCTGCAACGAAAATGAACCGCGCCCTGCTCCCTGTGAAATAACCGAGCTTGAAGAAGACGAACCCTTCTCCAACGCGACTGAGCTAGGTGGATTAGGTGCTGTTTTCGATCAGGACATGAGCAATATTCCGTATATGATGAAAGGGCTTAAAGCCGGCAAGCGCCAGAAAATTGTACTTGCGAATTATCAGGAAGGCCGTATTCGGCATATTCACCAGACGCTGCACAAATATCTGAGCGCATGATCCTTTTCTGCCGGTCTGTAAATCCTTGTGATCTATCTCGGGATGGCAGCCGGGTCGTGCTACGCGGTCTCACGCTCTGATCAGCATGGATGGGCACATTCATGCCATTACGATTAGATACACCAGGAACATAAATGTCCGATAGAAATGAAACCCAGGAGCAGCAGGAATTCAGGGAATACTGCAGGCAATGGCTGAATGAAAACAGACCCGCTCCAGTGGCCATGCCCTTGCCGCAGGCTGCTTATGAAGTGATGACCGAAGACCATCGTGTGTACCTGTGTGATTGGCAATCAAAATGTTACGAGGCAGGCCTTATCGCCTCGGATCTGTCCCGGGATTATGGCGGACATGGTTTTACCGGATTCCAACAGATAGCAAGCGCTGAAGTAAGGCGAGCAGGTGTTCCCTATTTTATCAACTGGATTGGCCTTGGTATGGCTGTTCCCACGCTTCTTGCACATGGTACAGAACAGCAGAAGAAAACCTATCTGCCAAAAATATTTTCCGGTGAAGAGATCTGGTGCCAGTGTTTCAGCGAACCCGGGGCTGGTTCTGATCTCGCGTCATTGCAGACCAGCGCTGTAAAAGACGGAGACCACTGGGTTGTCAACGGAGGTAAAGTCTGGACCAGCATGGCGCACCTGGCCAAATGGATGCTGTTGCTCGCGCGGACTGACAAGAATGACAAACATGGCGGGATTACCTACTTTATTGCACCGATGGACCATGAAGGCGTGACCGTCACTCCTATTCATAAGATGACAGGTGAGTCCGGTTTTAATGAGGTTCATCTGGAAAACCTGATCGTTCCGGACCACATGCGCGTCGATGAGATCGGGGCTGGCTGGCGTGTCGCCATGTCAACGCTCACCAGCGAACGGGGAGCAGGGTTAAGCGTGGGTGCCGTGGCAGGTGAATCCCCGGTAGCGGTAATGGAACAGCTCATTGACCTGGCCAAGACAACAAAACGCAATGGGCGCAGCATCTGGGAAGATCCGGTTTGGCGGGACAGGATCGTCAAGTTGTACGAGCGTACCGAAGCACTGGTGCAAAATGCCAGGCGCGCCAGAATCAAAGAACTCAATGGTGGTGCCATGCGGATTCCACTGCAGGGTAAATTGGTTGGCAGTGAAATTTCCCAGGATCTTCATGAGGTTGCACTCGGCATTCTCGGATTACAGTCAAGCCTGTATGTGCGTGACGACAATGCGCCAGCCGATGGCAAATGGGCGCTTGGTTATATGAATAGCTATACCGGCACGATTTCAGGTGGCAGCAGTGAAATCCAGCGCAACATCCTCGGCGAACGTGTCCTCGGTCTGCCGAAGACCAAATAGGAGGCTGTGATATGACCCAACCCAGGAATTTTGGATATGGTGAAGAGCAGGAGATGATCAAAGACGCTGCTCGAAAGTTCGTGCAAAACAAGTCTCCCCTGGCGCACCTGCGAAGGCAGATCGAAGGCACTGAGGACCCCTATCACGGCAGGGACAGGGCTGCCAGTTATGATGAAACCGCCTGGCAGGAGATGGTGGATCTCGGCTGGCAATCACTGGCGGTACCGGAAGCTCAGGGAGGGTCAGGAATGAACCTGGTCACTGCTGTCGCCCTGGCTGAAGAGATCGGGCGAGCCGCAATGCCCGGTCCATTAGCGACAACATTACAGTCAACATTTGTATTGAGGCAAGCCGCTAGCCAGGGTGCGAATTCGCTGCTTGCCACCATTGCCCAGGGTGCCGGTGTGACGCTTGCCATTACCGGTGAGGATGGATCACTGGAAGCTGATTCAACGGATGTCACGGTGAGCGGAACGACACTCAATGGAACAGCCTACTTCGTCCAGGATGCAAAAAAAGCTGATTACTTCCTGGTTGCGGCAGAGAGTGAGTCTGGCATCGGCCTCTATTCAGTGGCTGCCAGGTCAGATGGCATTACAATATCCCCTGATCGGATTGTGGACTTAACCCGTGACCAGGCAAGAGTATCCTTCGAAGCTGTCAATGCCGAACTGATATCAGAACCCGGTCAGGGCGAGACTGTAATCTTCAGGGCATTACCGGCATTGCTGACCCTGGTTGCAGCAGATATTGCAGGTGCAGCAGAATGGCAGCTGCAAGCCACAGCGGAATACGCCAGGGTCAGGACTCAATTTGAACATCCAATTGGCTTTTTCCAGGCAGTCAAACATCCGATAGTCAACATGATGATAGATGTGGATCAGACCAGGTCGCTGGTGTACAACGCCGCCTGCGCCTACGACACCGAGCCGGATGATGCACACCGGTGTGCCTATCTGGCTAAATCGAGCGCGTCTGATACCGCCGCATTTTGTTCGAATCGCGCTACCCAGTTACATGGTGGAATCGGTTTCACCTGGGAAGCTGATATGCAGATCTATTTTAAACGCCAGAAGCACAGTCAGTTTCTCTTTGGTGATGGCAGCTGGCAAAGAGGGAAGCTCGCAGCACTTCTATAACGCCAGTAAGTGTCGAACACTTTGACTTGCGCCCTAAATTGGCCTGCAGGGAAATTCTGGCGGCTATTCAAGCAACAGTTACATCTTCAATTTTAAATAACAGTCAGCCTTGACGGTTTTGATCTGGATCGACACAATAGGCGTTCTTTTAATCCAAGGACTGTTCATGGCTGGTAATCTCAGTGAAAAAATATGTGTCGTTACAGGCGCAACCCGTGGTATTGGAAGAGGTACCGCCATCGCCCTGGCAGAGCAGGGTGCAACGGTTTATGTCACCGGTCGATCCAGCGGAGAGGGGCCTCTTACCATTGAAGGTTCAGCCGCTGCCATCGAGGAAGCCGGTGGTCGTGGAATTGGCGTCCGGGTGGACCATGGTATTGACAGTGAAATCGAGGCTTTTTTTGAGCAGGTAAAAACTGAACAGGGCAAGATCGACATACTTGTAAATAATGTTTACAAGATTCCAAGCCCGCCAGCCTGGGGTGGTGGTTTTTGGGACCATCCAATCCAGGTCTGGGATGACCAGGTGGGAATCGGCCTGCGTGCTCACTATGTCGCAAGCTGGCATGCGGCGCCATTGATGTTTGCCGCTGGATCAGGAGGTTTAATCGTCAATGTTTCATCCCCCGGGGGACTGTCATATCACTTTTCATCGTCCTATGGTGCCGGTAAGGCCGGGCTCGACAGACTAACCGCCGATATGGGACTCGAACTAAAGGACAAGGGCATCGCCGCGATCTCCCTCTACCCGGGTTCTGTTTCAACGGAATTTGTACTGGAAAATGCCGCCCGCATGGGCAACGTTGTGGAAAATGCACAAACACCACTGCTTGTCGGGCGAACCATTGCAGCGCTGGCCAGCGCTGAAGATTTAATGGAAAGATCAGGTTCAATTCAATGGGTCGAGGACCTCAGCAGGGAATTTGATGTAAAAGATGAGAATGGAAATCTCGCACCGGCTTACCCTGGTCGTCAGGCATGAATCAAATCAGCCAGCAAGAAGCGGGTCATGACAATCAAAAAATGTATCACTAACTTAAGGAAAAATGATGGCCGCATACTTTATTGCACAATACACGGTTAACAACCCAGATCTCTATGCAGAATATTCTGCCGGAGCCGGCCCGACCCTGGCGGCGCACGGTGCAGAACTGGTGGCGTTTGATGTCGCTGCCGAAACAATCGAGGGGTCTCCTCCCGGTGCTCAAACCGTCATCATCAAATTCGAATCTACTGAGAAAGCCATAGCCTGGTACGAATCCGAAGAATATCAGGCAATCGTTGGCAAACGTCTGGAAGCAACAGAGGGTTATGCAATTATTTCCCAGTCAATGAACGCAGGCGGCTAACAGCCTGCAAGGGCCGCCAGACACGCTTATTCAGGCTACCAAACATCTCGGACAACTCAACCCGGGTGGGAACAATGCGAATAGCAAGAAATCCGGGATCTGTTGCTCCACCGGGGAAGAATTGCGACAGATCGTAGTCGATCGCATCCCAGGCATGCAGCCTGGTTTCATCATCTGTGCACAGCTCTGCCCTGCCGCGGCACAGGATGTGGATGAATCCAGGTGGCGCAACCTGAAACTGAACATCAACCATCGAATTCAATTCCATCTGTTTTGCCTTTGGTGTCTGGGGTCCGGTTGCAACCCATAGAACTTCACCCTCCCAGGTTGGATGCACAATCCGTACCCTGGGTTCATTGCCTGAAACGGTTGCAAGCGCGCACCACACGGCTTCTGCACTGGCTTTGGCTACATCGGTAAAAAATGCTTCCCTCTCTTGTTCAGTGACCTTGCTCATCCCTGTGTCCTTGGTTGCTATCTGTTTGATCCTGCCGGTTTTCAGGCACCTTGTTCTTTATACTTGATATGCAGCTGCGGCAATCCACGGAGAATCAAGCTTGGGTCCGGGACCGGCGCTGGCTTGTCTTCATCCATTGAAAAATCCTGGAACTTATCCATCAACTCATAAAATCCAATGCTGAGTTCCTGGCGCGCCAGGGGTGCACCAATGCAATGATGCACGCCGCTGCCGAAGGCCATTTGCATGCCAGCCTTTTCGCGCCCTACATCAACCTCGTCCGGGTTTTCGAACTGTCGTTCGTCCCGGTTTGCTGCACCGTAACGAACCATAACAACATCACCTGCTTTCAGGTCATAGTCTCCAAGTTTTGTGTCCCTGGTTACGACTCTTGGTAAACCCTGAACGGGTGCTTCCATTCTCAGCACTTCATCAATAAATACCTTGATTTTTTTCTCATCTCCACGGATCTCATCCTGTAACGCTGGCGTCTGGCATAAAAGAAACATTCCCCATCCGAAGGTGCTGCTGGTGGTCTCATGGCCGGCCACAAGGAACTGGTTTAAAATGCTCAGTGCTTCGCCATGAGTTAGATGTCGATCCTCCTCTTCAAGTTTGCTGTTGGCCAGGATCGTGATCATATCTTGTCGGGGTTCGACTCTTCGCGCCTCAATTAACCTGATCAGGAGCTGCTGAAGGTCAACGCCGTACTGCAAGCGCTCAAGTAACATTTCCGGAGTTGCGGGGGCCATTTTTAATCCTGATGCAGCCGCAGTCGCTGCCTGGTGAAAGAATGCCTTTTCTTCTTCAGGGATTCCCAACCGGTCAGAAATAATCTCAAGAGGAATTGGGAAGGCGAAGGTTTGCATAAAATCCAGTGCGTCGTGACCTCTCATGGCGGCAATCTGCTTATCCACAATTCGGCGTACATCAGGTTCAGATTTTTTGATTTGTGAAACCGTGAATAACTTTTTCACTAAAGATCGATACTGCGTATGTTCCGGTTCATCGAGCGTCAGCATGGTTGGTGGTGTTGCAACCATCTGGCTGCCAATTCTCTGTGCTTCCTTTTGCGCCTCTTCAGGCAGGGATGAAAATGCCATCTGCTGCGCACCTCCCAGAAAAGCATCAAATTTACTGGAAAAAACATCCGTACGTTTCAGCACATCTCGCAGCAGGTCGTATCGGGTGATGACGTGCAGGTTCATCTCCGCAACGAAGTACACCGGCTCCTCATCCCTGAGTTGTTTATAGGCTGGATAAGGGTCAATCAGGTTCGCAAGGCTAAACAACTGGATATCAAGTCCACTCATGTTAAGTCTCCCCCTGGTCGTTAATCGCCCTGGCATGGGCGAATAATAAGAATTCATGTATTGCCCCTGCAGTACCTGGATGAGGGGAAATAGCCTGTATCTATTTTAAAAACTCAGCACAGCCTAAATCTTCAATGGCTGCCAGGTTTCGGGAGAGCATAACCTTACCCATCTCCATCCCCCGTTCATTGCCGGAGTCCAGTGTCCCGCACACAGCGATGGGCGTAATGAGTGATGTCAACATGCACATTCGATAGTCGCTGAGACATGCATCAAAACTGAATTTCGTTACGCCTTCTTTGAGCAGCGTGTCGTGGTAGAGGCGCAAGGCTTGCATTTCAATTTCTTGCCTCAGGGCCGGGTCACAGCCTTGACTTAGAAAATAAGCAACATCAGTCGGTCCCTTTGCAGCGCCACAGTTTTGCCAGTCGACAGCAATAATCTCCAGTTCCGGACGCCGGATAAAAAAGAGATTGTCTACCCGATAGTCCCCATGTACCAGAGTTAAGGGGCCCTGCATTGTGGCATCGAATAATTCAACGAACTGATCAGCTGATCTTCGAACAATGTCTGCAAGATCGTCGTTAAAAAGTTCAGGAAATTTTTCAATGGTTGATTCCACGCCAGGTACGAAGATCACATCACGTTTAAATTCACTTATTTCTTTCACATTGTGAGGGTGCAACCAGCTTATGGCGTCGGTTTTGCCCCAATAGGTCGCATGTAACTGCGCAGCCCTTTGCGCAACCAACAAGATTTCTTCGCTCGTGCATCCGGTTAGCTGATCACCCGCTTCAGCATCACCCAGATCTTCCAGAACGAGTAGAAAGTCGTAGGAACCAGGATCCAGTTCACCATAAAGGCAACGGGGTGACCGAAGGGGTGAAGATGCAGCCAGGTACCTGTAAAAATTTATCTCGTTGGCATAAAAATCGAGGCCCTGGGCTGCCGCCTTGTTTTCGTTCTGGGCGGCACACTTGTGAATCAAACTGCCTTTGGATCCGTCCTCAAAAGTCAGGTTGGCCCGTGCGATGGACGACATGATACCAACGCCTTCTCCAAGAAAAGTAACCTCGCATGCGGTTACGACGCCTGGCAGCGTTGAGCCCATCAGCTGATTTACAAGTTCGGCGCTAAGTTCACCTGTACTTTTAAGAACGACCGGTGCCACTAGCTGGCCTAGATGTTCCAGGATTGAACATTGGTACTCATGGGGAAGTAGTGTCTAGACTCCATTGCTCAGGGTGGGTCGAAATCATGGAGCAACAGGAAGAAACAGTCAAGCCTGACTGTTTATGGGGGTAATGGGGTTACGATACCAGACATGTCCCCTTTCCCTTCGTCGTTGTAGAGGATGTGATAGTCGCGCCTGGTGAATAACCACTTTCCGTCTATTTTCTGGTATTCATCAGCATAGGTTCCAATATTAAACACACCGTCCGTGCTACCAGCCGGTCTCAGGTGTTCGCACAGGTACCAGCGACCGGTGGCGCTTTCACCATCGATAAATACCGTTCCCTGGTATACAAGCTGGACGACAAACTCAAAACCCTTCATCGCCTGTTGCCACAGATTGACAACATTATCCTTCCCGGCTACCGCGCCTAACCCTGGCAGTACCCAGGCACTATCTTCTGCCCAGGTCTGTGCCCATTGATCACCATCCACTCTGTTGACCGCATCGGCATAGGAGGCAACCAGCTGCCTGATCTCCAGTTCATCTGCTACAGGGTTAGTCATTTTTATTCTCCGTGACGAAATCTGCTCTCGGTGTTCCGGTATCATCGTAAACCGGTTCAGCCAATTCAATCTTGTACTTCAGGACATCAGCCCCACGGATACCAAAGCCGCCCATGGATTCACGCATATCCGTGTACCAGTGGTTATTAAAGTGATCCCTTAGCGCCTCTTCATCCGTCCAGCGCTCAAAGACTCGAATTCTGCCTGGCGTGATTGGATCAGGACACCAATCGTAATCCATGCATCCATCCTGGGTGAGTGCTCCAATGATCAGGGGTTTAGCTGAAACCATCGCTGCATCCATTTGCGCTGGATCAATGTCAACGGTGCCGGAAATTATTATTTTCATCTGGTTGCTCTTGGAATTTTTAGGCACTGAGATTTTTGGAATTTACTTTTTCCTGGATTTTCTCGCGGATTTTCTATCGAGGTTGTCGACATCGCTTAACATATCCCGAAGCTGACTCTTTAGCCAGGGGATTAATTTTTTAGGCACCGGCCCCCGGGTCACACCATTCACTGCCATTCCCTCCAGCAGAAACACGGTGACCAGGTTTGCAGTATCGAAGGCTTCCGAGAGTGCAAAATCCGGGAATACACTTTCGGTAATTGACTGCCAGCTTTTCTCGAATTGTCGAATCGCCGGAATCATGATTTTTTTTAATTCAGGGTCAGTCCGGGAAGCCGTTCGCAGTTCATGGAAAACAACGAACAATGGTGAATGCAACTGCTTCCAAAAGGCGTCAATTCCTTCGTCTATCAGGCTGTGTTCGGCATTTTCCTGTATCTTTCGCTCCTGCTCTTCAAATAACAGCAGCCTTTTCTGGTTGAGATGAACAACGGTCGCTTTTATCAACTCAAGACGGGATGGGAAGTGATGCAACATGGCGCCACGTGATACGCCGGCTTGTGCGGCTACTTTTTCTGTCGTTGTGTTGTTGTATCCAATGTCGTAGAAACACGCAATAGCGGCATCGAGAATTGCGGTACGGGTATTCTCGCTTTTTGTTTGCTGCCAGGTTTTCGCTGATTCAGAAGTCGCTTTGCTTTTAACTCCAGAATTTCTATTCACTTTAACACCTTCACTTGACTCTGTACCCGTGGTTCAACATTGTATGCAAAAGATACTACTCGTTTTGATAATCCCAGTCACCCGGGAGCCGATAATTATATGACACAAATCAGCGTTTTAGTCGTCACCAAGGGACACCCATTCGAAAAAGGCCCCTTTTTCGAAATGTTTGATGCGCTGGCCGTTGACTACACCCACGTGGAGCAACCGGCAGCCCGGGTATTTTTTAACCCCGATATGGCGCAAGATTATGATGCGCTAGTGATGTATGACATGCCTGGCATCAACTTTGTACCTGGAGATCCACAGTTTGAAGTACCGGCTGAAGACTATCGAGCGGGATTGATTTCGCTGCTTGAATCCGGGAAGGGCATGGTGTTTTTACACCATGCCATCGCCGGCTGGCCAGCGTGGGAAGAGTATGCGGAAATTGTAGGTGGGCGCTTTCTCTATTTGCCCGCCACACTCAGAAATGAGCCTTGTCAGGACAGTGGTTATCACCACAAGGTAACACACAGTGTTGATGTGGTTCTTGAACATCCAGTGACCGCGGGTGTGCCTTCCCGGTTCGAGATCACCGACGAACTTTACCTTGGAGAGGTTTTTACTGATGAAATCATTCCCCTGCTGAAAAGCCAGTATCAGTTTGTGCAGGAAAACTTCTACTCTGCTGCAAAAGTAGTACAGGAGGGCAAAATGTTTGACAACGAGAACTGGGTACATCGTGACGGCAGCAATATTGTAGGCTGGATCAAAAACTACCGTAACAGCCCCATTACCTACCTGCAGGGTGGTGACGATGCAACGGTTTATGCTGATGAAAACTACAGGTTATTATTGTCTAACGCGATTCATTGGGTGGCCAGTGAAGAAGCAGCGATCTGGGCGAAATCCAGGAACAGCTGATTCATCACGCCTGCTAATCGCCACATGCGACAACAGTCTTACCGATGTTGTCACCCTCAAACATGCCAATGAGTGCTTTCGGCAGTTGCTTGAATCCTTCAACCACATGAACTCTGTACTGAATGTCGCCTGACGCTACCCAGGCCTGCAACTGCCGCGTTGCCTCGGGGAATTGTTTCGCATAATCGAGAACAATAAACCCTTCCATCCGGGCACGCCTGAAGATCAGGTTGAAATAATTAACCGGCCCGGGAATGGGTCCTTCCATGTTATATCTTGAGATACCACCACAGAGTACAACTCGCGCATTCATTGCCAGCCGATTCAGGCAAAGGTCCAGAATTTCACCGCCAACGTTGTCAAAATAGATGTTAATTCCGCCGGGACAATAGTCATCAAGCTTCTCGCCAATGTCGTCCGTTTTATAATTAATGACTTCATCGAATCCCACTTCCTTCAGGAATGCACATTTCTCATCACTGCCGGCGAGGCCAATCACCCGGCAACCCTTGATCTTCGCTATCTGCCCGGCGATGCTGCCAGTGGCACCGGCAGCGCCACTGATAACCACCGTGTCTCCCGCTTTGGGTTCACCAAGATCCAGCAATCCAAAGTAGGCCGTCATGCCGGTACCGCCGTACACCGATAGACCCGCCAGTGGGTCAACCTGCTTGTCGAATTTTCTTAAGGCTGTTCCGTTTGAGATCGAATAGTCCTGCATGCCAAATACGCCCAATACAAGATCACCCACGGCATAATCAGGATGGTTTGATTCTGTAACCTGCCCGATCCCGTTGGCACGCATCACATCACCCAGTTGCAGGGGTGCAACATAATCACCCCTGTTTTCCATCTGGCCCCGCATGGAAGGGTCTATTGATATGTACCGGGTCTTCACCAGGATCTCACCTTCTCCAGGTCGCGGAATGTCTGTTTCCTGGTATTTAAAATCATTCTCTTTCACCCAGCCTTTAGGTCTTGCAGCAAGTAAAAACTGTCTGTTCATGCTTCACCCTTCTTGTAAATTTCGGTTAACTGATCATGTCCTGATTCTTACACGAGAGTAGAAATAAAAAAACAGTCTTGACTGACTGTTTTTACTTCCTTTAGGCTTAAGGTCCTGAACAACCAGCCCTGGAAGAGTATTGGGTCAACATAACAACATGAAAGCCGTGGTCACGGGCGCGGCTGATGGTATTGGCAAGGCAACTGTGCTCAGGCTGCTGGCAGAAGGGGCATCGGTGCTCGCTATTGATATCCAGGAGGGGAAACTCGAGGAAATCGCTGCAGCGGGTGCGAGGATACTCGTTCAGGATGTTACGGCTGAAAATGCAGCCCAGGCTATTGCAGATACAGCTCTCGAAAAACTCGGTGGCACAGACTTCCTCATCAATGTTGCCGGGGTGGTAGGCGGTTCGACTATTGAGGATCACAGTGATGATGAATGGAACCGGGTTCTCAACATCAATCTGCATTCGGTTTACCAGCTATCAAAAATTTTCATCCCGCTGCTAAAAAAGAGTGGACGCGGACGTATCGTCAATATTGGTTCAATCATGTCTACAAGAGCTGGACCGGGAATGGGTGCCTACACGACTTCCAAGCATGCGGTCGCGGGTATCACCAAAACGCTGGCCCTGGAACTGGGGGCTGATGGCATTACTGCCAATTATATTCTGCCTGGTGCAATAGTGACGGGTATCACACGACCGGTCATTGAACTGAATCAGGGATTTGCTGAGCTTTGGGCTGGCAAGTCTGCCCTGGGCCGGCTGGGACAACCTGAAGACATCGCAAATGGCATTAACTTCCTGCTGAGCGAGGATGCTTCCTTCATCACCGGCCACGGGCTGGTCATTGATGGGGGTGTGCTGCAATCGGTATAAGTTCACTATGCTTGTTATCATTTAATCTTAATCACATTAACCCAACGAAAGGACAAAACCATGGATCTTAATCTCAAAGGCCAGAGCGCATTGATTACCGGCGCAACCAAGGGTATCGGCAGGGCGATCGCAGAAGTGCTATCCGATGAAGGATGTAATATCGCGCTCTGTGCACGCAATGCCGACGATGTTGCGGCAGCGGTTGACAGCATTTCTGCAAAAGGCGTTAAGGTGGCGGGTAAAGCACTGGATGTGGCCGACGGTGATGCCTTCAAGGCCTGGATAGCAGAAGCGGCCGGGGA